>Ga0114959_10000752_pt1 | contig 30320 bp, 31 predicted proteins | sample C_130625_EF_Meta_FD_87317 | JGI IMG/M metagenome (GOLD analysis project Ga0114959, IMG submission 87317) | Freshwater microbial communities from Lake Croche, Canada to study carbon cycling - C_130625_EF_MetaG | ecosystem: Environmental > Aquatic > Freshwater > Lake | place: Lake Croche, Canada... | reverse complement strand
CCTTCAATACGCGATTGGCATGCGAGAGAAGCTCTGAACGGTGCTCAGTGTAAAAAGCCCCCAGTTCAGCAACTGTCCATACGCTAAGTGCCACTTTGTTGATCCTTCATTAACCGGTTTTGTGATGCAAAGCCAACCGTCGTTGCCTCTATTCCCTACTACGAATCCCAGTCTAGATTGTCGCGGGAAGGGGACAAAACGGACATTCATTTCCTATGCATGCTTTGGCTCTTGCGCCTCACCTGCTTCGGGATCATGGCCCAAACCGGGAAATGAAATACTTACGCCGTGATGTCCGAAACCTCTGCAGAATCCCCCCCCCCTAGAACAACCGAGCGCGTTGGCGTCGTAATGCAAGGGCCTCTGCTTTCAACTGGGCGAACATTGCGGGATGTTCGAAAACGAGACTTCGAGTGCACTTCGGAAATCGAAAAAATGTACGAGCAGTCAGAGATGTTGGGAATTGAATTCGTTCTCGTTACTTGGAAGAGGGAAGAAAAACAATTACTCCCAAATATCCCCACAAATCTCATTCATCAAATAGCCTTTCCGGTTAAGAATTTATCTTTTATTTTTCGCAATAATTGGAATAACAATAATAAATACAAACAGTATTACTCCACGCTTGCAGGAGTTAAAGAATTAAAAAAGAAAGGTGTTACGCATATTATAAAGCTGAGAACTGATTCAAGTCTCAATCTCTCAGCTACTAAAAATTTCTTGCAGAATGAAGATTATGGAAAGTCACCAAATAAAATATTCGTTCCTGCTCTCAATGTAGAGAAGCCAGATTTATTTATTGATTACTATTTTGGGGGTACTATTGAAAATGTAGAAAAATTTTTGAACGTAATGCTCTACGAAAAAGAATTGTGTTCTAATGTTCATTTTGATACATTCTATAAATATGCAAGAAGTGCTCAGAGACTAAATTTATGGGTTCTATTAAAGTGCTTATATAGAACTGAGAGGGTACGCCCGAACCAAATACGGCAAAATATTATTCAGAAAACATGGCAAGATTTCTTAACACCAGGGCCAAAAAAAATATTTGAGAATTACTTCTGGAGAGGTGAAATATTCGGGAATGTTTACAACGACGATATTTTAGCTTTTGACGAAGATGTTAATCAAAATGACATCATCTTAACCAAGGCTACAATTCAAAATATCCTAGTTGAATCATTCAGCGAAATGAAAGTGGGTGAAAAAATACAGCTAAAAAGTGTGCCAACATTGCTTGTTTCTAGTTACTTGGAAGATCTCTTGAACAATGCGGCTGCTATTGCCTACAAAATCAATAAAAAGATGCGGGCACGGTTAAAACAATTATTTAGAATTCAGGAGTGAAATTAAAAACACATTAACTCGTGAAAGTATCCATTTAATTACGTTCAAATTATGGCGGAAAGATATCTTCAAATGTTTGAATGAGAATTTACTAAATTCGCTTCTTAGACTTACTCGAGTAATTCGACCAACATTATTTAAGTAAATGATGTCGGCTTTGAGGCGAAAATCCTTAATCGTAAGTCTAATAATGTTTTCGCTAAGTACTACTGGCGAATTAATATCCCAGCTTTGATTGCTTGTCATAATCTCGAGCGTTTTCATTGTATCGAGAACGAACAATCCTTTTTTGAGGTTCCCACCAAAGCATTGATCTCCGATTGGACCTTCTTCAGTAGGTAACAATTGACCGTAAAACACCAAATCATGTTCAAGAATCTTATCTAGACCGATAGATCCCAGAGAGAAGTCTGTTCTTAATCTCAAAAAGTGAGTAAAGCCACCGACTCGCTGCATCGCTTTTGCGCATTCGTCGATGCCAATATACATTCCACAGGAATTCAACTGCGAACTAAACAAAGAATTTGAATCTTCACTTCCCAGTCGAAAGCGATTTGCGACATCAGATTGGATAAATTCTTCGATTTTGACATATGAGAATCCATAAGTTCTTTGAACAAAGTTTTGAGTAATCTTTGGTCGTAAACTCACTTCAGTTTTTGGGAATATGGATAGATACGGTCGATTTTTGTAGTAAGTTGACCAAACATCCTTAGTATTTTTCGCATTATCGCACCAGGAGTGAAAAAACACTTCATAAGGAACTTGCAATTGATCAATTAATGCCTTGTTCTTATCCCAAACTTGATCGAAATTTCGATAACTTCCTGAAATTAAGACTGCTAATTTGTTAGTCATTGTAAAATTCTCTAGAGTAAATTGAAGATTCGTATTTAAGCCAGTTATCTCTCCTGCTGTTCAAAGAAAACCAATCAAGGTGGCTTAGTTCGTAAAACTTATTTGGGAACTTTGGTTCTTGCCATCTGTTAATTAAATTAGTATTCTTGAGCCATCGGTGCCCTAGTGATGCTGCATCTGCAACAACAAATCGATTTGCAATAAAGTTTAAACTTTCGTCAAACGTGTAAGCGGGCTCATTCCCATATATGGAATTAAAGTAGTTAGTATTTAAGTAAACCTCAGCCACTCGTTTCTCAGCTTCGGAATGTAAATTCTCTGAAACTTCCTTCAGGTTCTCAGAAGGCCTTGGATCTAATGGTTGTTCCCAGAAATTAATTAGATCTTGCGTTAGTCCAAATTGGAACATGTCAGAGGCTCCATACAATCTAAATGCGAAAGTATTAAGGCTTGAAACTATTATCTTTCTCTCGCTCACTATACTCTCTGAATAACTTTCGTGTAGAAGTTTTAAATTACACAAGAGACGCGAATCAGTAAGGGCCTGATCTGTCCGGGTTTTAATGGCGTAAGTCTTTCCGACTACGGCTTTAAGACCATTCAGAGTTGAAATAATTTGTCTATTGATGTTAAAAATGCCGGGATATTCCAGATCTTTATTAAGAATTATTTGAAGATTGTCTTTCTTGGCCAATTGCAAGAAAGGTTGCAGATATTCGGGCGGAGTATTTTCCCATGTAGAAATAACAATCTTCGCATCTGGGTATTTTTCTTGGTAGAAATTTGCGATACGAAGAGTCGTTTGATTTTCAGAGACAATAGGACCTTGTATGACAATTGCTATGTCTGAGTTAAAAGGATTTGGGAAACTAAATTTCAAGTCAGCTGATTCAAACTTCCTTGATAAATAAGGGTTTTCATACTCAAGAGAGAGCTTCGTTTTTGAATCAGGCAATTTCAGGACTTCAATATCCCAGAGAATTTGATAGTCATGCCGCGCGAGATAAATAGGCAATATTTGATCAAAGAGTTCAGTTAAGTTGAGGCGACGAATTGCTGAAATCTTTAGCAAGCGGCTTGTTCTGCTTGAAATACGCGTCAACAACATTAGAACTCGAACCAAGAATGAGCGCTTCACGTAATTATTCTATTCCCCCTACGTGCATTAGTCGGCATGTTTGCTATACCCTCTACACATGGGCGTCGACCTGACAAACCTAAGAAAGAGAATTTACTGCCACCGCGGTCACTGGCGTTCAATAGAAAACCAAAATTCTTTAGAAGCTCTTTTGAATGCTTCGTCACACGGCTACGGGATCGAAACTGACATTCGGGACCACCTTGGAACTATTGCTATTTCGCATGATCCAATTACCGCCTCGGGAATTCAAATTGAGAAATTACCGAGCGCCAGAGTTCCTATCGCTCTCAATTTGAAATCTGATGGTTTATTGAGTATAGGAAACTCTCACCTTCAGGAATTGCTTTTAGTTCACGGAACTTTTGTTTTTGACGGTTCAATTCCCGAGATGCTTCGCTACAGGAATGCTGGTTTGAGTCATGCGCTTCGACTAAGTGAATATGAGAGAGACCTGTCTTGGAATTCTCCATATGTCTGGCTTGACGCATTTCATTCTGATTGGTGGGTTGAAAAGGACTTGCTGAAGAAATTATCAGAGGAACATTTTGTAGTAGTCGTTTCACCTGAACTTCATAAACGAGAATATCGAGTTGCTTGGGAAGCCGTGTTAAGTGAAATGCTTAACGCTAATGAAAATGTTGGAATTTGCACAGATAACCCAGACAAGTTTGTCGAGTTTGCTAAATGAACAAATCAATAATTTTTGACATGGATGGCGTTTTAATTGACGCACGTGATTGGCATTATGAGGCGCTTAATTTGGCTCTGGAAGTTTTCGGTCTTGAAATTTCTTATGAGGAACATTTAGAGCAATTCAACGGACTCTCTACGAGACAGAAACTTGAGATTATTTCAAAGAATCGGTTGCTTCCAGTTGAATTACACCAAGTTATTTCAAATACTAAGCAGGACAGGACTCTTCGAATTGCAGCAGAAAAATGTTTTCCTATAGCTCAACATTTAATCCTTTTTGATCTGTTACGTAACAAGGGATATAAAATAGGGGTTTATACAAACAGCATTCGTCAGACTGCAGAAGCGATGCTAGAGTATGCAGGACTACACACTAAAATCGATGTGCTAGTTACAAATCAAGATGTTGAAGCTCCCAAACCCAATCCAGAGGGATACCTTCTCGCCTGTAACCGATTGCAGGTTCTTCCTCGGGATACCTACGTAGTTGAAGATGGGGAATTTGGGATATTGGCTGCTGAATCAGCAGGTTGCAAGGTGATTCGAGTAGGTAGCCCCATGGATGTTTCAATTTCGCTTATTGCAACTTTTATTCCGGAGATGTTGCTATGACATCAGATTTCTTTGTTTTAATTCCTGCAAATGTCCTTAGTAGCAATACAGACCTCAACAAGGTTTCTGAAGTATACAAAAATGAAGATTTCATTCGCACCTTGGCTTACTGCCAGGATGCCAAGGGAATTGTATTGGGGCTCAATAAATCTTTGAATGGTGGAGCGGCTGGACTAGAAGAATTTGAAGGTATGAATGTTAAGTTTCTGCCTCCCACTAAAGGTGCTTTGGCAACTATTGGATTGCTTCTAGATCTCATTCCTGAGGAAACCCCAATCTTCGTTGTCCCTACCAATTCATTCATCAAAGAGTCTTTGCAAGAGTTTCACGTTGCTATGGATTTCACTGATGCACATGTTGGTATGGCATTAGTGAACTCAATCGAGCCTGAATTGTCCTATGTAAGGATGATAAACGACAAGATTGTCGAGATTCATGAGAAAGAGGTTGTTAGCGACCTTGCCATTAGTGGGCATTTCTATTTCAAGAATAAGTCGATTATTCGAGATTGCCTCAATTGGGCGATGCTCAATAACATCAATAAAGATGGGCTTTTTTACATTGCGCCAAGTTTGAACTTTTGTATAACTAAAGGCATGAACGTAGCTTCCTTTCATGCAGATAGCGCCAACTACATTCACCGAAAACAGTCCAGGAGATAAGTTAATGAAATTCGAAACTCATAAGCTGGAAGAATTCAAATTGGGATGGGTGGTAGGTGACTTTGACCCCGCTCTGATTCACTCTAAAGATATTGAAGTGGCCATCAAACAATTCGAGAAAGGTGATGTTGAGCCATCTCACAAACAGATAATTGCAACAGAAATCACAATTATTGTCAGTGGGGAAATTCGGTTAGGCGAAGGGAGATACGGTGCCAACGAAATTGTGATAATCCCACCTGGAATTTATGCTGATTTTGAAGCGCTAACTGAATGTAGTTTAGTTTGCATTAAATACCCAAGTCTTCCGAGCGATAAGGTTCTTGAGTGAAAAAAATTCAACTTGTAATCCCAGCAGCGGGACTAGGTTCTAGATTTGCATCTGTTGGAGTAAATACACCGAAACCGCTTATTCCAATAATGGATTTACCGATGATTGCTTGGGTAATTGGAAACTTCAAACTATTGAGCTCAGATCGAATAATCATCATTACGCGGCCAGAATCAGAGATCGAGGGAAATCTCCTCTCTTTTATTGAGCATCTTGAGTGCGAAGTAGATTTTGTGCATGTCGATCATGTCACTGAGGGTCCAGCTATTTCTGTTTCACTTGCTAAACCTTTATTGGACATGGAGGAGGCATTAGTTGTTGCGAATTCAGATCAATTTGTTTCAGCCGACCTTAATACCTTCATAGAAGAGATACGTAACTCTGACTCTCATGGTCAGATTCTTACGATGAACGCATCCGGAAATAAATGGTCGTATGTGAACCGAGGTGAGAATGCAATGGTTGTAGAGGTAAGAGAAAAGGTAGAAATATCAAGTGAGGCAACGGTTGGTATTTATGGTTGGTCTCAGAGTAAGAATTTTTTCACGTCACTTGATTCGATGATTGAGGCAAACGATCGCACAAATGGTGAGTTTTATGTTGCGCCGAGTTACAACTATCTTATTCGAAAAAAATTGCGGATATCTGCATTTAACATCGGCAATGTTGAAGACCATGTGCACGGCTTGGGCACACCAGAAGACCTGGCAATTTTTGTCAAGAATCCTGATTTATGCACTTATCTAAAATCCGTTCATCATAATCTCCATCTAGGTGGAAGCTAGGTGAACGAATTCACTCGCAAATTACGCGGAAAAGTTCGGCAAAGTAGATCAGAGAGCTATCGTGTAATCAACCAAAGTGTAAATCTAACGGTGCAATACTTGGTTGATTACTATGAATCACGAAATGACTTCATTGCGAGAAAACAGGTCGAAAAGTTTAATCTGCTAATTTTGTCCACTCGTAAAGATTTCAGCTTAGCAATTGCAAATGCTGAGCATATGCTTGCGCTGTATCCGGTTCAAATTCAAGCAGTGCATATCGTAACTCAAGGTCCAGTTGAAAAGAAAGCCGTTAATCCTAGAATTTCTTTAATTGATGAAAATGTTTTATTGGAGAATCAGAAGATTATCGATGCTTGTTTGCAATTTAGAGAACGTTCGAACTGGGTAAAACAGCAGTACCTAAAGATGAGATTTGTATCTGGATCTCATCTTCCGATTCTAATACTCGACGCCGATACTTTTCTCAAGAAAGAATTCTTTTTCTTTTCAAATGAGTATCAGACGTTACTCGTTGGCCGGGAAGATTTTCATTATCCTTACACATCTCATTGCCGCAATTTTTTCGAGACTGAACAACCTTTACTGAATTTTGTAAATCACCTACAACTGCAAATTCCTTCGCACTATCGGGAATTTTTTGGTTTAGATTTTGATTCAAGTTGGATTCGTTGGGCTAATCTTGGACAGAAATTTGGTGAAGACTCTCCAATCTCGGAATTTCAGACTTATGCCGGCGCAGTTTTAGCCAATCCTAAACGCCGCCCGATTTTGGTTTCTTTACAGCACCAAACCTTGAATGCAGAGAATCTCACGATTCCCGAATTTAAGAAGATCCTGGTGGAGTACGACGGTGATTTGTTAACGGTTGGCAATAAACTTTTAGTTAAAGATTAAACTCTCAAGAAGTTCCAAATCAAATAGTTAAAAGATTCGTTTAATTTATTTGGAAACCGGCTCAAGTATTCGACTTTATCTAGGAGGATTTGTTTATCTGCACTCCAATCCTGGAGGTACATGGGTTGGGGCATAAACACGTTGCTGCCTCGTGAGAAGAATGCGGACCACCAAGAGAGGGTCGAATTAGAGCCGATGAAAGTTTCATGGGCTGACATCTCTGCCATGACTTCTAGTGCTGATGAAGTTTGGGAGTACTTCGCTTTGTTTATCCACATTATGTCGTTTTCAATTGAACGTGCATAAATAACGTCATCCGTAAAAATCGTTACGTGACTCCCAGAGTAGTCAGCCAAGGTATTTAGAGCTCTTTTGTAATAACAGGAGTGCAGTAGGCCAATTCCGGTCGCATTCCGATAATCGCCGCCTCGGAGATGAATGGCTATGCCAAGACTCTTTTCTTTGAGAAGGGCCCTTGGAAAATGACCTTCTTTAAAAAGTCCGGATTCATAGACATCCTTGAGCGAGAGCCTCCATCCTGTGAAGTAGTTCGTACTTTCATCCTTTGAAGTGAACGGCTTAATCAGGTTCCATGTTGTGTTGGGTAACGGGATATCTATCGCTTGGGTAAAAATTTCACACCATTCTTTAATTTGCGGCCAATTAGACCATTCTGGTCCAAGCTCAGGAGTGTGATCCAAGTTAGTTACATCGATTGCGATTCTTTTATCAAAATTCTTATAAAGTTGATGTGCACTAGATAAGCCAAAAAACTGATTACCTAGCCCGCCATGAATTTTATAGTAGATTAAATTTTGTTCTTTCAAGAACTGATTTCTTGATAGTTCAGAGACAAAATGGAGCATTAAAGTCCCATAGCCGTGGCTTGAAGATCAAAGTTTGAGACCTTATTTCTAACTTCATCGAAAGTTCCAATAGCAATTATTTTGCCACTCTCAACATAAACAACCTTGTCAGCCTTTCGAATTGAAGAAAGACGATGTGCAATCATCAATATTGTTACTTCACCTTTTAAGGCCATCAATGAATCCGTGATGTCCTGTTCGGTTATTCCATCTAATGCACTGGTTGCTTCATCAAAAACAATCAATTTAGGATTCGTATAGAGGGCTCTTGCAATTCCAAGACGTTGTCTCTGTCCACCACTTAACTTAACCCCGCGATCTCCAAGATTTGTCTCATAACCTTCGGGCAACGTCTCAATATATTCACTGAGCATGGCTAATTTGGCGACTTTCTTAATCTGGTCAAAATTAGTTGTTTCAGATAAATATCCAAGAGAGATGTTCGTCGTAATACTCCCTGGAAACACCTCAACTGTTTGCGGGACGTAAGCTACTGCCCCAGCATACTTAGTTGTTGCATCCAGTGGAGAGAATCCCGATATAAGTACCTCCCCTTCGGAAGGTGAGAGGACTCCCATAAATATGTCTGCGAGTGTAGATTTTCCTGATCCTGAGGATCCAACGAGCGCAACAAACTCGCCCGGTAGAACCTCCAAATTAATACCTGCCAGCTTAAAATTGTTATTCGATTCGTATCTAAAGCTAACCATATTTGAAGATAATGAGCCTTGAAATATGCCATGTTTAAACATCGGGGATCTGACTTCAAGTGATTTAGAAGGACTTAGTCCAACTTCCTGAATCATCTTCAGAGTAGATTCAGCTCCACCTAAACTGTTTTTGATTGAAATCAAACCTTGCTGAGCGCGCAGAATGGCAGGAGAAATTCTCGAAGCTGCAGCAACAAATACAGCTAGCGTTGCGACAGCATGTTTTGCATCGTAATGAATAAATTGAAAAGCGGTTACAAGTAACGCTCCGATAATGATTGAAGCTTCGATTATATACTTGCTAATATTTGGCAGAAAAGAGATTTGTGCCAATGTGTCTGCTAATTCAAATCTTATGTCTTTAATCTCTTTAGCATAATTACCTGTAGCACCCTTGGTTGAAATTTCTCTAAAGGCAACTATCGATTCATAGATTTTCTGATTTGATCTGATGTTCAATTCTGCTTCTCTTTTACCAAGCGAGCGAGCCTGACGCTGTTGAACTTTGTAAAGACTAAATCCTATTGAACTAAAGAAAATAATGGCAAAGACTGCGATTTGAAAATCTATAAAGAAGAGCCCCAAAGTCATGACGGTCACCAGTGCCAAGTCAGCAATTAAGGAAGTTAGCCCTCCGATTACACCAAGAGTAATGGCCGTCACTCCATTTGAAATCGCATACATAGTGGACTGAATAGAGTAAGACTGGATTTTTTCAATTGACTGTGAAAGAACACTAAACATCAAATTGCTACTTATTGCAGCTGACTTTCGTGCAATAAACCTCAATGTGATTCGAGTAAGCATAATTGAAATAACGGTTCTGAATACAAGGATTGAAACAGAGAAAATCGCGATTACGGCGGTTTGCTTCTGAAACGAGTAAGAATCAATCTGGAGTAGACTCAGAATCCTCGACACTCGATCTCCAGGAGTTCCCGATTGGATTCCAGTAATTGCAAGTGCGCCGAGAATTCCGATCAAAGCGATACCGAGAAGATCTAGCGCGCCTATTACAATCTGGAGGGCAAGCGAACCAAATAGTTTTAATTTGTCTTTATTTGAGAATAATTGAAAGCAAGAGAAGAGCGTAGTTTTCTTCAACCAGTATGTTAATTTACGCATTTCGTAACTTCCACCGTTTCCTAATACTTGCATTAAACACCGAATTAGCTCTAAGAACCATCGCTATCACTAATCCTGCAGTGATAAACGTAAATATGTTGCCTACCCACTGAAGAAGTAAATGCTTCTTGGGGCTTAACCCAAAACTAAATACACTCAACCACAGACTAAGCAGCCAAATGCAAGCAATTAAATACTTCCATACTTTTTGGGAGTTTTGTGACGTAATAAGAAATAATCCCGAAAGCAAGGAAAAGATCAATCTGTAGTCGTAATTCATTCCAAGGAGGAAACACGTTACGAAAACCACGCCAAAATAGGTGAAGCAATTTCGCTTTAAGTCACCTGCAGCTAGTGCTAAGACCTGGTTAGAAATGAATTTAGTTTTAAAGAAGAACATAGAAATTATGATTACCAACAGTATGCCAATCGGCTGTCCCACATGAGGTGTAATCTCATTTATTCCTAAATTCAAATTGCTACTCAAAGCGTTAATCCAGAAAGTGACTATTGGCGACCCGAAGGCAAAAGACCCAGGTTGTTGAAGATTTTGAGCTTGAATATCTGTAAACATGACAAAGGAAAGAGCTAAAAGACCTATGCTTAGTAGGAATTTATTCACCTTCGGCCTGTGCTTCCAAAGCACGAATAGCAATAATGGAAAAGTGTAAAATTTAATTAGTGAACTTATTATCAGGACCCAAATCGCAAAAAGGTTTTTGTTTAATGAAGCTAGGTAGGCAGAGGACAGAACAAGAAAACAAATGAGGAGATCCGCATTTCCTCGCTCAAAACCCAACCAAAGGGGAGGACTAACAAAAAAAAGAACGAATAAACTTTTTTCAAAATATGTAGTCTCTCCCAGAAGTCTAGCCGCTCCGTACAGTATCAATAGTGATACAAGTACAATAATTATTGGAGCAAAACTCGCTGGAATACGAAGCAAGTCAATTAAAAATATAAAGCTTCTCCCATATGGATAAAAGCAAAGAGGTCTACTTTCATCAGGTACATATATTTGAAGTCCAATCGTCTGAAAGCATTTTGCTGAGGTAAATATCGTCACAAAATCTTCGAAATTGAATTGACCTTTCATCCGACTTATTCTTAAAAGTGGCCAATTTAAAAGATACTGGGTGAGATAAAACAGAACGACAATCGCCTGTGGGCCATAGTTGTGTCGGATATGCCTTAACGAGTTGCCTGCAATTCCGCTTTCCATGAGATTATTATCTAACATTTGAGTGTACGTTCGGTCCATTTCAAAGGGTTTGGAGACATTTTGTGACCACAAAACTGCGAATCCCCCATATTGATGGATTACGCGGCATTGCGGTTCTCTTTGTAGTCTTCTATCACTTTTTTCCTGGCATTCTTCGTGGTGGCTTTATCGGTGTAGATGTTTTTTTTGTGATATCGGGTTATGTAATCCAACGCCAGCTTAAATCTATGAAACGTTTTGATTTTAGTGAATTCTATTCCAGGCGCATATTGCGTATTTTTCCATCACTGATTGTTGTTTTATTTGTAACTGTGGTCTTAGGGCGCTACTTTTTCTTTGACTATCCTTTAAGGCTTTTGTACAACTCGGCCATTTTTTCTACGCTTTTTTCGACAAACTATTACTTCTTTTCAAGTGCGAATTACTTCGATTTGAATTCGATTTCAAAACCACTTCTGCCATTATGGAGTTTGGCCGTCGAGGAGCAATTTTATTTACTATGGCCGCTTCTTTTTTGGACTCTCCGCAAACAATTCTTAAAAATCAATCTTGGTTTAATTATCTTCTCAATTTCAAGCGCACTAGTTCTCGGTCATATATCTCAAAGCTATAATTTCTACTCGCTTCACACGCGTTTTTGGGAAATTGCATTGGGTATTCATCTAAACTCAATTGATCCCAACATACGAACCAAATTGTTGGGCCGCAGCCGGGGTCCATTGACCCTGCTTTTAATTATCATCGCTTTCACTGGAGTTGGTGAGACCACTTGGCCCAACTTGGCCACCATTATTGTGGCTCTAGCGGCTGCGGTCTTGATCCTAAACCCTGGCATACTATTAGCGACTTTGCTCTCATCTAAATTCTTTCTCTTTCTTGGGAGGATTAGTTTTCCACTTTATTTGGTCCATTGGCCTTTGCTTTCCTTCTACAACAATATGAAACCGGCACATATACCCACAATGGATCGGGTCGTTTTGATTCTTAGTGCGATAGCCATTTCTTTCCTGCTTTTCCGGTTCCTTGAAGTTCCAATTCAACGTCAACAAGGACAAACTCGGATTTTTATCGCATGCACCCTGACAGTACTTCTGCTCCTCTCTGGAATTTTTGCGTTTAATTCGAAGGGGGCACTTCCTGCCACGTCTCAAGTAATCAGACAACCGGTCACTTCCAAGAGCCCGCTTGTCGCGCAAAATTCTTGGTATTTTTCTGGGCAGTCTGATTTGCCCGAAAAAGAAATCGATTACTCGTGTAGCACTTCCATTGGCAAGGATATCGTTGCTGCATGTGAGGCAGGTAATAAATGGGCTTCAGTCAATGCTGTTGTTGTAGGTGACTCAAAAGCTGAAATCCTTTTCCGCGCATTAGCTCGCAGTAAGTCAAATCTCAAATGGGGGTTTATAGGCGGTGGCTTAAAACCTGTCGTGCCATTAACTGACTTTGCGTCTAATAATTCTAAAGTCAATGATCCAAATTTAATAGCGAATTATCTTGCCAAGGAATCAGGTATAAAAGTTGTTGTTATCGTTTCTGCAACAAGAAATTTGTTCAAACTATCAAACGACTACAGTCTTGACGAAATGAATAAAGATATCAAGGTTGAAAAGATTCAAGTGGACTTCGCTAATTGGATATACCCATTGAATCAAAGCAAGAAGAAAATCCTAATTTTCAGAGACAACCCAACTCTTCATGACCCCACTTATTGCCACGGGATTTATCCGGTATTTAGTATGCTTCATCAATTTGTTCAAAGAGCCCAAGAGATAGAGGGTTGCTACTACGACCTCACAATGTTTAATTCTGATTCATCAAAGTATCAATCGCTTCTCGCTTATCTTAAGAGTATTTATCCGCGTATTGAGATTGTCGATTTAACCAATTATTTTTGCGATGAGATCAGAGGTAAATGTGAACTATTTAGGAACGGCAGACTCCTCTATTCATACACAGATCACATTTCCGATTTTGCTGCTGACTTTGTTGCTAAACAACTAGTTCTAAACCTTGAGCGTAGTACCCTTTAGTCATGTTCAATGATTCGAGCGTCTCGCTTTTGATACCGGCAAAGAATGAATCAGCTTCACTTCCTACAGTTCTAGCAGATATTCCAGATTTCATCGACGAGGTAATCGTTATTGATGGCCATTCGGATGATGGCACATTGGAATACGCGCTCAAACATCCGCGTGTCAATAAAGTTGTGCGCCAGCGAAGCAAAGGGAAAGGGGCGGCTCTTTCGGCTGGATTTGCGTGCGCAACCAAAGACTTAGTTGTTATTATCGATGCGGATGGGTCGATGAACTTAGGCGAACTACATATCTTTCTCGAGCAATTTCCTAGATGCGGTATTGCGAAAGGTTCAAGATATCTCAATGGTGGCGGTTCTTCGGATCTGACTGCTTTTAGGAGTATGGGTAATAAGGTTTTGACATCAATCGCTAATCGTTTTTTTAATCAAAATTGGACCGATATGGCATACGGTTATGCTGTATTTGATCGATCGCTGTTACAAGGATTGGCCTTAACAAATTATGATGCTTTAGGTTCGATGTTTTCGCATAAAGCCTATGGCCAAGGGTTCGAAATTGAAACACTTATGTTTTGTAGGGCGGCCCGACGGGGAATAAAGCTCGTAGAAGTTCCTTCATACGAAAAAGATCGAATTGCTGGAGCTTCTAACCTTCGTGCAGTTCGCGATGGAGTAAGAGTCTTGATCTCATTATGTGTAGAGCGAGCCCGAAGCGTCCCCAAGGATTGGTAATGTTACGCATTGCAGTTATTGGGTCGGGAGCCTCCGCAATCTCAGTAATTGAAGCAGCGCTTAGTACAAATTTGGATATCTCTATAGATGTTTTCGATCCCTGGAATGAGTTGCCATCCATAGAGCCAAATAACAATGGCCATAAACCGATTCAGCTCGCCAAGAAAAGCCGCTTTGGTTCGGTTGCGATGTATGACTACCCAAGTCGCTATATCAGACTTGAAAGTCCGCTGCATTTACCGTTGTCGAGCACTGTTGGCGGATTGACCACAGTGTGGGGAGCAAATTCAATAACACCATCTCATACTGAAATTGAAAGGTATTCAACGAGATTTACCGACGAGAGCATCCGGTGGGTCGAAAACTACACTTCTGTTGTTGATCTGGCTTCAATCGAAAAGTCACAAGGGTTCTTTATATCAAAGAGATTCTTAAATGCGATTAAACGTTCAAAAATGAATTCACAAGTATCTGTTTCGAGTTCATCTTTGTCGATTAGGCCTAATTTATGTACCCAGATTGGCGGCTGTCTTACTGGTTGCGGTCAGCACGTAATTTTCAGTGCGGATGAACAAATTATGAGGCTGGTTAATCTTGAGCAGGTGCAGTTGCATAAGAAATATGTCGATAAAATCAACGAATTAGAAGATGGCAAGTTCTCTCTTTATTTACGTGACAACACAATGTTGTTAGAGAGCGAACAAATTTATGACAAAGTATTTGTGGCTTGTGGTTCGATCGGTTCCTGTTCACTACTCCAGCGAAGCGGCTTAATCCCACTTGAAATTGAACTCAATGACACACAAGTATTCTATTCTGCTTTCTACATTAGAGAGACAAAAGAAAAGCATCATAACACTTTCGAGTTAGCACAACTTTTTATTCGAAGGCAGGAGCAGTTTCATATATCAGTCTACGAATTTTCGAATCAATTCATTGAACGCGCAAAGTTGATTATTGGTAATTTTGTAAATCTGATTCCAAGATTCATCTGGGGACATATCATTGCCGGAATAGGTTTCATAAATTCGGAAGATTCAGGGTATTTGAAGATTGAATACAATAATTCATATTCTTCGGTATCTGAAGTCAAGAATCCTAAATCAAAGAGAAAAATACGTCATGCAATAAAATCTACTCAAAGAAATCTATGGCGGAGTGGAATTATTTCTTTGCCTTTCACAACTCAAATTCCTAATGTTGGTGCGAGCTATCATGTCGGTTCTGCAAAAGTGAATGGCCGTCATATTTTCACACCTAGTGGAAAAATCTCCGATAAAAATACCCTCGAACTGTATGTGCTGGATTCGACTTCGCTTTTAGATCTTCCCGTAGGCCCAATCACAACTCTAGTCATGGCAGCGGCCTACGCAAGAACAAAGGAGGCCCTAATCAATGGACAATCCTAAGATCGCGATATTTGGAGCTACCTCGAAGTCTGCACGTTTCCTTGTTAATATTCTTAAAAAAGAAAATTTCACCGTTGAAACCTATTCTTCATCGGAGCCGATTGAATCCGAGTTCAGATTCAATCTCTATGATAGTCAAATCCCATTTTTAACTTGTGAGTATGCCATTTACTTTTCTTGGGCAAAGAATCGAAGCCAAAATGATCAAAGGGCTGCGGAGCGTAAAGCTACAGATTTCGCAAGAGTCGCTCGACAGCAAGGCGTGAAAGTAATTTTCATTTCTAGCCTTGCCTCTCTTCCAAATAGAAATCAGTCATTTTATGGTTTGAGTAAGCGTGTTGCCGAATTAGAAATGATAAAGCATGGGCACGTTGTTGTTCGCCCAGGAACAATCATTTCAAGTGTAGATCCTGAACTGAGCTATGCAATGAAACAACTTACAAAATTTCGTAATTTTGTATGGATTTATTCTCGGTTATCTGAAAGAGTAATTGTTCCACTCATAGGCGTAGAAGCTTTTTCTTCCTGTTTGATTAATTTAATCAACAATTACGAAGCTGGAGAATCTAATTTGTTTGATGACGTAAGATCTCTTGAAAATCTCGCTGGGTTCAAAGATTTCTATGCAAGAATTCCACTGAAGTGGGCAACCATTTTGAAATTAGTTAACAGAGGAGAGGCAATTGATCGTCTCTTAACTCTCCATTCCGTTTCTGGTTGGCTTAGAGAAAATCAGGCTTGATTAAGTGCCATGATCTTGGAATCAAATCTGTAGGGGAATTCATACCTTTGAACCACGTCGCTGGTGCCACCACTGGTGGAGAAAAACTGTATGCAGATTTTGCTGCCCACCAGCTAAAAGTAGAATTAGCAATAATATAACTAGAGCCGAACCGCATGACTTCTAGAGTGTGGGATGGGCAATCGTCCACTTCTTCGATAACTCTGATCTTACCTATTTGTTCAGCTGAAAAAAGTGTTAGGGCTTGTTCGGGTTCATCGCTAAATAGCCAAATCTTCCCGTTGGGCAAGATGCTTTCAATTTTCTTGATTGATTCTGAATAGTAATTTGGTCCCAACATCCCAAAATTATCTTCGTGGCCATAATCCCCTCTACGCACATGAATAACCAAGGGTTGTTCCACCCGAGCCATTTCCCTATATTTTGAGATCAGTTGCGATTCCGGAGACTTTCGAAATGTATGACTCTCCGCCATAATTTTTGAGTATTTATAGCTTTGAAAGTATCCCATTGTAATTATTCTTTTGTATCTTGGTAGAAACTTAGGGTCAAATCCCAGATCATTCGGTGTTGCTACAACCAATATTTTTCTAAAGTGGAAAGACAAAATAGTGCTAGCGACAATATTTGCGAGAATTCTAAATATCAGAGATTTTTCGATGGGCCTAGGAGCATAACCAATACGCAGCATGTATCCCATGCTCTTCGAGGCTAATGAGGAATACTTATTTGGAAAGACTTCGCAAGGTATGCCGAAATCGAATGAGTCTGGGAAAGTTTTCTTGCCCCTTGGGCGGCCCAAGGACGTATCTAGCGTTACTGTTATTTTTTGTGTTCGTTGCAGGTGCTCGACGAAATTAAGTTGGAAAAGCTGATTTCCTAGTCCGCCTGTTAAAACTAGTATCATTTTTTTGGGTTTCATTTCAAATTGCCTTTAAGCAATATCTCAATAGGCGTTAATATCTCACGATTAACCGTAGATTTGATCAGGAATTGAAGAAGAAATTTAAAATTTTTCCCAACTTTCTTTGGGTTTGAACGTTTAAGCAAGGTTGCAAATTGTTTTAAGAATGAAGTTACTATAATTTCATTATTCCTTCTTGTCTGTGATTTATTAGTTTTTAGGTCTGCCAAAAATAGAAGTGATTTATACACTTCTTCGGAATTCACCGCTAACTGTGTCAGTTGATTTTCCCCTCCCACCTGATACGAATAGATCAAATGAGGAAAGATGTGCACAGAATCTGTAATCATTAACGCCTGAACTAAATAATCCTGATCTTCGCCCATTCTGACGGGCGGAAATCTCAATTCTCCATAGATTTTCTTGGAAAAAACATATCTCCATAGCCCTGGGTCAGAAAGATGTTCTGCTGGGTGTGACAGTTCTGCCTTTGGATTCACTATTTTCTCGGATAGATTGCCCAAATGGGAGACTATTTTGTAACCGCCTTTTGCGATTGGAGCTTGGGCTTCTTCCGCTGATTTGACCATTTCTAAGTACATTTGAATATCGGGCATGTCGTCCGAATCCCAAAAACAAAACCAGTCAGTTTCAACCTTATCCAAAGCTATATTTCTTGCACTTCCAGGGTTGCCGAAAATTCCTTGAATTAATTCAATTTCTCGATGGGGAATGCGATTGATTAGTTCATTGATCGATTGCTTATCGGTTTCTTCGAAACTGTCGGCGACGAGGATGATTTTTATATTTGGTGAATTATTAAGTATTGCTTCAATATCATGTTTCCTGCTTGTGTAAGTCGGCCCAAAAATGGGAACAACAGCAGTAAGTTTCACAAATACACCTTTGTCAGCATTATTTATTCAATGATTCAAGGGTACAGTAAACCTGTGGAATTGCGTGGAGCGGTGTGTTTCTTAGTTATTAATCATATTGATGAACTCCCAAGGGCTTCAATTTCTTCGGCACTTCTTAATTCTAATCTGCCGGTTATTGTTGGCTACATTACCGAATCGGACATCGCCCTACTTCGAGATCTCCCAGTTCAATTTAGGAAGATTGATGAAGTCCAAGCTCCCGTTAAATCGGGGCAATATGCCGCCTTTGACCAAGATGATTTTTATCGAATAGTTATGAACAAGTGGGAATTATTGATTCAAAACCTCCCTGATTTTGATTACCTAATCTATTCTGACATTGATGTTCTCTGGATTAGGGATGCGGCGTCAGAAATTAATAAGATTTTCACGAATCGGCCTGAAAAACACGTAGTGATTCAGAGCTTTGGCGAAGATGAAGTTTCTCCAAATTTATGTATGGGATTCGTCGGAATTAGGAACTCCCCTAAAACACTTGAATTCCTTGCTAATGCGAAGAGGGCCCATGCTGAGCAAATAGTCGCCAATCCACGGATTGGCGATGACGATATAGCGACAGAAATTTTCCGCGAGTTAAACTACCCGGATTGGATACATCTTTTATCTTCGATCTACTTTCCTGTTGGCAATACCCTTAATTTATTTACGACTAAACCGATTTTCCCTGGATTATTCTCGCCAACTCCGTTTATCTTTCATCTCAATTACGTTGTTGGACTAGATAATAAGAGACTTATGCTCAAAATTCTCTCAGACGCCAACTCTGCGTGGAAAATTGACTCTAAGATGACCTTTAGTTGGAGAATCAAACTTGAATTGAGAAGGTTAAAGTTTCTGGCTGGATCAATTAGAAAATCGCTTAAGTAGTAGCATCTTCAATTGATGCTTTGTTCCATAATAGAAACTTTTTATCTCAGCGGTTTTTATCCAAATTTTTCCAACCAGTTTTCTGCTGAGAGAAAGCTCACCATCTCTAACATAGAGAGCGTCACCCCATCCGAATTTAGTCCAGACCGTCAATTCTCGTTTGAACCCTCTTGTCCCTAAAAATTTATCGATGTCATTGACTATCGCACAGCCTTTATAAAGCGCTTCTTTATTTACTTCGGTGTATACCCATTTAATATTTTGAAGGCCTTTTTCAAACCCCTTCAGGGCGCGGAGTTCGCTGCCTTGAATATCTAGGGATAAGTAGTCAACTTCGGTAGGAAGCTCCAAATCATCCAAAGTTGTCGTCAGGACCTCATGGACACTTTCGACAACTACTTCCGGGTGGCGCACTGAATGTGTATCAAGATCAAGGAGAGATGTTGATTCGGTATTGTTCGTAATCTTAAGAGTAAGGCGCTCATTGGATTTGTCCCATACGGCCGCATTAATTAGATAATTCGATTCTTTTGGCAGCTTCTTCTTCAGGAATTCGACCTTGGAGGGCTGAGCCTCAACCCATGTAATGGGGATCCATGAATTAGCAAGATAGGCAAAAAGTTCCTCAGCCTCATGTGCACCCACATGCAGTACGCCTCTTGGCTTAACACCCCACACTTTGGATAAAGAATTCACCGAAATTAACATATGCAGATAGTACGGGAGACCCGCGGAAGATATGTTGAAGTTATAGTCCGTGTATGACGGATGAGAGACCCTCTCGAGCCTATGTTGCCGGTGTGTACGCAAAGAGAATCTTGCGCTGGCAAAGAACAAGTTACCCTTATCTGACGATTGATGCCTTTTCCAGATTGGCCGACTATAGAATCAATCCTGTTTCTTTGAGATTATGCGATCGGAACTCCGTAGATATCTTGAGTGCAGAAATAATATTTTGTAGGGGCGAAGAACTAGAAAGATTGTTCGAGCTTTATCCAAACATCTCGGCGAAAGTCGTTATCTGTGGAAACAGCGACTTCGAATTTCAGACTACCCCTAGAAATGTCCCAAAATCTATACGGGCGCTATTTCTGCAAAACTCCTTTATCTCAGATAATCGCACGATTTTCACGATTCCAATTGGTTTAGAGAATTTACGTTGGGGAGTTAACGGCCATCCTGGTCTATTAAAAAAGGTAAAGTTAAAATCAGCAAAAAACGAAATACTCTTTGGACCGTTTGGGAAAACTCATCCAATTCGTAAAAAAGTATATGAAGATTTTACTGAAAACACAGGGCCATGGAGAGTTTTACCTTCTATCCGAATCAGTGCTCACGATTACTCTCGAATAGCTCGAGAGTATCGATACATAGCTGCGGTTCGAGGCAACGGCGTTGACACGCACCGACTATGGGAAAGCTTGTACCGCGGCATAGTCCCAATTGTGCAAAGTGATTCTTGGAGTCTCTCTCTCCAAGACCTAGGTTTGCCAATCCAATATTCAAGTAACTGGTCAGTGAGAGATATTTCTGATCTTTACGACCAATTGCCTAAACACTCTTTTGATCCACGGGACTTTGAGGCCTTATGGATGCCATTTTGGGAGAAAAAAATCAAGAGCTTCCTCGGTTAAAACTCTACTCCGGTGGCACCAAAGTAACTTGACTCTAAGAAACTTCCATCCATATGGCCATCTTGAGTTTTGAGGGCGACATGGTTTCTCTCAGAATTGGCTAGAAAAATGCTGTATCCCAACTGCTCTGAAAGCCGCGAGGTTTGTTCTATGTCTAGTTTCGCTACCACGCCAGAACTGCACAAATTTAAAACCTCATTGTGGTATCTCTTTATCTCACCTAACTCAGTGGCGCTAAATTTCCCAGGGTATAGATAGACGAAAGTTGTATTTAACATCTCTACTTGTGAATTCTGAAGTTTCAGTGCAGGCAACATTTCTCTGAAAGGTGACTTGTCTGCCAATCTAAACTCCGAAACATAGCTGGTACAGAGATTAGTCAGTGTCAAGGAACCATTCCATCTGACATCACAATCCATATAGAAATTTGAATTTAGATGCGCGATGTCGCATAAGAGATCAATTTTCTGTAATTGCCACGATTGATTTTCATGGCCATTGTTCTGAATTGATACAGTTCCGCGATTGATGAAGAAACTGAATTCAATCTTTGCTGAAGCGTAAGTGAAAGTGTCGCAGTGAATTACTACGCGGCTATTTGGATTGTGGTACAAGAAACTCGCCACTGCAATTTTTGCAATTCTTAAATATTTGTTATTTTTAGCCGCCAACATATGTGCAACGTAATCAGGTCCAAACTTCTTGCGCGGAAAGCACCACTTAATCAGCGCCACCCTCCGCTCAATGGCTTTACCTAAAGAGCGGAACTCAGAAATCACTGTGGGTGTCAAAATGTCCCTCCAGTTGCTCCGAAGTAGCAAGACTCTACTTTTCCGCCGTCCATCGGCGCATCGCTTTCTTTTACATAAGAAATTTGAGTACTCCAGATTTCACTACATACACTCAGAGCAAATTGTTCAATCACTCTGCCAATGGCCGCCTTATCTAGACTTCCGACTATCGACGAATCAACGATTTCTCGATATTCATCCATTGCGTTTCGGATCGAAGTTAATTCGGTGGTTGATAGTTGATAGCCACCAAAGCTGAAAACTGAAACGTTTTTCATGGCAGAATATGGTGGGAAAGTGTCAAATTTTGAAAGGATTTCTCGAAACGGTGACTTATCCCGAAGTTCGAATTCCTTTACGAGGAATAGTGCTTTGCCATTTTCTTCGTTGAGTGCACCATTCCACTGTAAGTCCGCATCGAGAAATATGTCTGAGGTCCCATTCATAGTTAGGATTAAATCAAGTTTTTGTTCTTGCCAATCTTTTTCTTTCTCATTTTTCAACACTTGCACCCTGATTTTTCCTTCTTCAATTTCCTTGTGAAACTTTGAATTGACGCGATTTAAGGTAAACCCATCACAGTGAATGGTGAAGTTTGCTTCAGGGTGGTGGTGAAAAAAGCTGTGAATGCAGATTTCGGCCAGATCTACGTATCGGTTATCTTGGGTCAGCATTACGTGAGCGCCGATATCTCTAAGTGACGCACCCGGAGATGTTGATGTCTTCCAGCGCAACAATTTTTTAGAGATTCTGCGTTGATTGAGGAGTGACTCAATCTTTCTTACTAATCCTCTTAAAGAGATGTTGCCCCGCATAGATGTATTATCACACAGTGCATCTTGTTAAAGGATTTGTCATCAATCTCGACAGCCGAGAAGATAGGTGGCGAGACGCTTCATCTCAATTTCCCAAACTTCCCTTTGAAGTAGAGCGAGTAAGTGCAGTCATTGCTCGAGAGATCGAAAAAGATGAGCCGTACGTGCCGGGTGGTGTAGCCGCAACTTGGCGCTCTCACCAGAAGGCGATGAAGGCCCACTTAGATTCAGATGCTGATTTTGGTTTCATATTGGAAGATGACTTCCTAGTCTCCCGCGATATTTCTCGAATTCTCACTAAGGTGACAGTGAATGGTGGCTTCGATCTTGTTCAATTTGGTTATCTCTCCCCATCGTTTCTTAGAAGTTTGATCCGCCACCTCGTTGGGGCCCGAGATATCTTCCTAAAGTTACTGAATTGGCTTTCAAAGGTGCTTCATCTATCTCTCTTTGAAAAACTACTAATTCGAGAGCAATCTGGGATTCCATTTTCGTTGGTACTCAACGATATTCAAGCTGGTGGTCAGTCTTACTTGGTCTCGAGAAAGTTTTCTGAAGCGGCGCAAAATATGAATAACCCTAGTTTTCTTAGTGCTGATGGGATGTTAATGGCGCTCTCTGAAACAAGGACCTTCAAGGTTGCGAGGGTCAGGGTGAACCAAATCAAACAAAGTGATTCGGTTACTAGCGTTCAGGTTAGATTTAAGCTTAATTAAAGATCGCTACTGAAGACTGCATCTTTGGGTAAATAAGGGCATCGCCAAATGGAGCCTCTTTCGTCCATGGGTTTGGAATGGTAACTTCCCCATTCCTCTTTGCAATTAGGAAACCGGCCCACCATGAATAAGTCGAGTTGGCGACGGTTATCGAACTCGCTTGCGCCATTAGAGCAAAACTGTCATCCGCCGACAGTGTGTCTCGCGTAAACACAAAATCTGGCTTAATAGCATCTATGTATTGGGCGTTTAGTTCTGATTGATCAGTAAAGGCTACAACTGGAAGTAAGGATTTGCCTCTCTTGCTCTTGTAGTACTCTGAACTCAACGTTCCAAAACCAGTTCCTAGGTAATCACCTTGACGCACGTGAACTGCATGAAACTCACCGATTTCATTTCTAAGCTTCTTTAAGTGAGTATCGGCGTTGATCCAATCCTTTAGAGCTACTTCCAATTGGCTTGTAATCACTCCCTCGACACTTGCAAGGTTTCTCCAGTTCTGGAAATACCCCCTTGCAATATAAGTGCTATCTCGAACATGTTCATAGACGCCGAAAGGGTTTGTTTCCGTGTAAATCAGAGGTTTCAGGAGTGGTTTCTTCAAGAAAAGTCTATCTTCAAGTTGAAGTAGTCGTCCTGTGAGGTTACTTTTTTTAATCTCGATTGTTTCTCCTACAACTTTACGAAGTAAATTTGTAGGTTCACTCTGATGAAAATCGTCGTAGGTTAGAACAATTGATTGAGATTCATTTTGAATACTGAGCGCAATTGCCCATTGGAAGAGATGATTTCCAAGGCGACCAGCTAGTTGTAGACGAATCACACTCGTGCGGCGAAGTCCGCGATTGTTAGATTGAGACCGTCTTCGAGTTTGACCTCAGGAGACCACTTAAGAATTTCTTTTGCTTTCGCAATGTCCGGTTGTCGTACCTTTGGGTCATCCTGTGGCAATTCTTTGAAAGCGATCTTCGAATTAGAGTTAGTTAATCTGACAACTGTCTCTGCCAATTGCAACATACTACTCTCGTTGGGATTTCCGAGGTTAAATGGGCCGGTGATATTGTCATCGGTTTCCATCATTTTGATAAATCCTGAGATTAAATCACTTACATAGCAAAAAGATCTTGTCTGCGAACCGTCACCGTAGATAGTAATTGGTTCGTTACGCAACGCTTGAACAATAAAATTACTTACAACGCGCCCATCATCAAGATTCATACGTGGACCGTAAGTATTAAAGATTCTCACTATTTTTATCTTAGTTCCGAATTGTCGTTGATAGTCCACAAATAGAGTTTCTGCTGCGCGCTTGCCTTCGTCATAACAAGCGCGGATGCCGATTGGATTTACGTTTCCCCAATATTCTTCAACTTGTGGGTTAATGGTTGGATCGCCATAAACTTCACTTGTAGAAGCCTGGAAGACTGGAATATTTAACCGAGTCGCAAGGTCCAATACATTTATAGCGCCGAGAACACTTGTGCGTGTGGTTTGAACTGGAAATTTTTGATAATGAACAGGTGATGCCGGACAAGCGAGGTTCATAATTGCGTCAACCTCGAAGTTGAGTTGAGTGGTGACATCCTGTCGGACAAGTTCAAAATTAGGGTGATTGAGAATTGATGTGAGCTTCTTCTTCTCGCCCGTATACATGTTATCGAGGGCAATAACCTCATGATTCAAGCCAATGAGTCTCTCGCATAGGTGGGAACCGAGGAATCCCGCTCCGCCTGTCACTAAAATTCTCATTTATCCTCCAACACTCAATGAGCAGAGAATACTGCATTGTCTGTATCCGAGATTCAGATAACTCTATAAGTATTACTATATTCAGGAGTCGGTTGACCTAATTGGTTCAACATTTGAGCGATTTAGATGGAAGCTTGCCTCCTGTATGGGAGCCTGCCTCCTGCTAAGTCTCGATTGCTCATCTCTCCGCTTGAGTCATCATTTAGTCTTAGAGAATATCTCGCACTTTTATGTGCGGGTTTGATATTGATTAGCTTCCTGATTTTCCCCTATATGAAAAGTTGTGGGGCTTGTGCCACTATCTTGGAAGTAGATCATTCTCTCTTTATGTCTGTCACGCCCCAGTCCCCTGGCTCATTAAGAGAGTAGTTTTCGGACCGGTAAGTGGAAAAATTATTCAACCTGCAGGATTATTGTATGCCCTGTGTGGAATTCTCCTAGTATTTTCAGTTACTGAAGTTATTTATAGAGTCGTCGATATCCCCGCGACAAAAGCCTCTAAGCGAGTTAGCTCAGATCCTTCAATTTAACAATTTCTGCGGGCTTTTATTATTAACTCTTTTAATAGGTTTCCAAGCTGCGAAATTTCATTGAGATTTACTAGTCTAGGATTTATATATAACTTATAACCTTTTGTAATGAGGTCGTTATGAAATGGGACGTGCTCGCAAATTTCTTTACCGGTAGAATCAAAGCCCCGGTATGAACCCGATATAAATGCTTCCCTGGTATAAATAGCAAGCCCCCCAAAGGCGGATTCGACCGCGATTGGTTCACTAGATCGACGAATTGATCGCATTTTTGAGGTAAGGGTGATTCGATACGCTCGTTTCTTAGAAATAGATGCGCTCAATCTCTTAAATTCCTCCCACCAATCACTTTCTACCCATCCCTTCGCTCTAAGAGCCCAGATGTCGTAATACTTCAGAGGTTGGCTGGCAGAAACCATATCCCAATCATTCATCGCCCAACATGACTCAATTGCGCGGCGTCGTAAGTCTCGATTCACTCCGTCTAGATCGGCCATAACGATGAAATCATATTTCTCACCATGATCCTTCACATAACTTAAGAGCTGATTTCGTGCAGAAGCTATACGAACAGTTCGGCGGATTTCATTCTCTGGAACTTCAAGGTCTGTGAAAAAGTTAAAGTCATCTCTCACGGCTGCAATATCTGACAATATGCTCTTGGTGTCATCGGAAGAGAAACTCTCGCAAATTAAGTAATCTACGGCCCTAAAGCCACTTAAGCACTTATCCATAACATTTAAGAAAGGTTTCAATTTTGATGCCACATTCCTTGCTGTTCCACATACAAGGATGTTAGAGGTATGTGCGGATTTCATTTCACGCTCTCGATTATAATTATTAAAGCTTAATTACTTCGAGCTTTAATCGACTCTTTCTGTCGTATCCTTAATCTACTTCATTATCTCCTGTGGGAGGTCAGATTTTGACTAACTCGGCTGTATAATCACGAAATTGGTAATCAGATGACTGGAGTCTTGTTGAGTCTATTGAGCTTTATTCGAGAAAATGGGCTTGGTTCGTTCATCGAAGAGATTGCGAATCGATCCAAGCTTTGGGATTTAGACGAATCGGAGTTCCAGAATCTTGGATCAGGTAGTTCGTTCAGTGATAATCGCGAGTATCTATCTATTGTAGAAGTTGCGGCACAAAATGAGCATATTTTTCAAAAATTTAGGTCAAACCGCCAATATAGAAAAATACTTGAGCATGTAACCAAATCACTCGCTGAGGAATACCTAAAGTTAATTCCAGAAACTGAGAAAAAGAATCTAATAAAATTGAATGAGTGTGATGTTATTGGAGGTCCCTTAAGGTACAGATTTGGAAATTATGGCCTTTTTTCGCCGACTACAATCCGTTATCTTTTTTTTAATGCTCAGTACAAGAAATATTTCGGAGAATTGACAAATCTCAATGTAATTGAGATAGGAGGGGGGTTCGGCGGACAAGCCGCAGTTTCCTTAAAACTGAACCCAACTATTTCTTGGACGATATTTGATCTTCCTGAAGTTCTAACTCTTCAAGAGAAGTTTTTATCTGCTGTGAACCTTAGGGGCAGAGTGAATTTTCAATCTGGGCTGAAGATTTCTGTCGCTCGTGGGGATTTACTTATTTCAAACTATGCTCTTTCTGAAATATCACGGGACCTACAACTTAAGTACTTTAAATTAGTTGTATCTAATTGCCAAAAGGGCTACATGGCTTGGAATACAATATCGGAGAAAGAGAATGGAGGCCTCACTCTGACAGAGGTATTAAATATGATTCCGGGGTCGAATTATGTAGACGAAATTCCTAACTCGAGTCCAGGAAATGTCATAATTTATTGGGGTAATCAATCTGCTGGTTTCAATCATTAATTTCAATATCAAAACAGGCTTTTTGTGCTCAATTTGAGCCTGTGGTGAGCAGTAAAACCGAGAGCATTCTTAATCAACGACACATCCGCACACAAAAATGCTTGATTTCCCACGACGCTCAGCTTCCCTAGCTACATTGCCGGTGCGCCGGGCTGCTAGACAAGTTTGATGACCTCACGCACTGATCCACTACGGCCGGCTCCCACCTTGAGAGCACTTGGCAACGTGGGAGTGGCATCTGCCGCAGCCAAGTGCTCCCGATATATCCGGCGCCGCCGGTAAGAAGCCATGTACGCGTGGTTATGGCTCGAGACTACTCTCTGCGCTTTGCGTTAGTCGAGAACTACAACACCATTAGGTGTTGAGAGGTGTACTTCAACGATTCCTGATTGGCCATCATTTGTTGATGGATCAACCCACTCGATTGCGATATCACCAAGTGCTGCAAGTATTTCTTCCTTAAACCAAGAGTCAGCAAGTTGATCCTTATCTGCGATAACAATCTTCTCGATCTCTGATTGTGGTGAGCCATCTTGTGATGGGTGATCAGATGTAAGCCATTGAATAAAGAATGGTAATTCGCGCTCTTGCGTAATCTCTTTAACGCCAATCTGCTTCCATTGAAGATCAGAGCCAGCTGGACGTGTGCGGTGGCCTTCTACTGCAGAGCGGCCAAACTTTTCTTCGATTGGCGCAATGTCCTTCGTTGAGAAAACCCAGGTAAACCATCCGCCGCCTTCATTGGCCATTGTTGATACAGCCTTTCCCCATGGAGTCGACTCAGTAGCAGGGTGATCAAGTGGGCAGACAACTTCGATGTATGTTCCATTTCTAAGTGCCGCCGTGAAATTGCGAGTTCCGAACCGAGGGTGAATTCCGCCGTCTACAAATGTACTGCCCAATCGGGAGCCCAATCGCTGAACGGTATCTGCTAACTGACTATGAGATGTAACGTATGAAATGTGATCAAGGCGCATGGGGAAATTCTGCACCATCCAAAGCCATGCTATTTACCAAAACTGATGACTAGACCTTCTTTTGGGCTCCAACATAGGCTTCTGTAGCGAAATCTTTACTTTTTGAATCTCTCCGAGGGATAGTACTTAGATAGAGGCGAACCGGGAGATCCTTGATAAATTTCCTGAGAACTCCGAGCTTGCTACCTGGCTGGAAGTTATAGCGCAGGATTGGGTGTTCATTCTCTTCGGGTGACTGCCAATATCTAGCGAGATGGACGGCCAAGTAGTATCTCTTATTCCCAATCTCGCCCGTTCTCAATATATTGCAATCCAGGGTTCCGAGATTGTTAGCTAAATATTCTGCTGTAAAACCCGCCGAGTAATAGTGGGGAGATCCATGAACCAAATTTGATTTCGGGCAATTAATCCAAATAAGCCCCCCTGGGCGAGCAATGCCCGCAACGAGCTTAAAGTAATTTGAGTGATTCCAAACATGTTCCAAAACCTGACAGCTGACTACTAAATCAAATATTGCATCGCCTAAAAAGAGCTCTACATCTTCATTAATATCTAAACGGTGAAAATTTAAATCTTTTTCAGGGTTAGCTAGATTAAAGTAATGTAACACTGCTTTGGGGTATCTATGCCTTATTACGGCAACTTCTGGGTCGGTTGACGATCCTCCGACTATAGCGACAAATTGAACTTCTAATTTCTCTTTGTCAATGAAATTGGCAAATTCGGAAGTCACTTTTTGTCTCATATTAGTATCCCTTACCACTTGGCCAATTGGCACATAAGTGCTTCGCAGGTGACAAGTGGAGCTGCGTTATGTGCGAGGTTCGTGCGGGCATCCATGATGGCATTGATTTTAAGGATTGTTGAGTGTGATGGATGGGTTGCGGCGTAACTTTCTATCAGTTCGCGCATATCGGTGTTGATCATGGATTCGGGATTTCCTGATTGCACCATCATGACATCGCGGTAGAACGTTGCGATATCAAGAAGTGCGCCATCTATAGAGTCACGGACCATGCGGGTAGAACGTGACTTCTGTTCTTTCTCAAGTTCCTTTACCACTTTTGATCCGCCGGTTGCCATGCCACGGCCGGTTGCACCTTTTCCGTAGGCCTCTTGAAGCTTCTCAATCTCTCTTTCATCACGTTCATCGGATGATGTATTTGCTTCTGCGGTTGCAAGATCAACCAGTGTTTGTGCGGCCTGGAAGGCTGCAGCGAGTGAACCGAGTTGAAGTGGTAGTTGCATGATGAGTTTGCGGTTACCGCGAACAGTTTCATTTGTTGCTAAATATTTTGCGCGGCCGATATGGCCTTGGCTGACACGGGCTGCGAAGTCAGCCATGCCGGGTGCGATGTTGTCGCGATTGATGAGAACTTGTGTGACTGCTTGAAGGGAAGGTGTGCGCAGTTGGAGGTGGCGGCATCGTGATCGAATTGTTGGCAAGACGTCGTGAAGTGTTGGAGCGCAGAGCAACCAGACTGTTCGTGTTCCGGGTTCTTCGATTGCTTTAAGAAGTGCGTTGGCAGCGGACTCAGTGAGTCTGTCAGCATCTTCCATGACAACTACGCGCCAGCCGCCCATTGAAGGTGCCCATGCAACTCTTGTTAAAAGTTCGCGAACTTCTTCTACTTTGATGGAGAGTCCTTCTGTTTTAATGATTTCGACATCGGGGTGGCCGTGGGTTTTAGCTGCGTTGCAATCAGAGCAGTTGTTGCAGCCGTTGTTCTTGCAGATGAGTGCTTGGGCGAATGCGACTGCAGCTGATGAGCGGCCTGATCCTGGTGGGCCGGTGAAGACCCAGGCGTGGGTCATTTCTTGGGATTCTTCGCCTGTGCGAGAGGCGGCTACTGCCTTGGTGAGGATTTCGATGATGTGTTCTTGACCGACGAGGTCGTCGAAGACGGAAGTCATTTACTTCTTGATTCTCTTGGTGACTGCGTTGGTGGCGATGCGGATGGGCTTGAGGAATTTATTCTGTTGTGGGCCTTGGGCATTGCGTTTAAGGGCTGGAAGTTCGGCGACGCGGGCGATGATTTGGGTGTGGATTTCTTCGACAGATTGTGTGCCATCGACAACGAAGTAGCGTTCTGGATCCATCATTGCGATTTGTAGAAATTCTTGACGAACGCGTTCGTGGAATTCGGTGGGTTCTGCTTCGAGGCGATCGCGTGATTGCAGACGGGATAGTCCGATCTCTGCAGGTACGTCGATAAGGATTGTGAGAGTTGGGTAGAGGGATTCTGTGGCCCAACGAGAGATACGTGCGACTTCAGATGGATTGAGTACGCGACCTGCGCCTTGGTAGGCAGCAGATGAATCGAAGTAGCGATCGGTGATGACAACATCTCCGGCATCAAGGCCTGG
>Ga0114959_10000751_pt1 | contig 30326 bp, 31 predicted proteins | sample C_130625_EF_Meta_FD_87317 | JGI IMG/M metagenome (GOLD analysis project Ga0114959, IMG submission 87317) | Freshwater microbial communities from Lake Croche, Canada to study carbon cycling - C_130625_EF_MetaG | ecosystem: Environmental > Aquatic > Freshwater > Lake | place: Lake Croche, Canada... | reverse complement strand
TCGCAAGCTGGTGTGGTTAAAGAGCTCAAGGTCAAATTAGGTGATAACGTTTCAGAGGGAAGCCTCATTCTCCTCTTGGAGCCAGGAAGTGTGGCTACCCAAACAACACCGTTACCAGCCACTAATGAAAAACCATTAGCAAGTCCAGCCCCTAAAGTAGAAGCGCCTGTCATTGCTCAGGCTGTACCTGCTCCGGTAGCAAAAGTTGAGGAAGTCTCAAGCCATCCAAATACAAGTCATGCAAGCCCATCAGTGCGTAAATATGCGCGTGAATTAGGGGCAGACATTTCTAAGGTGAAGGGGTCAGGTCTCAAAGGTCGAATCACTCAAGAGGATGTCCAAAGCTTTATTAAGGGCATTTTAAGTGGACAGTCAACGCAGACGAGTGTTACCAGTGGGGCTGTTGGTGGTGGCTTGCAATTATTGCCATGGCCAAAAATTGACTTTAAAAAGTTTGGCGAAATACAAACAAGACCATTATCTAGAATTCAGAAGATTTCAGCAGCAAATCTTGCGCGGAATTGGGCAATGATACCGGCCGTGACCTATCATGAAGATGCTGATATTACTGACTTAGAAGCTTTTCGCGTTCAGACGAATAAGATGAATGAAAAGTTGGGTATTAAAGTCACCCTGTTGGCATTTGTGATGAAAGCTTGTGTAAAAGCTCTTAAAAAATATCCTGATTTCAATAGTTCTCTTGATGGTGAAGAGCTCATCTTGAAACAGTATTTTCATTTAGGATTTGCAGCTGATACTCCCAATGGACTTGTTGTTCCTGTGATTCGTAATGTTGATCAAAAAGATGTTTTAGAAATTGCCGCTGAGACCAGTGAGTTAGCTAAATTGGCGCGTGACGGTAAATTAAAGCCAGATCAAATGCAGGGCGCTTGTTTTACGATATCTTCTGTAGGGGGGATTGGTGGAACTTATTTCTCACCAATTATTAACGCTCCTGAAGTTGCTATTTTAGGTATTAGTAAAGCGGCCATGAAGCCAATTTGGGATGGACAACAATTTGTACCACGATTGATTTGTCCGCTGTCGCTCTCTGCGGATCATCGGGTCATTGATGGCGCCTTGGCAACACGATTTAATGCCTATATTGCTGAATTAATTTCAGATTTTCGTAGGGTTACTCTTTAAGGAAATTGCATGACCATTCAAACAATTAAAGTTCCTGATATTGGTGATTTTCATGAGATACCAGTCATTGAGATTTTGGTAAAAGCTGGGGATGTCATTAGTAAAGAGCAAGCCTTATTAATGCTTGAGTCAGATAAAGCCACTATGGAAGTTCCTAGTGATGTTGCAGGTGTAGTTGTGTCGGTAGATATTCGCCTTGGTGATAAGGTGAGTTTAGGCACACCAATTCTGACCGTTGATGTCAGTGAGACAGCGCCAGCTAAAGCTAGTCCAAGTATTTCAACCCAAGCGCCTGCTGCATCGCCAGTAGCGCCGGTAATTTCTACACCAGCAAGTGCTAAAGCTTTTGCTGGGAAAGTGGACCATACCTGTCAGTTATTAGTCTTAGGCTCTGGACCTGGCGGATATAGTGCAGCTTTCCGAGGGGCAGATTTAGGTATGGACACGGTTTTAGTGGAGAGATATGCAAGCTTGGGCGGCGTTTGTCTGAACGTGGGATGCATACCATCTAAAGCACTTTTGCATACTGCTGCTGTAATGGAAGAAGTCAAGTCAATGTCAAAACATGGCGTGAGCTTTGGACCACCTAGTATTGATATTGACGCACTTCGTCATCATAAAGAAGAGGTGATTAGTCAGTTAACAACTGGTTTATCAGGAATGGCTAAAGCACGTAAGGTAAGAGTTCTGCGAGGACTTGGAACACTTTTAGATGATCACCATATTCAATTAGAGGAAACTTCAGGTACAGGGTGGGATTTAAGCGGAAAAAAAGAAGTTATACGATTTGAAAAACTCATTATTGCCGCGGGTAGTCAATCCGTTGTTTTGCCGTTTTTACCCGTTGATCCAAGAATAGTGGATAGTACTGGCGCGCTTGAATTAAAAAGTATTCCAAAGCGGATGTTAGTCATTGGTGGCGGAATTATTGGCCTTGAGATGGCAACTGTATACAGCGCTCTAGGTTCGAAGATAGATATTGTTGAGTTAAGTGAAGGCTTGATGGCTGGAGCTGATCGAGATTTAGTGAAGGTCTGGGAGAAAATGAATTTACCCCGTTTCCACCAAGTCATGCTCGGTACACGTGCAACATCAGCGCAAGCAGAAAAAGATGGTATCTGGGTTCAATTTGAAGGAGCCAAAGCACCAGCAGAAAAGCAATGCTATGACTTGGTCTTGGTAGCGGTTGGTAGGACACCCAATGGTAAAAAAATCAATGCCATGTCTGCCGGTGTCAATGTAGATGAACGTGGATTCATACCAGTGGATCAACAAATGCGTACCAATATTGCGCACGTATTTGCGATTGGAGACATTGTTGGACAGCCGATGTTGGCGCATAAAGCGGTTCATGAAGGGCATGTGGCAGCAGAAGTCGCGAGTGGTGAAAAATCATATTTTGATGTCAAACAAATTCCGTCAGTAGCCTATACCGACCCTGAAGTTGCATGGACTGGGCTCACTGAAGAGCAGTGTAAATCTCAAGGGATTGCTTATCAAAAAGGTGTGTTCCCCTGGGCTGCTAGTGGGCGTGCAATAGCTAATGGTCGAAGTGAAGGATTTACTAAACTGATTTTTGATCAAGCAAGTCATCGAATCATCGGTGGCGGTATTGTTGGCACGAATGCTGGCGACTTAATTGGAGAGGTTTGCCTGGCTATTGAAATGGGGGCAGATCACATTGATATAGGTAAAACGATTCATCCACATCCAACCTTAGGGGAGTCGATTGGTTTGGCTGCTGAAGTTGCACATGGCAGTTGTACTGATTTGCCACCCCAACGAAAAAAATAAGATTTTAAGGCAGGAATTAAAGACATGGGAGAATATCTCATGTCTTTTTAGGAATTAAACATGAATCAATATCCACGCTTTCCAATCATTGGAACACCCTTATCGAATAATGCCATACGTGTCATGATGTTAGGAAGTGGTGAGCTAGGCAAAGAGGTCATCATTGAATTGCAGCGATTAGGCATAGAAGTCATTGCTGTTGATCGTTACGCAAATGCCCCAGGCCATCAAGTCGCACATCGCTCTTACGTGATTGATATGACCGATGGACAAGCTTTGCGAGAATTAGTCGCAAAAGAAAAGCCTCATTTAATCGTGCCAGAGATTGAGGCGATAGCAACTGGCACACTCATAGAGTTAGAGCAAGAAGGTATTGTGGAAGTTATTCCCACAGCAAGAGCTGCTTACCTCACGATGAACCGTGAAGGGATACGCGATTTGGCTGCTCAAGAATTAGGTTTACCAACATCCCCCTATTTTTTTGCAAGTTCATTAGAGGAGTTGCAAAAAGCTATTGATAGTGGCATTGGTTATCCATGTTTTGTAAAACCGGTAATGTCATCTTCTGGAAAAGGGCAGTCGAAGCTAGATGGTCCACAAGATGTGCAAAAAGCATGGGAGTATGCCGCAGCTGGAGGAAGGGTTGACACTGGTCGAGTGATTGTTGAGGGGCTGATTGATTTTGATTATGAGATTACTCTGTTGACAGTACGGTCGATGGGGATGGACGGTCAAATAATGACTACATTTTGTGAGCCTATTGGTCATGTACAAAAAAATGGGGACTATGTCGAAAGCTGGCAGCCTATGCAAATGAGTCAGCTAGCAATTGCCAGAGCCCAAGACATTGCTAAAAAAATAACCAGTAATTTAGGTGGACGAGGGATATTTGGGGTTGAGTTATTTGTTAGAGGTGATGAAGTATGGTTCTCGGAAGTCAGCCCAAGACCCCACGATACAGGACTTGTAACATTAGTAACACAAGTGCAAAGTGAGTTTGAACTCCATGCGAAGGCGATTTTAGGCCTACCAACAAATGTGCAATTAAAAACAGCAGGTGCAAGTGCTGTGATCTATGGCGCAATGGATGAAGCGGGTATTGGATTTGAAAACGTACATCTTGCGTTATCTCAAGAGGGTGTATCGCTACGTTTATTTGGTAAGCCAACTGCTTTTGTAAAAAGACGTATGGGAGTTGCGCTAGCTAGTGCGGAGAACACAGATCAGGCTCGGAAAAAAGCACAGCAGGCAGCGCAAACGATAAAAACCGTGAAGTAAAGTTGTAAAAATACGTTTGTACAATAATTAGATGATTGCAAAAAAACCTTTCATCACACAATTCATATTATTCATTGTTGCCCTTATGGGAGTTGTTATGATGTCATTCAAGCCTAGTGAATTCTTCGGAAAGCCACTTACGATTAAAAGTGGCAAGGTAAGTGGCATAGAAAAACAAGTTGAAGAGCGGCAAATTGCTGACCCTCATGATCCTCTTACAAAGGATCTTAAGGCTTACACCTATATTGCCAACTTTCAGTTAAACGGTAATCCTATCGTAGCTAAATTCCAAGATCCTTATCAGATTAATGAGGGAGACATGCTTCGGGTTAGTGGTGTTGAGACAGCGCAATATTTTGATGTGGTGGCTTATCGCAATGAAACTCTACAATATACTGGCTCGAATTCATGGTGGATCTCTAGCCTAGTCGGAATCTCGTTTGCCAGTTTTGCTGCATTTATTTTCTTTCGATTAATGAAAGACCCACAGTGGTATGAACAGTTATTCATCATAGTTATGATTGGTGTGGGAATATTTTTAGTGATACGAGGTTTGTACATCAAAGAAGCCTTAGATTTATTGAATGAACTATGAAGTCATATAAATATAGATATATTCTCGGGAGCGTAATGACTTTACTCTGTAGTGCTTGCTCTACAGAAGTACCCATCATTGAACAACCATTGATCAAGTCCAATCAAATCTTAAATCAGCCAATGCCCAGTCAACTAACACCGGTAGTATTACCCAACTCAGGATCTCAGAGAATCCGTTCAGTCGTTGGACAAAAGCATTTGATACAAATCACGAGTAACCCATCTACGGGGTATCAATGGGAAATGGAGTACGTAGAGCCCACTAAAAATTGTTTTAATGTTTTAAGTAAAAATATGGTGTATGACGATAAAGAAAGTTATTCTGGAGGAGTGCGTAAAGTAGGATCTCCAGGAAAGCAGGAGTGGCAATTTCAGACCAACTGCTCTGGAAATTATCGCGTTACATTTGTGTATAAAAGACCTTGGGAGCAAGGCCCGCCCTTGTATAAGACTGTAGCGGAATTTGTCACTGCAAAAGAATAAAGCCAAGACAAGCTTGGCTTTATTAGATTTTCATTGCGGTATTAGTTTGCGACAGCACTTTTCAATAATTTTTCACTTGCCTTAAGAGCTGACTCTGTTGCAGCTTGAGTTTGATGTGAAGACATATCAATTGCTTGCTTTAGCGCCTTTTGTGAAGATTCAAAAGCAGTATTTGCATTTGAAACAGCTTGTTTAATTATGTTTACCATGGCATCAGAGCTACCAGGATTATGAGAAGTGACTTCAGTAATTAAATTTTGATAATGGGCAGTACGTTTTTCAACATCTGCTTTTGTAATTTCACTCAGATTTGCTTGAGTTTCATTGGCAATAGTATAGAAGTGGCGACTATAAGCAATTGCTTTTTCTGCCATTGGTTGTAAAAAATTAGCCTGCATGCCAAGGAACTCTTTCACATCTTTCGCCTTGGAAGTATCTTGCATATGATCGACACTTTCTTGCATGAGTGTTTTAGCAACTTGCAAGTTAAGCTCCATCAGTTTCTCAACACCATCAAATGCCTTGCGTGAGAGTTGTGCGAGGGTCTCTAAATTAGCTTTGTTTGCTGCAGTAGTTTGTTCTTGAGTAAGTATCATGATGGAATCCTTAATGGTAAATTACGTGGTTAGGGGGGGCATATTTATATTATCGTATTTATATGAAATGCAATTGATTTAAGTCAAAAAAACCTGTAAAAGGTATGCCTTAGTTGAATGACATGGTTGGGCTGATAAGTAAGATAATACAAAGTGACCACTCTCATTAAAATCCTGCTAATTACTTATTTATGATGAAACTTTTTTACTCTGATCACTTTGTTCTTCCATTGCCAGAAGGACATCGATTTCCCATGGAGAAATATCGACTGTTAAGAGAAGCGGTATCAGAGTACCCTGACGTTACATTAGAAGAAGCGCCATTAGCAAATATTGAAGAACTATTATTCGTTCATGACAGACAATATGTTGAAAGCGTTATTCATGGTCAACTGAGTGAGGCTGAGCAAAGAGAAATTGGATTTCCATGGAGTCATGCCATGGTTACCCGTTCCCTCCGATCTGCAGGGGCCACCATAGCAGCGAGCTTATCGGCATTGCAAAGTGGCGTGGCAGTCAACTTAGCTGGTGGGACGCATCACTCCTATACGGATAAAGGTAGTGGATTTTGTGTATTTAATGATGCGGCAATTGCTGCCAAGAGTATTCAACAACATCAATTGGGACTCTTAAAAAGACTCATGCGAGTGGCAATCATTGACTTAGATGTGCATCAAGGGAACGGTACTGCTGCCATCATGAAGGAGGATCAAAGTGTTTTTACCTTTTCAATGCACGGAGAAAAAAACTTTCCCTTTCGGAAAGAAAATAGTGATTTAGATATTGGCTTACCTGACGGATGTCAAGATGAACAATATCTTGTGGAATTGGAGCAGGCTTTACAAAGAATTGCTACAGAATTTGACCCAGAATTCATTATTTACTTAGCAGGGGCAGATCCCTACGAAGGGGATCGCTTGGGCCGTCTCAATATCACTAAAGAAGGCATGGGTCAGCGAGATGAGATGGTATTACAATGGTGCTTTAGACGTAAAAATCCTGTAGCAATTGCAATGGCTGGCGGATATGGAAGTTCCATAGAAGAAACTGTAGCGATTCATGCTCAAACAATTAGAAAAGCAATCGCATTTCAATGGTAAATAAGCAATCATATTTAATTTCCCCTACCTTTATTTTAATTTGGAGTTCAGGTTTTATAGTGTCGCGTATGGGGATGCCGTATTGTGAGCCGATGACCTATTTGTTTCTCAGGTTTATGGGCGTATGTGTTTTCATGTTGCCGATTATTTTTTGGAAAAAATTAGATTGGCCTAATTTAACAACTATGATTCACATAGCAATTGCTGGCAGTTTGATTCAATGTGGGTATTTGGCGGGTGTTTGGATTTCTGTAAGAGCAGGCATGCCTGCTGGGCTTGCCTCATTGATTGTTGGCATACAGCCTATATTAACCGCACTATTAGCCTACTTTATAGCGGAAAGAGTAACTTCACGTCAGTGGGTAGGTTTAGTACTTGGATTATTGGGCGTCGTTCTTGTGTTGTATGCTAATTTACATACTGTAGGTGTGACCTTACACAATATTTTATGGAATGTATTTGCATTAATATCCATTACCATTGGGACTATTTATCAAAAGAAATATTGCCCAAGCTTTGATTTACGTATAGGTTCATTTATTCAGTTTGCAACGAGCGCAACGATTAGCGCCTGCGCGGCACTCTTATTTGAGACCAGAGAAATTCAGTGGACCAATGAAATGATAGGTTCCTTGATTTGGTCTGTTTTATGTATTTCGGTTGGCGCAATGAGTTTATTATTCATTTTAATAAGAAGAGGGGATGCCACCAAAGTCAGTAGCATTATGTATTTAACTCCGCCCACAACAGCTATACTGGCCTGGCTTATTTTTAATGAGCCCCTCACACCATTAATTATTTTAGGAACAGTCATTACATCACTGGGGGTCTTATTGGTAAATCAATCACTTCCTTCGGGTTTTTTAAGAAGTAAAGTGAAGGATTTAAAATAATCCTACATTGCTCACTCATTTAATTATTTTTCATGCAAAAAAAACACTGTTTTAGTTATTTCATCGTCCTTGTTGGTTTAATGATTGCTTATTCAGGCTCACTGATGGCAAAGAGCATTGATGAATCCGCATCTAAAAAGAATGCCTCAGCAGAAAAAAGCAAATCGACAAAAGAATCGCGCTCGAGTAAAGATACAAAATCTTCGACGGCTGGTACTAAATCTTCCAGTACAGATAAATCTAAAAAGAATATCAAGTCTCCCAAAAACCCAAGAGAAGTACGTCCCACAGTATTGCCGCGTTCGGCAAAGCATGCTGAACCTATTGCCCCAAGAGTTTCCTCTGGAACTGCACTAGGACTTGGTAAAAGTATTGATGAGCTCAACTTGAAATCAAAGGTAGCGATGGTGGTTGATGCACAAAATCAGGATGTCGTTTTTGATAAAAATGCGCAAGTAGTTTTACCTGTGGCATCTATTACCAAGTTATTAACAGCGATGACAGTTTTAGATGCGCGTTTACCAATGGATGAGAATTTAGAAATCAATGAACAAGACGCTGCTATTTATAAAAATTCACGATTAATTAAAGGAACAGTTCTCACCCGACAAGAGGCCTTACTGTTAGCACTGATGTCATCTGAAAATCGTGCAGCTTACACATTGGGGAGAAATTATCCAGGCGGTATCAAAACATTTATGTCGGCCTTGAATCGTAAAGCTAAAGAAATTGGTATGACACATTCATCATTTGAAGATCCAACTGGTTTGACGAGTAAGAATGTTGCCTCTGCAGAAGATTTGGCTATTTTAGTCAATGCCGCTTATCAATATCCACTGATTCGTCAATTCACGACCACACCGAATTATGTAAAAGAAATTAATCAACGAGATCAGTTGTTTTTAAACAGTAACCGCCTAGTTCGCTCTGGTGACATGGAAGTAGTGATTCAAAAAACAGGATATATTTCAGAGGCGGGGCGTTGTTTGGTGATGATGGCTTTGGTGAATAATAAGCCTTACACCATGGTATTCCTAGACTCTGTAGGGGTTGGTTCTCGTTTTGCGGATGCTATTCGCGTCAAAGAGTGGATTGAAAGTACGACGCAACATACCGTTATTCGTAAATTACCCAATACCAAAGCAAGCGCGAATTAGTTGATAAAGCCGTATTCTTGAATATGCTGTTGAATCATAGCGCTACTTAACAACTCGGTGAACTCTTGAACCTTGCCGCTGTTGGGTGAGTTTGTTTGGGCAATACTAAAGATACTCCACTCCTGAAGTTCATCTGGTAAAAAGCCTAAAAAATGGACATCAGAAACTGCTTTAATTTCACTGACTAATTGCACGGCGAGTTGTACTTGATGGTTTTTGACAAGTTCAGAAACCAGACCCCCCTCAGGACGGATAGCTTTTGCTAGAACTTCTTGTTCAATACCTAATTGCTTTATAAGTTTAGAGAAATACATACCGCTTGCACCCAATTGCGTAAACGCAATCGACTCGCATTGCAATAGCGTTTGAATCAAAGCATCTTTTGACGAAATATCACATTTTTCTGTATCGTTTGCAATCGCCATTCCAAGCCCTGTCTTTGCAAAGGGTGTAATTGATATAGGTTTTAAAAGTTGATGCTTGAGGAGGGCTTCAATACCGTTTTCGGTAAGGATTACCGCGTCCACATCAGGATGAGAGATGCACTGTTGGACTAAACCTACGGAAGTGCCATAGGTGATATCGATAATTTCAGAAGACTGCTTTGCAAATGTTTCGAGAATCTTTGGCATGGCTGCATATAAAGCCGTTGAACAGAGAATCTTGATGCCCATACAATTAGGATGATGATTTTGATTCGAGAAACACCTTAAATCCTATTCCACGAGAGATTTGTAAGGCAGTGTCAATGAGTGGCTTACCCCAGTCTTTTTGAAGACGATCGGTAGGCGCAGATAAGGATAAGCCGGCGACCATTTGACCAGAGTCATCGTAGATACCAGCAGCCATACAACTTACACCTAATTCAAGCTCTTCATTGTCATGGGCCGTATTATTTCTACGAACATCATTTAACTCCTGCTCGAGTTGAGTGATTTGCGTGATGCTATTTCTGGTATGGCCTGCAAGACCCGTACGAGTTGCATAAGCGCGGACTTTATTCGTGTCATCTTGGGCTAAAAACAGTTTGCCTACAGAGGTGAGATGAAGCGGGGCACGGCCGCCAATTGCACGCACGACTTGCATGCCTGAGCGTTCGCTATAGGTGCGGTCAATATAAACGATTTCATCACCTTGGCGAACAGATAAATTAACTGTTTGATTAGTTAGTTTGTGCAGTGCGCGCATTGGGAGTTGAGCTGCTTCTCTTACAGAAAGACGTGCTTTGACCAAGGTCCCAAGCTCAAGCAGTCTCAGCCCTAAACGGTAGTTGCCGCCATCAGAGCGATCAACTAAGCGACATGCCACCATATCATTCAAAATACGATGGGCAGTAGAGGGGTGTAAGCCACTTTTCTCAGATAAGATCTTTAAACTGCAAGCTTCATCTGCATCGGCCAAAACATCCAGCAAGTTCATCATACGTTCAATGACTTGGATAGCTGTTTTACCCGTTGGTAGAGGAGAAGTCTTTTTTTCGATGTTAACCATAGACTAATTGTAACAACCAATTATTTAATTGCACATTATGAAACACGAATTCATGAAAAAAATGAAGAATTTTTTCTAGATAGCCTCAAAAGCCACAATTGAGTCTTTAATTAATTGGGGCCCCTTGAAGATTAAGCCACTATACAGTTGGACGAGTGATGCACCAGCATGATGCTTTTCGAGCGCATCATAACCTGTCATGATGCCGCCAACGCCAATAATTGGAATTCTTCCTTGTAAAACATCAGCAAATGATTTGATGGTCTTGGTAGAAATATGTTTAACAGGTTTACCCGATAAGCCTCCCGCTTCATTCGCATGTACCATATTTTCTACACCATCTCTAGACAGAGTAGTATTGGTCGCGATGAGAGCATCAATCTGAAATTGCAGCAGTGCTTGGGCAATCGAATCAATGTTTTCATGGTCAAGATCAGGTGCGATCTTTAAAAAAATGGGAATACGCTTGCCAAACTGTTGGCTTAATTTTTCACGTTCATCCGTGATTTTTTGCAGTAAATCAATGAGGTCTTGGCCACCCTGTAATTGGCGGAGATTTTTAGTATTCGGTGAGGAGATATTGATCGTGACATAAGACGCCACACCATAGACTTTTTGCAAGCAAGTCACATAATCTTGACTGGCATTTTCAATAGGAGTGTTGGCATTTTTACCAATATTAAGCCCTATAACCCCACCAGATTGATAGAACTGAGAAGCCCGAACCCGCTCAACACATGCATCAACACCATCATTATTAAACCCCATACGATTAATAATGCCTTGGGCTTGTGGTAAGCGGAACATCCGTGGCAAAGGGTTACCAGGTTGGGCCAGGGGAGTTACTGTACCAATTTCGATAAAACCAAACCCTAGGGAAGCTAAGGCATCAATATGTTTACCATCCTTGTCTAGACCAGCGGCCAGACCAACAGGATTAGGAAGATGTAAGCCACAAAATTGAGTAGGTAAGGCAGGTACTTTTCCAATAATATTAGGAAGGATACCCATGCGAAAAGCTTGATCGATTGTATTTAAAGAAAAATCATGTGCATGCTCCGCTTCGAGACAAAATAAGAAAGGTCTTACAAGAGGATAGAGATTCATTGAGTAGACTTTGCGGTAATGTCATCAAGAATAGTCCAAGTACCATCGATTAAGCCTTCGATGGGTTTGTATGAAAACTTATAGGACATTTTTTGACTTTCCTTAATGTAGTAACCAAGATAAACAAAGGGTAATTGTAATTCTTTTGCTTTGTTTATCTGCCACAAAACACCATAGGTGCCATAACTTGCTTTAGTTTGTGATGCATCATAAAAAGTATATACAGAAGACAGGCCGTCGCTTATGCAATCAATGACGCTGACCATTCGAAGTACACCATTTTCTCTAAACTCCACCAAAAAAGAATCGATATGTGATTGGATTAAAAATTGGCGGTATTGATCTTCCTCATCATCACTTGAGTCCGCGAGTGTGCCATCAATTTGAGTCGCGTGACGGCTTTCTTGGTATGCCCGATAGAGTTCATAGTGCTCGGGAATAAATTCTAAAGCCATAACCTTTGCCTGTAAGTTGGCGTGTTTAAGAAAAGCTCTTCTTTGGCTTCGATTGGGAATAAAGTAAGGAACTTGTACTCGTGTAGCAATACAGGCTTGACACTGATCGCAGTGAGGGCGATAAGTAAAGTGACCGCTTCTCCGAAAGCCAGCCCGAATCAGCTCGCTATAGACCTTAGTGTCGATACGTTGGGGAGGAGTGGCCACTTGGGAGCGCGCCTCATGATCGACGAGATAGCTACAGGCATAAGGTGCCGTAGCATAAAACTGCAAGGAATGAAAAGGGATGTCTTTAATATTTGTCATACAAAGCTCATTTTACCAAAAGGCAGCGTAAAGCCCCTTGCTTAAGCTATCGCAAGTAGTCAAGATGAGCTATAGGTTCGAAGAACTGATTTATCCCAATGCCACGTTGGCGGAGTTAAATCAATTTGACTTTCAATCCAGTCTAAAAAATCATTTTTTGAGATAGGGTGAGCGCCCATAGAGCTTAAGTGTTGTGTTTGTTGTTGGCAATCAATGTAACGTATACCAACTGAACCACACCAAGCGCAAAGAGCGGCAAGCGCAATTTTAGACGCATCTGTAACATGCCGAAACATGGATTCGCCGTAGAACATTTTGCCAAGATTAATGCCGTATAAACCACCGACGAGTTGACCCTCAAACCAAGTTTCGACACTATGTGCAATCCCCCGCTGATGCAGTGCATGGTAGTAATTGATGATATCTTCTGTGATCCAAGTACCATCTTGGTTCTTCCGTTGGGATTGTGCACACGCTGCAATCACCTCCAAGAAAGCAGAGTCCACTTTAATTTCCCAGGCGGACTGCTTCAATACTTGCTTGAGTTTTTTATGTAGGCTTTGACTAATATTGATACTTGCTGTTTCTAGCACCATCCGTGGCGAAGTGCACCACCACAATACTGGTTCACCTTCACTATACCAAGGGAAAATGCCATGTCGATAGGCCTCTAACAGACGATTTTCATCCATTGATTCACTGATAGCGATGAGACCATCGGGTAACTCCGGATCATCTTGAATAAATGTGCGTGGTGATGGAAAAGGACTTTCCGCATTCAGCCAAGGTATTGCGGTCATGATTTAATTTTTTACGGGTCTTAAATCTGTTAAGTGCGTAATGAGATGAGGACTTAATAAATCTTTGCCAGCAGCACGATCATCAAAGAAATGTCGCAGGCAAGTTTTGACAGTAAGGAAAGCGAGGTCATCCCATGGGATCTCAGACTCATCAAATAATGCGACTTCAGTACTCTCCGAGGTAAATGGACTAAAGCTTGAGTCTCTCATTTTGGCAATATAAAACCAATGGATTTGGCCGATATGAGGCACATTCAAAATTGTAAAAAGCCCACCGATATCTACTTGAGCGCCGGTTTCTTCAAGGGTTTCCCGAACCGCGCCTTCAGCACTAGTTTCGTGCAGTTCTAAAAAACCAGCTGGGAGTGTCCAATAATTTTTTCGTGGTTCAATTGCTCGCCGGCACAACAGTATTTTATTTTCCCAAAGAGAAACTGTACCCACTACATTTTTTGGGTTTTGATAATGAATTTCTCCACAAGCCTTGCAAACATGACGTTCACGATTGTCATCGAGGGGGATCTGAAGAAAAACCTGATCACCACATTGTGCGCAGAAGTTCATAGTTGCTCAGTTACTTAAGGATAGTTGCTGATTGAATCATGATAGGGTCACTTGGAACATCTGTCATGCCATTATTAACTGTTGTTGGTGCAAATTTGATTTCATCAATTGTTGCCATACCTGAAACAACCTTACCGAAGACCGTATATCCAAAGCCATCGCGGCTTGGGTAATCGAGCATCGCATTATCTTTGACATTGATAAAAAATTGGGATGTTGCAGAATTAGGATCACTTGTTCTTGCCATGGCGATAGTGTATTTATAGTTTTTTAAGCCATTTTTAGATTCGATTTCGATGGGAGGGCGCGTTGCTTTTTGTTGCATGTCTTTTGTAAAGCCACCACCTTGAACCATAAAGCCATTAATCACCCGGTGAAAAATCGTGCCACTGTAAAAACCACTTTTGACATAAGTTAAAAAATTATCAACTGATTTTGGCGCCTTCACTTCATCAAGTTCAACAACAAAATCACCTTTCGTTGTTTTAAATAAAACCTGTGGACCGGCGTAGCAATGATTGACTACGATACTGAAGGCCAAAGAGATGATGATTTTTGCAAGGTGGTGTGATGAGAATAGTGTGCGCATAAGAGTGCTTTTGATTGTTAATAGTAATTATTCTATTATTCACTATTTTGAAATGACTTGTCCAATTTAGGTGTGTGCGGGTGGAATTTCATGCCAGCGGGTAGTGAAGCGATGACTTTTATGATTTGCACGCATGTGCCAAGCACGCGGGTTACCTAGAGTTTGGGCAGCGCTTGCTAGGGTGATCGTATGAGCGCCATACAATTGATTGAGCGCGTCCATCGTCTGCATGACCTGTGTAGATTTGGTGTGGTTGATCTGAGTAAAGAGATCTTCTTGTTGGTGCTTGGCTTGGTGTAGCTCAGAAAGAATCACCCCAGCTTTTTTATAGATCAAGCCTTTTCTATAAATACGATCTAGACCAAAAAAGGCTGCCTTGATTAAACGACGACTATCCGCACTAGCGATAGATAGGGGGATTGTGATTTGATTTCGGTATTGCGTTTGATTTTTTGCAAAAGGATTTGTTCTTACAAATACGGTGACATATTGACACACGCTATCTTGGGCTCGTAATTTTTCTGCGGCGCGGCAGATGTAACTCGCTACAGCCTCTTGTAGATGCGATAAATCGGTAATGGGTTGACCAAAACTTTTACTCGAAATAATTTGTTGCTTGCGAGTAGTTTCCTCCAGATCACTCATTGCTAGACATGAAATACCTTGTAGTTCAACGACAGTTCTGGCTAAGACCACTGAAAAACGACTACGTATCATCTCTGGATTGGCACAAGCCAAGTCAGATACGGTGTGGATACCCATCGAGATTAAGCTATCATTAATCCGTCGACCCACCCCCCAAATCTCACTAACAGCGATACTCTTGAGCCAATGGTTTTGTTCTTCGCCATCAAGTGCCGCCCAAGCAAAGACCCCGTTAAATACTTTATTTTTTTTCGCAATATGATTGGCTAACTTGGCAAGGGTTTTGGTTGGGCCGATACCGACACATGTCGGTAAGCCCAAGTATTGATGAACCCTTTTTTTAATGGTTTGACCATAAGAAATGAGTAAGTCATTAGACATCATCGCAGACAAATCTAAAAAACACTCATCGATAGAATAGATTTCTTGCGCGGGCGAAAACTCTGACAAGACATTCATCATCCGAGCGCTCATATCACCGTAGAGCGTATAGTTTGAGCTCAGCCATTGCAGGCCATGACTCTTCACAAAATGTTGGGCCTTAAAAAAAGGCATCCCCATGGGAATACCTAGATCACGAGCTTCTTGACTGCGAGAAACAATACAACCATCATTATTTGACAAAATGACGAGTGGTCGACCATTCAGTTTAGGATTAAAGACACGCTCACAAGAGACATAAAAGTTATTGCCATCAATCAGCGCAATGGCACGTTCACTAGGGAGCGCTGGCATGGTATTTATGGCTTATGTACAACGTGTGAGACAACGCCCCAAATCTCGAGTTCTTGACCATCCTGAAGTTCAATGGGAGGGTAGAGTGGGTTTTCGGCTTTCAGCCAAGTTCGTCCCGCTTTTTTTTGCAGTCGTTTGACCGTGAATTCACCATCGATGACAGCGATAACCACGTTACCTGATTTGGGAGTACGAGAACGATCGACCACGAGTAAGTCGCCATCATAAATGCCAGCGCCCTGCATGGAGTCACCTTGAACCCTTAAGAAGAAAGTCGCTTCTGAATGAACCCCGAGGTAATCGTGTAAATCCAGACGTTGATCGATATAGTCAGACGCAGGAGAGGGAAAGCCCGCAGGGATTGCGTCGTGAAATAAGGGGGCTAAAAAGGGGGGTATTTGGTGCATAATTGGCATATACTGTAGTTATATACAGTATATGCCAAATTCATGAAAAACGTGTAAAACTTTTTATGCGTGAGCAGTATTACTTAAGTCACTAAATTCACTAATTTGATCAAAATTCATATAGCGATAAATCTCCGCCGATTTATTGACCAGAACCTCATAACGCTCGAGGTATTCAGCAAGAGTTGGGATTTTACCCATGAGTGCGCAGACCGCCGCGAGTTCTGCGGAAGAGAGGTAAACACGCGTATCGATACCTAGACGGTTCGGGAAATTACGTGTTGAAGTAGAAACCGCGGTAGATCCCTTACGGATTTGTGCTTGGTTACCCATACAGAGTGAGCAGCCAGGCATTTCCATACGGGCACCTGTTTTACCAAAGCTACTGTAATAGCCTTCTTCAGTCAAAATCATGGCATCCATCTTTGTTGGTGGAGCGATCCATAAACGTGTGGGCAGATCATCACGACCCTCAAGAATCGTACTAGCGGCACGGAAGTGACCGATATTCGTCATACATGAGCCGATAAACACTTCATCAATTTTATCGCCGGCAACTTCAGATAAGAACTTCACATCATCTGGATCATTTGGACAAGCAAGGATCGGTTCTTTGATATCGGCAAGGTCAATTTCAATGACAGCTGCATATTCTGCATTTGGATCTGCTTTTAACAGTTGTGGATTAGCAATCCAGTCTTCCATGGATTTAATACGACGACCAAGAGTACGAGCATCTTCATAATCATTAGCAATCATCCATTTCATCAAAGCGACGTTCGAGCGCATGTATTCAATAATTGGTTCTTTATTGAGGTGCACAGTACAGCCACCAGCAGAACGTTCAGCAGAAGCGTCAGAGAGTTCAAACGCTTGTTCAACTTTGAGATCAGGTAAGCCTTCGATTTCAAGGACACGACCAGAGAAAATGTTTTTCTTACCTTTTTTCTCAACCGTTAATAAACCTTGTTTAATCGCATATAAAGGAATTGCATTGACGAGGTCACGTAAAGTGACACCACGTTGCATAGAGCCCTTGAAACGCACTAACACAGACTCAGGCATATCAAGAGGCATCACGCCAGTCGCTGCCGCAAAAGCGACAAGACCAGAACCAGCAGGGAAGGAAATACCGATAGGAAAGCGAGTATGGCTATCACCACCAGTACCAACTGTATCAGGCATTAACAAGCGATTTAACCAACTGTGAATAATACCGTCACCTGGGCGCAGTGAAACACCACCACGACTAGTCATAAAAGCAGGTAAATCACGATGGGTTTTAATATCGACTAATTTTGGATAGGCTGCTGTATGACAAAACGATTGCATAACTAAATCAGCAGAAAATCCAAGGCAAGCTAAATCTTTTAATTCATCACGTGTCATAGGGCCAGTTGTATCTTGTGAGCTGACCGTAGTCATGTGTGGCTCACAGTAAGTACCTGGGCGAACACCGAGGCCTTCTTGAAGACCGACAGCGCGACCAACAATTTTTTGTGCCAAAGTAAAGCCAGCGGTATTATCCACGGCAGGTTGTGGCAAGCGAAAGACAGTAGAAGCTGGTAAGCCTAGTGCTTGACGCGCTTTCATGGTCAGACCACGACCGATGATTAATGGAATACGTCCACCAGCACGCACCTCATCAAAAATCACATCGGAGCGTAACTGGAACTGTGCAATTTCTTTATCATTTTTGAGAACACGGCCTTCATAAGGACGCAGTTCGATGACATCACCCATTTCCATTTGGCTGACATCAAGTTCGATAGGGAGGGCGCCAGCATCTTCCATTGTGTTGAAGAAAATAGGAGCGATTTTGCTACCGATACAAACACCACCAAAACGTTTATTTGGTACAAAAGGAATATCTTGACCGGTATACCAAAGGACAGAGTTTGTCGCCGATTTACGGGAAGAACCCGTACCAACCACATCACCCACATAGGCAATTAAATTACCTTTTTTCTGTAATTCAGCGATCAGCTTGAGTGGACCACGTTGACCAAGTTCGTCAGGCGTAATATCGGGGCGACCATTTTTTAACATTGCTAAAGCGTGTAACGGAATATCGGGACGGCTCCACGCGTCTGGGGCAGGAGACAGGTCATCGGTATTGGTTTCGCCGGAGACTTTAAACACAGTCACTTTTAAGCTATCTGGAAGTGTAGGACGACTTGTAAACCATTCTGCATCCGCCCAGCTTTGTATGACTTCTTTGGCGAAAGTATTGCCCTTATCTGATAATTCTTTCACATCGTGGAAAAAGTCAAACATCAAGAGGGTTTTTTTCAGGGCATTTGCAGCCGTAGGAGCGCATTGTGCGTCAGCGAGTAAGTCAATTAACGCTTTGATGTTGTAGCCACCAAGCATTGTCCCTAGTAATTCAGTAGCTTGAACATTGCTCAGAAGGGAGCATTTTTCTTGACCAGAGGCGACTAAAGCCAAGAATTCTGCTTTTACTTTTGCCGCATCGTCTACCCCTGCTGGTACGCGGTGAGTAATCAGATCAACTAATGTAGATTCTTCGCCCTTAGGGGGATTTTTAAGGAGGTCCACTAATTGCGACGTTTGCGCTTTAGAGAGTGGCAGTGGGGGGATTCCGAGGACTGCTCGCTCTGCTACGTGGGCACGGTATGCTTCTAACATCATTTTCTCCTGAATTGTCAAATTTGAATCGATTTAATAACTATATTGTAAGCCTACTTTTCTTGACAATTTAAAGTCATCGCGGAATAACCAAAATTCAAGCTGTGCATGTAAACGCGTCATATTCCTTTGTGATAATAAATTTCCCCTTTCTTTACCCTTTTCTTATTGGAGACTTTTATATGAGTATTCTCGACTTAGTATCAGGATTTTTGACACAAAATAATTCAGCCGCAGGCCAGCAAACGCCGATGGCCCAGGTGTTAGCTTCATTGCTGAACAACCCAAATGGTCAGCAACCAGCTGGAACGCAAGCAGCAGCCCAAAGTGGTGGTTTAAATATGTCGCAACTAGCCGCAGGAGCTGCAGGTGCAATGGCACTTGTGAATATGTTCAAGACCTCTGGTCTTGGTGATCAAGTACAGTCATGGTTATCAACAGGTGCGAACCAGTCTATTCAAGGTGCTGATATTACTAAAGTATTTGGTCAAGAGCGCATTGCACAAATTGCACAAACTTTGGGAGTAGATCATCATCAAGCATCGGAACAACTTGCGCAGACATTGCCCAATTTAATTGACAAGATTTCTCCGAATGGCGAGTTGCCACAAAATATGGAGCAATTTGCCTCATTAGCACAACAGTTTTTGGGTGGTGCTAAAACATCAGCGTAACACAATTCATCAATAAAAATGGCACCGTGAAGGTGCCATTTTTATTTGTGTTAGCCCTAAAAATTAACCTTGGGTAATCTCTGCTACATCTGCACCAGGAGGAACGTCACCAAAAGCATTTGCAGTCGGAGAAGATTTTTGCACATAAAAATAAATCAAAACGAGTGCACCGATGAGAGGGATAATACCGATCAAGATCCAATACCAATTCTTTCCAATATCGTGGAGTCTTCTAACGGTCACTGCAAGGTAAGGAAGAAACAAAATCAACCCTACGATGATTTGTAATTTATCTGATAGTGCACCGCAAACAAAATGCACAATTACTGTAAAAAGAACAAACCACCAAAATTCAGAGCGAGAAGCTCGGCCATTGAAGTCAACATACTTTGTCAAACAGGTTTTAATCGAGTCTTGAAATTGCATACAATCTCCCTTAGTAAGTAAATTTAATTCATAATAAGCATCTTTTGTAGCTAATGTACTATAAGGCAATGACTGCTTGATTGCAAATGAGGAGATAAAAATGACAACAGCGTTATGGTGTATTTTAATTGTTGGAGTACTCCCTTATATCTGTGCTGGCACAGCGAAATGGGGTTTTCATCAGTTTGACAATAATAACCCACGTCAATGGTTAGCCAATCAAACTGGATTTAGAGCGCGAGCAAATGCTGCCCAACACAATAGTTTTGAAGCATTTCCATTTTTTGCCGCCGCAGTCATTATTGCTTTCTTGACGCATGCCCCCAGTACATGGGTAGATTCAATGGCAATCGTATTTGTGATTGCACGGGTAGGCTTTATTATTTGTTATGTAATGGATAAACCAAATTTACGAACTTTATGTTGGACTATAGGAGTTTCTTGTGTAATAGCTCTTTTCATTATCTCTGGAATGCAAGCTGCATGAGTCTGGTAAAGAGGAATTAATTATGTTTTGTTCTCAATGTGGAAAAAACAATCTACAAACAGCCAAATTTTGTACACAATGCGGCAATGTTCTATTGCAAGCAGATACATTACCAATCGTTGATACGGTGGCAGAACATATTGATTCTGCGCCGATGAGTAATCATCGTAATCAAATACCTATTCCTCCAGGAATTGATGGCTGGTCTTGGGGAGCATTTATTTTTGGTTGGTTTTGGGCAGTCTGTAATAAGACCTGGATTGGTTTATTAGCTTTAGTGCCTGGCATTGGATTTATCATGCATATCATTTTGGGCTTTAAAGGGCGAGAATGGGCTTGGCAAAATGATCAGTGGGATAGTGTGGAGCATTTTCAAAAAGTACAACGCCGCTGGTCACAATGGGGAATAGGGATAGTACTTCTTTTCATCGGTTTTTTTGTGTTGATGATTTTTTTGTCCACTTCTACTACGTATTTTTTCAACCCCACAAATACAGTGCGCCTCTAAAGTAAAAATCCCTGAATTGATCAGGGATTTTGTTTAGAAGTTGACCTTATCAGGCCCTTTTAATTGCAGCATTTGTCGAGCCTCATCAGGAGTTGCTGGCTCTAAATTTAATGCTTTTAGAATCGATACAATACGTGTGACTTGGTCGGCGTTCGTTTTCGAAAGAGTTCCAGGACCATCCCATAATGAATCTTCTAGACCAACACGGGCATTCGATCCCATGGCTACAGACATTGCCGCGATTGGCATTTGATTTTTACCGGCGCCAAGAACAGACCAATAATAATCATCCCCAAATAAACGATCGGCCGTGCGCTTCATCATCAGCACATCTTCAGGATGAGGGCCAATACCACCCAAAAGTCCAAATACCGATTGGATCAATAAAGGACCTTTTAGTAAACCACGATCCACGAAATGGGCTGCAACATAAAGATGGGCAATGTCATAGCATTCGATTTCGAAACGCGTATTATTTTCTGCGCAAGACTCTAAGATGTAGCGAATATCTTTAAAAGTGTTTTTGAAGATACGATCTTCAGACCCAGCAAGATAAGGTTGTTCCCAGTCATATTTAAATTCTTTATAGCGGTTGAGCATGGGATATAAACCAAAGTTCATCGAACCCATATTGAGTGATGCCACCTCTGGTTTTAATTTAAGTGCGGGTTGTAAACGATCTTCAACGGCCATCGTGGGTGAGCCACCAGTCGTAAGATTAATCACCACATTAGAGCGAGCTTTAATTTGCGGCAAAAACTTCATAAAAGCTTCTGGAGTTTGATCGGGTAGGCCATTCTCTGGATTTCTTGCATGTAAATGCACAATTGCTGCTCCCGCCTCTGCGGCGCCAACAGCGGCATCTTCAATCTGTTTAGGCGTGATCGGTAAGTGGGGTGACATCGTAGGCGTATGAATGGAACCTGTAACTGCGCAAGTCACAATCACTTTCTTTTGTTTAGCTGACATATAAAAACCCTTTTTTAAAATAGATTGTTGTGCCGGATTAAAGTTCAAACCCAAGCAAAAGCTTGGGTTTTATAGTGTCTCCTCCATACATTATTTCATGAATTTTGATGAAGTAAGTTTATTGCGTTGTTGTAAATGAATAAACTCCTCATGGAATAATACTAAATATGTATCGATGCAATTATTTTAATCAAATAAATAAGGCTGAAATCAGTACAAACCCTAATACATCGTGTTAGTGATTCATCTTTATTATGAATTAGAGTAAATTGTGACCTTATCAAGAATAATAAAACTGACAAATAGTATTTGTCTATCAGATTCATTATTCTTGATGATATTTGAAATTTGAACCCATGGAGATAGTAATGACCGTAAAAAAGACAGCCCCAGGAATGACTGGTGTAGCCAATAACAATATCAATCGCACGATGACAAAAGCTGATATTGAGCAGATGGCAAAAGAGACATGTAACTGGGGTAAGTGGGGGCCTGATGATGAAATCGGGACTTTAAATTATGTTGGCCCTGAGCAGTTAAAAGAAGCTGCTAGATTAGTTAAAAAAGGTAAAGCGATTTCCTTAGGCTTAGACTTCAATTCTCATGGACCGCAAACCACGGGTTGGGGTGGTCGTTTCAATCCAATTCATACCATGCTTGCCACAGGTACTGACGCGGTGGCCGGTAATCAAGATAAACACGGATTGCGCTATGCCGATGATATGGTGTCCTTGCCACTACAGTGTGGAACACAATGGGATGCGCTCGGGCACATTTTTTATGGTGACAAAATGTGGAATGGCTATGATGCTTCATTAGTTGATTCTTCTGGTGCGAAGAAAAACGGTATTGAAAAAACGCGCGACAAAATGATTGGCCGTGGCGTTTTATTAGATATGGCTCGCTTTAAGGGCGGAGATTTTCTTGCTGACGGTTATGGTATTTCCAGTCAAGACTTAGATGACTGTGCCAAGGCGCAGGGTGTAGAAATCAAGCAAGGTGATTTTGTCATTGTCAGAACTGGCATGATGGAAGAGCGCTTAGCACGTGGTGACTGGGATTCTTATGCTGCGGGTGATGCTCCTGGACTTCGTTTTGAGACTTGTAAATGGATATTTGAGAAACAGATTGCGGCTATTTGTACGGACACTTGGGGATGTGAAGTACGCCCTAATGAAGTTGTTGGCGTCAGTCAGCCTTGGCACTGGATTGTGATTCCGATGATTGGTATTACGATGGGTGAAATTTTTAATCTCAAAGAATTAGCTGATGACTGTGAACAAGATAAGGTTTATGAGTTCTTGTTTACTGCGCCGCCATTACCAATTACTGGTGGTGTTGGTTCACCGATTAATCCTATTATTTTGAAATAAAGAAACAAGCTTTTGATTAAAACACTCTTCGGGGTGTTTTTTTTATTTCTTAAAGTGACTCGGCAATTGAGGGTTTGGTTTCTTTAAAATTCTTTAGCGACTGCTATACGACCTGATTTTGCAGCCTTTTGCATGGCTTCATAATCTCTCTCATTTTGCTGGGCATAAGCAAAGGCAAACTTTGCCAAGCTGGCATCTAATTCATCACTTTGACCGCAATAGCCGGCGATAATTGCCGGATCACCCGACTTGGCATGAGCAAGTGCCAAAGCCCAGCCACAAGTTGCACAATATTCAATAAAAAAAGACAGTTTAGTTTTTCCTGGAATCAGTTCGACAGAACCTTTCATATCACTTAATTGTCTGACATAAAACTGTAAGTGATCAGCAAGTTCTCCCCATCCCAAGAAAATATCTGGAGCTCCTTGGATCGTTCTTTGACCAGAAATCACCCGCCGACCTTGATTTGTAAAGGGTAATTTTTGATCCCAGAAGGGCGCTAAGACAGAATCTTGCGCTTGTTTAATTTGTAAAAAAAGAGGGTCTTTATCATTAATACCCTGCAACAAAATAACCCAACAGCGCGTACCAACACTTCCAACACCAACTACTTTACGAGCAATATCTAGAGCTTGATATCTTTTCAGAAGCGTTTGGCGATCAAAGTTTAAAGACTCAAAATAACTTTTAATAATATTATCTAGAAGTGCATGAGTTGTCTTATCAGACTCAAGATTGACTTCGCGCGTCATTAGGGGCCCGCTACTGACAATTTGAGGACGATCATTGACTAAATTAGCCATTTTTTCATATGACTCTAATTGTGTTTTGGTTTGTGCTTTGGAAATAATTGCCTCAGTCTCTTTTTTGGATTCTGAAGAAAGCGAGTTTAAAACTTCTTGGACGTGAATGGTTTTATACCAAATACTTAAATTAGATTCCTTGGCATAGATTGTCATTTTTTCACGATAGGACTTAACCACAGCTCGCGCAGCAGCTTCGCAGGTTTGCCGATCCCCCCCTAAAAATGTAGCGCAAACCACAGCACTTGTTGTTAAGCGTTTTAAATCCCACTCCCAGGCACCGGGATGGGTCTCATCAAAATCATTAATGCTAAACACCACATTGCGTTCAGCGGTTGCGTAAATACCAAAATTAGAAACATGCATATCACCATTAGCTAAAACTGGAATTTTGGTCGTAGCTTGCCCACCAATATCCTCAATCATGATTTTGGCGGTACCCCTTAAAAAAGCAAACGAAGAGGTTAGCATTCTGGCGTGGCGAATCGGCACTAATTCTTGGATACGTGATTGATCTTGTTCCATAATGATAGAAACGGGATCTCTTCTTGATGAGGGCGCTTGGTAATCTGCATGACTGGTTCTGGGTAAATCTTTACGGATATTTTTACCAAGTTCTATTTTTTCTTCGATACTCAACCGAGAGGTATTCGGGAGATATAAGCTGTTCGGGGTATTGAGTTGACCAGAGTTCATATACAAAAATGCCTTAAAAGAAATAATGAGAATGATCTTGAATGGTTTATATTACTTGAAGCAATGTTTTAGAAGATGAAAAACCCCCAATATGATAAAAAAAATAAACAAAATCAATGCTTTAAAGTGCCTAGCAGTATTTGGGATACTTTTGTGGAGTAGTTGTTTTCCTGCGCAGGCGGTGCAACTCAAGGTTCTGAGTGGCAATGGGTCTCGGCCAGCTGTGATCGAAATATGTAAGGCTTTTGAAGCCATCACTGGGCATCAAGTCATCGTTGAGTTTGCTGTTAATCCAAAGGTCAGAGAGCGTGTAGATGGTGGAGAGTACGTTGATGTTCTTATCCTAAATCCCCCCGTTTTGGATCAATTAATTGCAAGCAAACGCGTGATACCAGAAAGTAAAACACCTTTTGGACGAATTGGAGTTGGAGCGGCGATAAAAGCGGGAGCCCCGACATTAGATATATCCTCACCTGAGGCTTTCAAAAAGAGTCTTTTGAGTGTCTCGTCCGTCGCCTACCCAGGCGACGGGGCCAGTGGTCAATATTTTGTAAGTTTGCTCAGTAAAATGGGAATCGAAAAAGAAATGCAAGCCAAACTACGACCGATGTCTGGAGAATATAATGTTGAAGGCGTAGCTAAAGGCGAGGTAGATATGATTGTGGTGGTTGCCTCTCGTATTTATGGCGTGCCTGGAGTGCAATTTTTAGGACTTATTCCCAGAGAGTTGCAAACTTGGATTGGTTTTTCTGCAGGAGTAGGGGTGTCATCGAAGCATTCGAAAGAAGCCGAGCAATTAACACAATTTTTTACCCAGTCGCAAGCAACAGGTATTCTTAAAAAAATTGGCATTGAACCTGTCAACGATTAATGCAAACATTCAATTTATAATATTAAAAAGGAAGGAATTTTGATTAAAATCCGTTACATCTTGAGTCTTACCCTTATCAGCTTTGGACTCTGTGTGCATGCTGCGAGTTTCGATTGTGCAAAAGCACGGTCTAAATTAGAGTTATTAATTTGTAACAACCCAAGTCTAAATGATGCAGATACGGCGATGGGTATCGCATACAAAAACGCCTTAAATGCTTTTCCAGTTAAAGGCTTTGTAAAAAGCTCCCAAGTTGCATTTTTATCCAATTATAAATATTGTGCAGATGATAAAAACTTAAATACCAGTTTAAATAATTGTTTGGCACAAACCTATGCGCGGACACAACAATTACAAAATTTTGTATTAGCCAAAGTCTATTACAACGATACCGGGCCATTTAACCCTGATTCAGCAGTCCTTCAGGTATACACAAAAGAGGGGAAGACATTTATCAGTATGTTTGGCTCTTATATGCCCGATATGAATCGTCCTGAGCCGTTTCCTAGGGGTTTTATTTGTGATGAAGAATATGAGTTAAAGCGTTTGAATGGCAAGTTAGTGCCCAAAGATTTGGACTGGAAAGTCGATATCAGTGAAACAAAGATTATTGCTGATTTTTACTCATGTTCCCCAAGAAACGGAATTTCAGGTGAATTTAGACGAGTCAATTAAATATCTGGAGATTGAACTTGAGATTTTTTTATAAAACAGTTGCATGCATACTGATCATGACTTTGGGGGGATGTGCTTTTCCCAAGTATGAAACAGTTGTTCGTGAAAAAGATACTGGCTATGAAAAAACCTATGATCCTAAGTTACCACTGATATCTTATAAAGCTATCAATTATGTCAAAGTCGATGAGAACGGCATCATGACGGTCAATCCTAAAGTGATGACGATTTATGATGAACTAGAAGCACCAAAGGTTGTGAAAACGGCAAGTGAAAAAAAATCTCCAGATCCGATTGGTGCAATTGCCGTGACGGGATTAACATTAGGCCTGAATTTATTATTTGCCACAGGCGAGACGTTTAAGATGCTGACAGGTGATTCTAAAAACGAGAGGGTCATTGGAACAGATATTGATATGACCCGCGCCAAAAAAACAGGTAATAAAATCACTAAAGCAAGCTTTGATAAACAAGCCGGTCCGATGCGTATCGACGGTTTAATTGATGGCCCATTAACTTTGTTTGGTGAAAAAGATAATAAATACGACTTGTCTAGCTACATTAAAGCCGATACAGGCTATGAGGTGATCAAGCCTATTTTTATCACCTGTATGGAATGTCAAGAAACGATTCCCCAAGAAAGTGGCGTCACCAATAAGATTCGTTATGACATCAATATCCAAGAAATAAAAAATAAATTCAACAAATCAAGCATTCCGGTTCGACCTCATGGACAACCAGGTTAATTAAATCTCATAGTTAGTTTAAGCTTGAATGGACTGCTTACTTAAGTCATGCATGCGGTCTCTTGGCACTCTCCGTTTCATTGATCAAAGTTAGATCAACAATGTGGTCTTTTGAGTCTGGGTCTTTATAAATAATACTTTTAAACCGTTGATTCCATATGATGTCATCAGGCGAATACGAGTGGACGTGATTAATAGCTTCCGAGGTAGTTCCATCGATACCGGTAATGGTCGCAACAATATGACAGTTTTCTTGATTTAACTCTGTGGAGGATTTGCCAAATAACGGACTTTCAGAGTTAAGTCGATGTTTGACACTAAATGCGCCAGTCATTACATGGAAATTATTCTTCTCAAGAGTGAGTTGATCCATCACCATTTCAACTTGACCACCTTTATTGAGAATAGGATGAATCAGTTGAAGACTAATTTGTGCATTGACCACCATATTATTTCTGAGATGGGCAACACGACAATTTAAATGTGGTTCACCTTCATCTTCATTAATGAGTAATTTTTTACTAAAGATTAATTTGCTATCGGGTAAAGAGATACGCGCAAACGCAAGAGCAGCAAAAGTACCAATACCCACTAAGCCCATCATGACCTCAAGGGTCACTAGAACATGCGCAAATATACTTTGGGGAAAGAAGGTGCCATAACCAACTGTGCCCATCGTTTGGACACTAAATGAAAAGCAATCAATAAAACTAGGTTCAGTAGGTCCAGCAATCGTGCCCGGAATAAAGTAATACAAACAACCAAAAAAAGCATTTAGGCTAAGGAAGAGTGTTACAAAAATACCGATAAACTTGGAATGAGAAACCTTGAGCGTTTGGTGATAAAAATCACTACTTTCTTCCTTGCTGTAGGCCTCCTTAATGCCCGCAATTAAGATTTCACTAATTTTTTTGTTTGATTTCATGGCAGAATCTATAAATTCAATAGAGATAAGTTCATTCTAGCGATTAAACATGAAGCAATTAGCTTTTAGGTTTTTGGGTAATTAAGACAGAGACATCATTTTCCCAAGATTGAATTTTGGATTGCGTTTTTTTACGTTGTTTATCATTTAATATTTCAGAGATTTTAGCAATCACGATACCCGCGTGTAAATCTCTTTTCTTTTCAAAATCTTTTTGCTCTTGAGAAGTGCCTAATTCGATTTCATTAAAGAGTTGATTGAGTGTGGTTTTTACCTCAGATGCGGGTGGGCGATCTTGGTTGATTTTTTTAAGAACCTTAAGGATTAATTGTTGTTTATAGGTTCTTGCTTGATAAACAGTTTCCATATCTAATAGATATTCTTTAGCAATATCTTTAACTTGTGATTTTTGCGATTTATTTAAATCACCACTAAAGGATTCGGTTCGTTCAATTATTTTTTCAACACGTTTATCAAGTCGGTCTTCCGCATTTCCTGATAAATAATCATTTTGAAATTTCTTATTCGATTTTTTAAACGCATTTTCCATATAGGTAAATTGTTTAGGTTCAAGCGTTAATACTAGCGAGCTGGCATCTTCTAATAAGTAATTGATTGAATCTCTCGAAAAAGTTTTGATATCTTTAACAATCAGAGTTCCCTCATCGATAGTGAGAGGTCGATCTAATTTACTACGAAGAGCGCGAATCTTCTGTAAAGCTTTAGGCAGTTCTTCTTGGCGATGTTTTTTGATTTGTACGGTAACCGCTTGATCAATCAATTGATCTTGATCTGTACTTAGATCAAGATAATCATCAAGCCACCATTTAAGTAAAAAGTCAGTTTGGTTATAAGCAATTTGTAGTGAACTACAAGCGCTATTAAAGCCACAACACACAAGTACAGCCAAGCACAATAAAAGGCGTTGTATTCCTTGTCTAATCCTGTGACTAATCATTTGTTATTTGCTTATCTTTAATAATTTTGCTCCAAGTCCTAGATTCCTTGGCTATATAATTTTTAAGTTCGTCTCTTGACCCAGGCATAGGGAAAAGACCATGTTCATTGAGGACTTGTAGGACTTCTTTATCTTTTAAGACCTTCAAGAGCTCTTGATTCCAGCGATCAAGTATTGGCTCAGGTGTTTTACCAGAAGCAACGAAGGCATACCAATTACTGGAGTCAAAGCCTGGATAACCTGATTCGGCAATCGTGGGAACATCTGGCAGGGAACTGACCCGCTTGGCGCCAGTCACTGCAATCGCTCTGAGTTTGCCACTTTTAATATGGGGTTGAGCAGAAGAGATGGTGGAGTAGTAGCTGTTTACCCGCCCACCCAAAACGTCGACTAATGCTGGACTACCGCCCTTGTAGGGAATATGGGTAGTATCAATATTAGCCATCACATTTAATAATTCGCCTTGTAAGTGTGAGGCAGAGCCATTTCCTGTGGATGCAAAGGTAATCTTTCCAGGATCTTTTTTAGCTTGATCAACGAAATCTTTGAGGTTTTTAATCGATGAATCAGTTGGCACCACCAGAATGTTCGGAAAAGCCACCCCCATGGTGAGAGGGGCTAAATCCTTGACCGGATCATAGTTGAGCTTCATTAAATGAGGGGCAATGGATAAAGGACCAATCGAACCCAATAAGATTACCGAGCCATCACTAGGGCCTGTGGCGACAGTACCATGAACAATATTTCCACCAGCACCAGGCCTATTCTCAACAATCACTGGTTGCCCGATATTTTCAGAAAGTTTCTTGGCAATAATACGGGCAGAAGTATCAGCGCCACCGCCAGCAGCAAAACCAACGTACATCGTGATGCTTCTTTTCGGCAATTCTTGTGCTTGGCTAGTGCACGGAATCAGAAAAGAAGTACTTAGAAGACTGAAGAATAATAGGGTAAATACGCGAGATAAAAGATTCATATTTTCCATAACAATGAGAATAGGTTCAGTGATAAGTAGATTCTAGACTAATTCAAAGACGAAGTTTATTTGACAGCGTTTTAAATTGCGTCTTGCATGAGTAATCATTTATGATTACTTATAACTATAATCATGAAAACAGCGCTTTTGATAGAGATGCTATAAATAAAAGTACAAGAGAGACACAATGCGTATAAAAATGCCATGGACATATTTGCAAATATGGATTACTTGTTGTTACTTGGTATCACCAATAGGGTTTGCTCAAGAAACTAAGCCTATTAAGCTGATTGTGCCATTTGCGCCGGGTGGCAGTAACGACATCGTCGGACGAGCGATTGCGCAACAACTTTCGATTAAATTAAAGCGATCAGTAATTATTGATAATAAGCCTGGCGCAGGAGGGTCTGTAGGTGCCGAGATGGTTGCAAGATCAGAGCCTGATGG
>Ga0114959_10000750_pt1 | contig 30327 bp, 28 predicted proteins | sample C_130625_EF_Meta_FD_87317 | JGI IMG/M metagenome (GOLD analysis project Ga0114959, IMG submission 87317) | Freshwater microbial communities from Lake Croche, Canada to study carbon cycling - C_130625_EF_MetaG | ecosystem: Environmental > Aquatic > Freshwater > Lake | place: Lake Croche, Canada... | reverse complement strand
ATATATGCCGGGATTTTAAAAAATATTATTTATGAAAATAATATTTTTAATCAGTAATTATTGAATAATTTATAAAAATCTTAAAAAATTAATTTTCTAAATCTCGGCATATACCTGGTGTTACCGCCGCATCGTGTCTGGCTCGAGGGACAAGTCACTGCGGGTGTGGGACGCCGAGTATGGTGCGTGCTTGGCGACGCTAGAAGGGCACTCTTCCGCTGTGACGTCAGTGGCCTTTAGTCCCGATAGCCGCCGCATCGTGTCTGGCTCGGACGACAAGTCACTGCGGGTGTGGGACGCCATGTCTGGCACGTGCTTGGTGACGCTAAATGCGACTGACAGGGTGACTTCAGTCGCCTTTAGCCCCGACGGCCGCCGCATCGTGTCTGGCTCATGGGACAAGTCACTATGGGTGTGGGACGCCATGTCTCGCACGTGCTTGGCGAAGCTAAATGAGACTGACAGGGTGATGTCAGTCGCCTTTAGCCCCGACGGCCGCCGCATAGTGTCTGGGGGCGGCTTGTGGGACCAGTCTGTGCGGGTGTGGGACGCCATGTCTGGCGCGTGCGTGGCTACGCTAATGGGGCACTTTGGAGAGGTGAGCTCAGTCGCCTGGAGCCCCGACGGCCGCCGCATCGTGTCTGGTTCTCACGACGAGACTGTGCGGGTGTGGGACACCGAGTTTGGCGCGTGCGTGGCTACGCTAACGGGGCACTCTGGGGGGGTGAGCTCAGTCGCCTGGAGCCCCGACGGCCACCGCATCGTGTCTGGTTCTGATGACGAGACTGTGAGGGTGTGGGACATCGAGTCAAGAGCGTGCGTGGCTAAACTAATGACTCGCTTTGGAGAGGTGTTCTCAATCGCCTGGAGCCCCGACGGCCGCCGAGGGGTGTTCTCAGTCGCATGGAGCCCCAACGGCCGCCGCATCGTGTATAGCTCGTCCGACAAGTCACTACGGGTGTGGGACATAAGTAATTTATTACCCCGCGCTGGAGGGAATAAAAAGACCAATGAAAAAACACTAAATAAAAGAAAAAAGCTAATAGACACATATAAAAAATCGGATTTAGTAAAAATTGCTAAAAAAAATGAAGTGTTTTTAAAAACCCGTGATGATAAAGTTAAAACTAAACTGCAATTATTTAATTCGTTGAAAAGAAAAAAATTATTATAATTATAATCTTTAAAAAAATATTATAATATATTATAATATATTATAATATATTATAATATATTATAATGTCGAATTCTAATCAACCTATTAAAATTACAAATTATAAAACTTTTAATACAGGTAATACAAAATGTATTCAATCAATTGCATGGAGTTCAGATAGTCAATATATTGCATCTGGATCTACAGAAAAAAAAGCAAATATATGGAATATAAATGGTGAAAATTTAAAAGAATTTGAGTGTGATCAAACAGTTTCATCAGTTTCTTTTAATATAGATAATACTATTCTTGCAGTTGGATCATCAGCTTTGATGAATCAAAATTGGGGGACTAAAAAAAATGGTAATTATATTAATTTATGGAATATTAATTCAAATGAGATACTTTATACAATAAATCGTGATAATGGAATGCATGCTAAACAGAATACTATTAAATCAATTTCTTTCAGTCCAAATAATCAATATATTTTATATACTTCAACGAACAATACTATAGGAATATTTGATGTAAAGAAACAAGAACATGTTCAAAAAATATCAAGTGATTCTAGTTCAGTTGCATGGAATCCTAATATAGAAAGTAATACATTTGTATCAGGTTCAAATAGAAATATATTAATATGGACATGGAAAAGAAAAATTATAGGAGGATATGGTTATAAAATCTTAAAAACACTATATGGTCATAAACATATAATTAATTCAGTTGATTGGAGTCATGATGGAAAGTATATTGTATCAGGAGCTTCAGATGGAACTATTAAAGTATGGGATCCTGAGAATGGAACATGCATAAAAACTATTCAACCTACTACGACTAGAGAATATTCTGATTTTGATTCAGTTTCTTTTTGTCCAATAAATAGTAATTTAATCGTATCAATCTTTAATAAAAACTTATTACAAATATGGGATATTAATGGTACTTATATTGCAAATCTAACAATAATGGATAATTATCCTAATATTCGTTTTGAATCTGTTGCATGGAGCCCTGATGGTAATAATATTGTAGCCGGGCTTGATAAATGGGATAACCGTTCATATTCATGTAATCCTGAAGATCAAAATTGTGGATTAATAAAAATGTGGAATGTTAGTAGTTTATTAACACAAACTGGTGGTAAGAAACAGGGAAAGAAAGCAACGCTAAAGAAAGCACCTCTAAAGAAAGCACCGCTAAAGAAAGCAAACAAAATCAAAAAACTAATAGACACATATAAAAAATCGGATTTAGTAAAGATTGCTAAAAAACATGAAGTGTCTTTAAAAACCCGTGATGATAAAGTTAAAACTAAATTGCAATTATTTAATTCGTTGAAAAGAAAAGGATTATTATAATTTGAAGTAGAAAAGATTTTATTAAAAATGGATTTAATTTGATTTAGAATATTCTTAATAAAATAATTTTCCATATATTAATTATAATATATGGAAAATAATATTATTATTACATCCTATAAAAAAGTTACTGATATTATAACAGACTCAGATCAAAAATATAATAATCAAACATTTTATTGTACACCAGATGGAAAATATATTGCAATTTGTACTAATAACAACATGGAATTTAAGGGAGTTGTTAAAGTATATAATTCAGAATCTAGAGAATATATAATAGTAATAGAAGAAGAAGATTGCGTAGCGCTATCAATAGCTATTAGTCCTAATAACCGTTATATAGTTTATGCATTATCAAACTCTTTGATAAAAATACATGATATCCAGTCTGGTGAATTTGTATCTAAGTTGGAAGGTCACTCTAGTGGAGTACAATCAATTTGTATTAGTTCTAATGGTAAATATATTGTATCAGGATCAGTTGATAAATCTGTACGGTTATGGAATTTCAATTCTAATAGCACTAACCGTTTTAAGTGCGATAAAGTAATGGAAGGGCATTCTGATGTAGTTACATCAGTAGCATCAAGTTTAGACTGTAATAATATTGTTTCAGGATCAAATGATAAGTCTATTAAAGTGTGGAATGTCTTATCTGGTGATTGTATAGCAACTCTAACAGGTCATTATAATGGAATAAGGTCAATAGCATTCAGTTCTGATAATAGACGCATTGCATCAGGTTCAGTAGATAAATCTGTTCGTATATGGGATATTAATTCTAAAAAATGTATAAAGATTATTAGCGAGCTCGGAGATGAAGTGAATAAAGTTACATGGATTTCAGATGATAAACAAATTTTATGTAGTGACTATACTTATATAAATATATTAGAAACTAATACTACTAGAGATAGTAAATTTATATCTAGGTTCAATGTCAAAGAATCAGTTAGATCAGTTTCATTAATATCAGATAGTAATAGAATTATTGTATTAGGAGGGAGAAAAATAATAATATTTGAAGAAGAAAAAATAAATTTAGGATCATTTCCATTATTAACTAATGAATTAATGTTTCCATTTGATTATGTTAATAAAATTATGTCAAATTACACTTATTTCACAAAATATTTTCTTAAAAATTATCTTGTAACAAAAAATAAAAATAAAGAAATTAAAAATATGAATTATGCTGAAATGTTTAATAATATAAAAGATAATTTATCATTAAGTAATTTAAGTAAATTTTCTGATGTTATAATAGAGTTTATAAATTCTATTCCTAATGAATTAAATGAACCATTTTATAATCTACATCGGAAAGGAACAACTGATACTCGTGACTTTTTTTTAAATATTTATAAAAATATTATGCAAGAATATATTAAATTTTTAAATAATGTTTTTAAAAAAAAAAAAAAATATAATTTTATATATTTATATAATAAAAATAAAAATAATAAACATAAATCTTTATTACATAATTTTAAAAAAATTCCTATAAATCCTGTAAGTGGAAAACTTGAACTAAGCCCTTTAACTAGAATTGTTATTAGATATAATGTAGGTAGTAATGAAGGTGGGTTATCAAGAGAATTTTTTAAAAAGCTTGAAATACAATTAAATTATAAACAAGATTTATTAGATATGAAAAAAAAATTAAATAACTTAGGTATTAAAAGTGAAAGAAATTTAACTGAAATTAAAAATATCAATAATAAAATTAAAAATATAAAAGATTTACAAGATGAAAATATAATTGATGTATTAGTATTATCAAAAGTAAATGATAATCCAATATATATAAATAATAATAAATTAAAAATACTAATTTTAAATAAAATAGTTAGTGATATTAAAAAACATCTTAATAAAAATTTTATTTATAATTTCTTATATAATGAAGGTAAAATAGATTATAGTAATCCAGGTAGTTTTCTATTCGATGAAACTAATAATTTAAGCAATACTAATTATAGTGAAGCTGCAATTAAAAAATATATTAAAAATAAAACTAATTCTAATAAGAATATAATTGATTCACAATTATTATTAAATAAAAATATAATTAATTCACAAAATAATTCTTTATTAAAATATATAAGCTCAGAATTTATTGATAATAATAATGTTTATAAAAACTTTTTAGATTTCTATATTTCACATTTTATAAATTTTGAATTATCAGCAGATAATATTATAAATAAATTAAATTTTTTGAATATGAATACTACGCCAGAATTTAAACTTAAATTTAAAGCATTATTAAAAAATTTATCTGGAGAAGAACTTAAAAAATTCAACTCATGTATATCAGGATCATTTAAAGAACAACCTGTATATACAATAGAGATAATGAGTGGAAATATTATAAATAATTACTCCACTTATCATACATGTTTTAGTAAAATGGATATATGGGGAATGGAAAATTTTATAACTAATTTTTTACAATTTGAAAATAATTCGAATAATTATAAAAAACTTATTTTAAAAGACAAATGTAAAAAAGATTTTATGGAGACGGTTGATGTAGCATTAGCAGCTGGATTTAATATGGCTTAAAAATCATTCGATATTTCAAAATTATTTGAACTCTCATTTGCAATCTTAGATTTAGCATATTCTCCTACTCTCACTTCGAAGAAATTGGACTTTGGTCGAAGTGAAATTAATTCCATGAAATCAAATGGATTTTCCGCCATCCATAATTTCTCATATCCTAATTGAACTAATAATCTATCTGAAACAAATTCAATATATTGTTTCATTAATTCTGCGTTCATTCCAATCATTTCACATGGAATAGAGTTTACAATAAAATCTTTCTCGATTTCAACTGCTTCTCTGAAAATCTCATAAACAACCTCTTTATCCAATTTATTTTGAATCATTCCATATAAAGTGCATGCAAAATTACAGTGCATTCCTTCATCTTTACTAATTAATTCATTGCTAAATGTTAGACCCGGCATGAGACCCCGTTTCTTAATCCAATAAATGGCACAAAAACTTCCCGAAAAGAAGATTCCCTCAACAATAGCAAATGCTAATAATCGAGTTGCAAAGCTAAACTCTTCATTTTTAATCCATTTATAAGCCCAGTCTGCTTTTCGTGCAACACATGGAATATTCTCAATCGAATTAAAAATATGGTTTTTTTCGGTTTCATCTTTAATATATGTATCAATTAATAAACTATATGTTTCGTTATGGATTGATTCATTAAATATTTGATAAGAATAAAATGCTCGGGCTTCCGGTATTTGAATCTCATTCATAAATCGAGCTGCTAAATTCTCCATTACAATACCATCACTTCCAGCAAAGAAGCCAATAATATTTTTAATAAAATATTGTTCATTTTGGTTTAATTGTTCCCAATCATTAACATCTTTTGCTAAATCAATTTCATTTACTGTCCAAAATGAACTTTCGGCATTTTTATATAATTCATATAAATGATCATATTTAATTGGAAAAAGTACGAATCTACTCTTATTTTCTTTTAACAAAAATTCTTCTTTATCAAAGTCTTTTGATGCAGATTGATAATTAACTTTTTCTAAACTCATATATTTATATACTAACATTTTTTTAAATCTGGAATTATATATAAAAATATTTTTATCTATTACTAATAAAATGGAACAAATAAAAGATATTGAACAATCAGTATTGTTTAATTATTGGGAAACATTATGTATTAAAACAATTTTAAATATACCTGCAAGCAATTATTTAAAAAAACCATATTTAGAAGAATACATTATTGATTTATCGCAATACATTAAAAAAGAAGAATTATATGAAAATATTGGTGATTATATTCATAATAATAATGTAGCAAAAGATGATATTATTATTTTTATATCAAATATGATTGATTTTGATATGACAGAAAAAAAAATATTTCAAAAATTTGTTTATCAAAAAAAATCTTCTAAAGAAAAAAATAATTTTATTGTAAATGTTATTTATTTTATAATTACTTATTATCGATTTTATATGACAATAACTGAGTTTTTATTTGATTCTAGAAAAGAAGATAATGAATTATATCAATTTATATTTCTCTTAATAAAAAATAATAAAGAAGATATTCAGCAAAAACGGTGCGGAGATCTTAATTTTAATATATTCTTTTATTGTTTTAAACAATTATTAAATGAATATTTAAAAATTATGGATTATTTGATTTCGAATGATTTATATCGATCTGTTGATAAAGTTGAAATTTTTAATAACTTTTTTCAGAAAGTTTTTTGTCACTGGTATGAACAATATAAAAAAGATATAGTTGATAATAATATTATAAATAAAATAGGAGAAAATGTTGTTATAAAACCACCCAGAAAAAGCCGGTTTTTTTCAAAATTACTATGTTTTGATGTCGTTGAAGATTAGTATTATATAATGAAATCCAACAACATTTTTCATCTTTTCTTGTTGATCTTAATATGTAAAAAAATTGATTATTATAAATATAAAATAAAAAATATAAATATAAATATATAGAAATCATGCAACATCAAGACTGGAATACAATTACAATTGGTAACCCTTCTAAAAAAGTTGTTCAAAAAGATATTGTTAAAAAAGATGGAGATAATGCAGTAAGAGATAATCTTAGCAAACTAGATAAGGATAATGCGGAAACATTTAATCACACTAAAATTCCATCGGCAATTTCAAAAGAAATTGTAAAAGCACGAATGGCGACAAAATTAACTCAAAAAGAGGCTGCTCAAAAAATGAATATTCAACAAAATGTATATACTGAACTTGAAAATGGAAAGGCACTTTACTCTGTTGAAACAAAAAAATATATTAATCAATTGGAGCGAATTCTTAAGGTCTCATTAAAGGGAAAGGGAACCTAGGTTCCCTTCTAAACCCTCCTATTATATCAAATGTAACTTTATAAGTTATGTTTTAGGAGTTATCTTTATAATCCCAAATATTATATTTTAAATAAAAAATAAAATATAATATAATTATATAATAATAATGTCAAATACAAAAGACTTTAAAAAATTAAAAGATTATAACTGGGGTCTTGGAATTGAGCATGAAATGCATGTTTTTCACGCGCCTCAATCTCAAAAAGAACCCATAAAAGACTTTATTTTATTTGATTCTGATAGTGTTGTTCAACGTCTATTAATTGCCAAACAAGAAGGAAAATTAGATATATCAGATGATGACTATGAATTTTTAAAAAGTGTTCCCTTTGAAACCAGTGGTCGCCTATGTAATAATCAATGGGTCATTAAAAAAGTTCCCTTTAAAATGCCTGAATTTGTAACATTTGAACCCTTTTGCTCATTAAGAAATAAAAGAGATTTACTTAATATGAGTTTAGATATAGTAGAGCTTAAAAATAAATTTTATAAATTATTGCTCTTAGATAAACAAACACAACGTTTAGTTAAAAAATATGGCGAATTAGTCGAATATCCTTATGGAATGACTCGTTATTTAAAATGTCCTATTGGAAAAAGAGGTGATTTTTATATTTTTGAAAAGAAAAAAGATGGATCTGCCGTAGTTCGTCCCGAATATAATGGAAGTTATCATATTACATTTACTTTACCCCATAAAGAAACTATTACAACTTCAGAATTCATTAAAATTCACCAAAATTTCGCTAATCAATTACAATGGTTAGAACCATTAATGTTAACCGCATATTTTAGTGGAGATGAATATGCTCCCGGAACTATTAAAAAACGAGTTCGTGGAAGTTTCCGCGTAATGATTATTGGTTGGGGAAATTTGGCCGGATCAGATGTTCGTTTATTTAAAGACGGAATTGGAAGATACGCAAAAACAGAAACTTATTGGCGCAAAAATATGATTTTCGAAGATGTTGATAAATTATCTCCTTGCTATCCTCCTAGTCCAGCTGCTTTAAAAGAAAAAGCAATTACTAGTTTAAGTTCCGATTTTAGAACATTCGGTTCAACCGATCCTGATCGTCCCGAACATCGTGAATCAGGAATAGGAATGACTGTTCCTAATGGAATAGAATTCCGCATTTTTGATCACTTTGCTGATAAAGATATTCAAAATTTATCTATGTTTGTTTCATTAGTAGCAGAAAATAGCCACGTTACTCAAACTAAAGGATATGTTTATAAAAATAAAACATGGATTAAAGAATTACATAATATTATGCAAAATGGATATAAAGCAAAATTATCCGCCGCCTATATTAATATTCTTCGTACAAAACTAGGATTGAAAATAAATACAAAATCTATTATTGCATTTGATGTTTTTAAACAAATTTATGATGAATTATATAAGAAAAATATTAATGGAGAATGGAGCAAAATATTTAATAGTTTACAACAATCTTATATTAGTAGAAATTCACCAAGAATAAATATTGTTCCTCAAATAAATAAAAAGTCTTGGCAATTAGCATTTATGGTAAAAGCTAATAGAAAAAAAGGAATTATTACAAAATATAATAAATTATCTGATTATTTATCTTTTGTTAAAAAGATTGATTATATGAAATTTAGTACTGCAATTGTTGATATTTTTGGTAAAAATTGGAAGAATGATGTGGATGATATTGCTTATTTTTATGAAACTTATAAAGAGGTTGAAATAGTTAAGAATCAAAATGGAACAATTAAATCATTAAAGATAAACAATAAAATAGAAAATATAAATAATTTTAATATTAGAATAGAAAGATGTTTCAATGAACCAGTATTAAATATTTTATAAATTATAAATTATAATTTTTTTATATTAATATTGTTTTATATTATATAGTAAAAGTAATATGGATTTTTATCTTATTATATGGATTATAATTGGCGCTTTAGCTGCAGCTGTACCAGTAACTCTTGTTAAAAAGTATACTGAAAATAAGGATATAATCTATATAATATTATCAATGATATCTTTTGGAGTATTAATTTATGTTTATTCTATTATTTTGAAAAATAGAAGTATTATTATAATTTGTCCAATAATAAAAGTAATATCAATATTGTTTGTTGTTTTATTTGGATATTTCTTTTTCAATAATAAAATAGATGCAAAAATAAGTTTAGGAATATTATTTGGAATAGCGTCAATTTATTTGTTATCTACAGAAACGTAAACCAGCCTTTTGTTAGTGGTTCATCTTTTTTAATAGAGATCTTTTTCTTTTCACCATTTATCCAACCATCATATATATCTTCTTTGATATAACCTATTTTAGGATTATCTTTTTCATCATCTGAAATATAATCATTATCATCTAGGCAACCTTGATTTGGACACATTCTTGGTTTTTCATTGCGCCAATCCCATTCTTTACAATCAGTCAAATTTGGAAAAATAAAGTCAGTTTTTAATACTTTTTCCTCATAAAATTTATTTACATCCGGAAAATAAATTTTAATTCCATCATTTCTTTTTTGCTCATCTGTAACTTCAGGTTTATATTCAAGATTCATTTCGGCAAGCAAAACATAAAAATCTTTTCCTCCAAATACACCATATCCACCATACTCATTTTCTATCCATCTTCGGCCTTTATCATCCCACATATAGATAGTTCTACAAGGAAATTTTCGGGTTCCATAACCAGTAATAATAATAGATCGATTTGAGTTTTGAGTAACCCAGCTGAAATGGGCCATGTTTTTATTAAATTATAATTATTAATTATAATTTATCTTTAAATTATAATCAATTTTTAGTATGAAATATAATAGTTTATAAGGATACATATAGCAAGTAGGTTCCCTTATTGATGGAATAGGAGGGTTTAGAAGGGTGCGCGCAGAAAGTAGGTTCCCTCTGAACAGGAGGGTAAGATGGAATAGGAGGGGTGTAAGGGGAACCTTAGGTTCCCTTTCTAGGTTCCCTTTCTAGGTTCCTCTTTTTTCTAGTTACTTAATTTTACATCAGATGAAGCATAACTACGATTTTGAATCCAAGGAGTATCATCTTGAAACATAGAATACATACCAGACATAGATAAAATAGGAGTGTGTACATTTTGTTCATCTTCAAATGATTTTGGTATATAACGATATTCAATTTTGGGAGGAGGACATTGTAAATTGCTTTTTACATATCCAACTGCAACTAATACAATTCCAATAATAGCTAAAACTAATATAATTGATTTCATATTATATTAATTATATAAAAAATTTATAAATAAAATTTAAAAAATATATTAAAATTCACTATTAGGAATCTCAATATCATGCTCATTAAATTCTGTACACAAATTAACATATATATGTGTTGAATTCTCGTATAGTTTAAAATCATACACTTTTCCATAAAGATTAATAGTTGCCTTAGTAGAATTAATTTGATGAAGAGTCATTGCTCTATCATAAACTTCTTCCTTTGGGCCAGGAAATGGAAGACGAAAATTTTGATAACGTTCATCAATTATTTTTTCAAATATATGAAAATAACATTTTTGTGGGGTAATAGGAGTAATCTCAAATCTAGAGCTTAAAATTAGAAGAAAGATTGTAAAAAATACAAGATCAAAACAACCTACCATTTTAGCTCTTTTTTATAAAAGATATAATGAATATAATTAAATTAAAATAATTATCAATTTTTTTACATATCAGTAATATAGGCTAATACAGATAGATTGTCCTTTTCAATTGATATTAAGTACTTTTTATCATATGCTGATATATGAATATTATTTGTTAAATTTTGTTCTAACAAAAATAATATTTTTGGTTTTAAATAGTTAAATATGATTTCTTCTTCACTTGCCGATGTAGCTTCTTGAATAGGTACTTTTTCAGTAGGTGCTTGTGGAGGTCCTTGCGTAAGTCCTTGAGTAGGTGATTGAGTACCCCTTAAATTTCCTCCTTCAATAGCTTTATCAATATCATTCTCTTCTGTTTTATTCGATTGAAAGTTTTCAATTGAATAATTGTAACATTTTTTTTTACTAACTTCTGATTGATTTACTTTAGTTTTAATAAGATCGTCGTCATCTTTATCTAATCCAGGATTAACTTTTCTTAAATAATAAGAATCAGTTAAGATAAATAAAATAAAAAGAAAAATTATCGCGTTTAAAATCATTTTATTTCTTAAAAAATATAGATTTTCTAAAAAAATTATAAATCAATTTTTAGACATAAAGATTACGTGATAATAATAATATATAAAAATGAATAGAGTCGAACAAATGAAAGAAATCCAGTCTAAGGCATTAGAATTATTTACACGAAAAAATATTGATTATGGAGATGCATTTGCTAAATATGGTGTTATTGGCGTATTAATGCGAATTGAAGATAAGATTCAAAGAGCAATGTCAATTACTAAAAACGGCGTTAATTTAGTAAATGATGAAGGAATTAAAGACACATTACTTGATTTACATAATTATGCTGCAATGGCGCTAATGCTATTAGAAGAAAACTAGAGGGAACCAATGTTCCTCCTTACCTCCTCCTTTTCTCTTTATGTCCTCCTTTTCTCTTTATTTCAGATACCCAATTTTTCTATCCTTTAATTTTTCTAAAATTAATATTCTTTTTTTCATATCTTTAAATAATATTGATGATAAAATAAAGTTTTTAACATCTTTTCCGTAATAATCTTTGAATAATTCTAATAAAGTAGTGTCATCTTGTTGAATAGAATAAACATTATTATTAATAGATATCCATGCATTTTCTTTATTATTATGTTTTTCAAAAATGTTTTTATTAATAGGAATATTATTAAAATCATAATTATTAAATATATTATTTAAGGAATTTGCCATTCTATATGTTTTATATAAGAAAATATTTTGTGTTATACGCAAATGATGATAATGAATAAGAGCAATTATATACTAGATTCTGTCTGATAGAATAGGAGTCATTATATAGTCGATTCTGTGTGATGGAATAGGAGGGATCTAAAGGGAACCTAGGTTCCCTTTGAGGAGGGGTTGCAGGGGAACTTTAGGTTCCCTGCTAGGAGGGATGTAAAGGGAACCTAGGTTCCCTACTAGATAACTATAATAGTAAATGCAATTAATAATATAATAATCCAAGGAATAAATAAGTAAGTTCCCATAACAATATTTTTTATAGAGAGCATTGGAACTGATTTTACTGTATTTATATTTCTTATAGTATTATTTATAGAAGCATTATTTTTATCCATATATATATATTATAAAGATAATATTGCGTAATATTTTATATTTATTTATATATTTTTTATATAAATGAATACAGTTTATGTTTTAGTAGAAGCTAAAAAGGAGTATACCAATGAGTTACAAAAAATATTAACACCGCGTTTATATGAAGGATTAAAATCAATATACGAAGATATTTTAAATATAATTAATGAAGAAGTTAGAGAAAAAAATGTACAAAGTTCGAGTGTTATAAAAGTTTTCCAAAAAAATTTAAAAGAAATTCCACAATGGAATCAAGAACTAATTAAAAAAGAATATTCTCGCATAGAAAAATTATCAAAATGTGATTATTTAGAAGATTTATTAGAAGCTGTATTTATAACAAATACTAAAATTCTTACATCTGTTCAAGTAAATGATGATAATTCCAAAAATATAAAGATTAACATACCACAACCATCACATTTTATTCATAAATGTTATATGGAATGTGCCAAAGAAGTATACAAAAATCCATATATATTTGATACTTCTAAAGGTTTAACACCCAAAGAAAGACATAATAATTTAAGAGAAGCATTAATATTAATAGATACTTCTATTAATAATGCTATTCGTGATTTATTACCTATTCGTGATATTTTAAAGCAAGGTTTAACAAAAATGTTAAATAAAAAAGGAGGTAACAGTCATAAAAATTATAGTAATAATAATACATCTGAAACATCTGAAACATCGGCAATAGGTGCTTCAAATGAAATAGAAGAAGATGATGTGGAAGAAGATGATGTGGAAGAAGAAAAGGTAGAGGTGAAGGAAGATGAAGTGAAAGCTGAAGTTGAAGAAATAGAACCAAAGAAAGATCTAGATGAAATAAATAATATGGAAGGTGGTGCTGAAAATAAAAATGATGATATTCAAAGTAAATATGAAAGTATATTTTCACAAGAAGTAGTTAATTTAAATAATTCTGTATCCTCTATTTCTGAACAAGAAGAAGAAGAAGTAGAAAAAAAATCAGAACTACCTGTAGTTGAACTAAAAGAAATAATATATCATAAAGAATCAAATAATGCTCCTAAAAAAATAAATAGTGTAGAAAAAATGGAAGGTGGTGAAAAAATTCAACCTGATTTAGTTCAATTAACAAGAGAATCTGATATTATTCCTCAAAGAATGCAATTAAAAAGAGATGTTGAACCAAAAGTAGTTAGCGTTCCAACAATTAAAAAAGAGCTTAGTGATAGAACACCTTTCATAAAAACAGTAAATCAAAAGATATTTTTTAAAAATAAATTCAATGGAGGTAATAAAAATAACTCTTTCTATAAACAAAAATATGAACAAAACTCGGCAAACTACCACTCTATTTCTAATACTGATGCAGATAAAAAGAAAGAAATATCATTAGATGCAACTATTGCAAGTATTTTAGAAGAAAAAAATAATATAAAAAGTCAAGTTATTAGAAATAAAATTGTTTTAGATGAATATTCATCTGAAGAGGAAGATGAACATAATTTAGAGCTCTAAGCAGGGAACCTAAGGTTCTCCTGCAACCCCTCCTCAAAGGGAACCTAGGTTCCCTTTAGATCCCTCCTAGCAGGGAACCTAAGGTTCTCCTGCAACCCCTCCTATTCCATCAAAGGCAAAAGAATTTAGAATTAGAATCATTTATTTACCGGGATTAATTAGACTATTAAAAATCCAGATGGATACTTAGTGCATAGTATGCACTCCCATTTAGATCTCTTCTACCAGATAAGAAAAGTTACTCTGTTCTTCTCTAATTAGTTTAATTTAAAAAAAATAAATGTATATTTTTAATAAATGAACCTAGTAAGCATATTATATGAGCCATACTTCATTATAATTGTTTTATCGTTAATCGTTGTTTTAATAGCCTATTTATTATTAAAAAATGAAAAACCTTCAAAGAAAGGCCAAGAAGAAAATACTATGCCACTTTCCCGTAAATTATTATACACATTTTTAATTTCTTTTATCTCATTTATTGGTATATACTTTGTTTTTAAAAATTTTACTAAAGGATCAACAGTATTAACTGGTGGATCTCAAATATCTCCAGCAGATTTAGCAGAAAAATTAACCATGGTTGCCGATGATGTTGAATTTGGTATATTAGAGAATTAGAATTAATCTTATAAGGAAATATAGTTTTTTTATTTATTAAATAAAAAAACTTTGGATTGGCCCCATATTTTGCGTAATGAATTATAAAAAAATATCATAAATATAATAGAACAGATGAGTTTGCAATTAAAAAAATTCAATATGAACATGATCCGTGATGATTCGGTTGTTGTAATGATTGGTAAAAGAAATACAGGTAAGTCTTTCTTAACCAAAGATTTATTATATTATCATCAGGATCTCCCTGCTGGAACTGTTATCTCTCCAACTGAAAATGCAAATAAGTTTTATTCTGATATTATACCCCCAATTTTTATACATGATGAATATGTACCGAAGATTACCTCCGATTTTATAAGTCGGCAGAAAAAACTGAAGAAACGCATCATGCAAGGCGAAAAAGATATTGACAACCGGGCCTTTTTAATTATGGATGACTGTTTGTACGATAACGATTGGAAAAAAGATAAAGTCATAAGGGAAATCTTCATGAACGGAAGGCACTGGGGAGTGTTTTTTATGCTCTCAATGCAATATGCCATTGGGATTCCACCAAATCTGCGATCAAACATAGATTGGGTCTTTTTATTGAGAGAAAATAATATTCAGAACAGAAAAAAACTGTACGACAATTATGCAGGAATGTTTCATACTTTTGAAATGTTCTGTCAAACAATGGATGCTTGCACAGAGAATTTTGAATGTTTAGTTATTCATAATGGTGCAAAAAGTAATAAACTAGAGGACCAAGTATATTGGTATAAAGCAGATGATCACAGTGATTTTAGGGTATGTTGCCCTGAAGCCTGGGAATTTAGCGAACAAAATTATGTAGCTGACGATGATGAAAATGAACAGAATGTTAATGATCTATATAAAAAGAAAAGTAAAGTTAATTTAAAAATTAAAAAATTATAATAAAGATTTTATTTAGGTTGAAACCTGAACAAGATGTAATGAATAAATATTGATAAAATAATATTTATAATATTATAATATATTTCTTTGGTAAGGGAAAACCGCTCCCGCAATTGCGGGAGCGGTTTTTATCAATAATATATTTGATAAAATAATATTTATAATATTATAATTTATTTTCCCTTAAGGGAAACTTGCTTTCCCTATAGGGAAAGCAAGTTTTATGTGTATTTTTTCGATAAAATTTAATTAAAATTTAAAAATATAATTTATTCCTTTAATATTTTTTATAAAAAATTAATTTTGTTTTTTATTTTTTGTTTTTAAAAATAAAAGCAAATAAACTAATTTAAAAAGATAGTTATATTATTTTATATAATAGATGGAAAACTTAAATATTGTTGAATTAATAGAAAAAAATCCTATTTCAAAACTTTCAAATGAATATAATAATAAATTATTAAATAAAATTAAAAATAATTTTGGTGAATATGAACAACAATTGTTTATAAGTAGTTTTTATTGTTATTTAAATTATGATAAAAATATAGATTTTGTAATAGATTTAGATAATATATGGAAATGGTTAGGATTTCAACAAAAAGTAAAATCTATTTCATTATTAGAAAAAAATTTTAAGATTGATATAGATTATAAAAATATTTCATTCGATATTTTTAATGAAATTAATGAAGAAAATATTATTAAATTAGAAGATACTGAAAAAGATATTATAAATGATGAATCTGATTTAAATAATAAAAAAATATATAAAAAACACGGTGGTCATAATGTTAAAAAAATATTTTTAACTATTAAGTGTTTTAAGTCATTTTGTTTAAAAGCTCAAACACAAAAAGCATCAGAAATACATGAATATTATATGAAGCTCGAAGAAGTATTACAAGAAACAATTCAAGAAGAGACAGATGAATTAAGACTTCAACTTGAAAAAAAAGACAATATTATTTTAGAAATTAAAGAATCAGCTGAAAAAGAAAAAAAAGAATTAAAAATAGAAAAGCAAAGAGAAATTGAAAAAGCAATTATTTCTCAATTTCCACAGAATACAGAATGTGTTTATATTGGTACAATTGATAATACAAATGGATTTGGCGAAAAACTTATTAAGTTTGGTAATAGTAATAATCTAAATCAAAGAGTATTAGATCATCGTAAAGATTATAATAATTTTAATTTAATTGAAGCTTTCAGAGTTCAGAATAAAGTAGAAATAGAAAACCTTATTAGAAATTATCCAAAAATAAAAAATAATATACGATCAATAGAAGTAAGAGGAAAAAGTAAAACAGAACTTATTGCATATGATGATACATATTTTACAATTAATAAAATAAAGAAATATATAAAAGATATTATTCATTCTAAAACATATAGTATAGATAATTTTAATCAATTATTAAAAAGAAATGATGAACTTGAAAATGATAATAGAGAATTAAGAGAAAAAGATAAACTTAATAAAAAAATAATTGAAGAACAAGATCTTAAAATTAAAGATTTAAGTGAAATTATTAAAAAACAAGAAAAAACAATAGAAATTACTAAAATAGAGAGTGAATGTGTTTATAAAAATGAAATACTACCTGAAGATGATATAACAAAAAGATTTAGTGAATTTATTTCAACTGCTTGCATAGTTCGTCCAGATGTTGAAGAATCATCTACTAATATAGAAGGTCAATTTCGCATTTGGAGTAAAACAAGACCTAAAAAAGAAATATTTCATTTATTAAAAAATTATTTAGATACACGATTTAAAGCTGCTCGGATTTCAAATCAAAATAAAAATCAAATTGTTCATGGATATATTGGAGTTAAATTAAAAGAAATTGAATATAAAAAAAGATATAAAAATGATGATGTTGAAACATTTATTTTTCAAGCATGTCAATTTACACCAAGTGGAAAAATTTTGTACTCTACATTACTAACTGAATATCATCGATGGAAGAAAAGTGTTAATAAAGAGTATAGTTATAGTGATTTAGATGATATAAAAAAATATTTAAACTCTAGTGAACATGTTATTAGAGCTACTGTTTGGATAGATAATACTTCAAATGAAGGATATTATGGATTATCATTAAAATGTAATGAATTCAAATATAAAACTACATCATCTACTGGTAAAAAAGTAACTAAAATTGAGCTTTCTACTGGAAATATTCTTCAGACTTGGGAAACAATTGCAAAAGCAGCACAATATGAAAATATTTCTACTGCAAAAATGAGTAGAAGTATAAAAAATAAAACTATTTTTAATGATTATTATTATACAGCTAATTGTTTAAATATAACATTTGATGAGGAAAGTATTACTGAAAATACGGTTGAAAGTACGGTTGAGAATAAGGTTGAAAATACAGTTGAAAATACAGTTGAAAATAATACAAACGAATTATAAATTTTTTATTAAATAATATACTTAAAGAAATATTAAGTATATTATAAAACACCCTCCTATGAGTAAAGAAGTTCAATATAAATTAGCTGAAAGTATAAAAGAAAAATATGATTCGTTAAATATAATTTCCAATGAAACGGAACCTTATACATTATATTGTGAAAAAGATATTGCAAAAATTTGTAATACAAATACAATAAGATGTATTACACGAGATTATGACGAAAATGATAAAATAAAAGTAAGTTCAAAAACAAAAGGTGGGTTACAACCCATGAGTTATTTAACTTATTCTGGATTATTAAAATTTTTAGAAAAAAGTAAAAAAAAAGAGACAGTTGACTTTATAAAAATGTTTGATATTGATATTAAAAAAAATATTTGTATTGAAACTACTGTTATTAAGTCTATATTAGATGCATTTAAAGGAGAAAATATTGTTATAAAATATAAAATAGATAATTATTTTATAGATTTATATTTTAAAGATTATAATTTAGTAATAAATTGTGAAGAAGATGATAAAATTAAAGAAGAATATATTAAGTCAAAAATAAATTGTAATTTTATTAAGTATGATCTATCACAAAAAAATTTTAATATTATTCATCTTATTAATGATATTTATATATTTATAAAAAATAAAAATAAAAATATAGAGTTAAAAGAAAATAATCTAAAAAAAGAATTACCTATAGATGAATTTTCTGTAAAATTTATTACAGAATGTTGTATTATAGGAAATGAATTTAAAGAATCATTTTCAAATATTGAAGGACAATTTCGTATTTGGAGTAAAATAAAACCTAATAAAGAAGCATTTACTTCATTAAAAAATTATTTAGATAGTCAATTTAAATCTTCTAGAATCCAAAATAAAAATGGATATATAGGTATTCAATTAAAAGATATTGAATATCATAAAAAATTTGTAGAAAATGATGTAGAAAATTTCATTTTTGAAAAATGTATATTTTCACCAACTGGTAAAATTTTGTATTCTGTATTACTCACAGAATATCAAAAATGGAAAGAAAATTTAAATAAAGAACTTAATAAAGATGACTTGAAAGAAATAAAAAAATATTTAAATTCATGTGAGTATGTACTTAGATCTACAGTGTGGGTTGAAAATAAATCTAATGAAGGATATTATGGATTAATATTAAAATCAGATGAAAATAAAAAATCAACATCTGTTGCTAAAAAAATAAATAAAATTGAAGCTTCTACTGGAAAAATTATAGAATCATGGGATAGCTTTGCAAATGCAGCTGAATGCGAAAATATTTCTACTTCAAAAATGAGTAGAAGTGTTAAAAATAAAACTGTTTTTAATAATTATTATTATGTTGCTGATTCTTTAACTCATATAGAAGAATAATCATACCCCAACCAACTTATTATAATATTCAATAATCTTTGGATTTGCCCTTATTTTTGAATAATCAACATTAATCAAAGATAAACCATTAATATTCTTAATTCTGGACAACACAACATATGCCTGTCCGTATTCAAAAATACTAGTCCCAATATCAGTCTTCACCAATTCCAAAGACATTCCCTGCGCTTTATGAATTGTAATTGCCCACGCATGAATCAACGGAATCTGCACTTTTTTCACATTATAATTATCCTCTTCAATAATATATTCTTTTGCCGCTATTTCTATAATAACTCCATTCAAAAAAGAAACCACTGGATATTTATTGATTGAGAAACCAATAATAATTCCACGACTTCCATTTGCCAAATTACTTTCCGGCATGTTTACATTTAACATTACTTGACAATTCTTAGTTAATACTACTTTTTCTTCAATCTGATATTGCTGATTAATTAACTCTTTAAAATAATCCTTCTTCCCATCAACAATATTTTTACTATACACATATTTCGACTCAAAAGTATGATTTTCCATTCCCATATTAATCAACCGTTCCAATTGCTCTTTATTATATTGTTCAACCATATTCTTTCTCGAAAAAAGAATGGTTGGCTCAATTCCCAGAGTATTTTGCAAATCAACATTTAGTCGCGCATCTAATACCTTCTTTACTTCTTCGTCTACAACTCCCACGCGAACTTTATTCAAGATTTTCTGCAAATTAACATCGTCCTGTCTTATAATTTCATCAAAATAAAAAGTCTTATCAATAACTGTATCCCACGAAAATGATTCAAAACAAAAGTTATTTGATTTAACCGGTGGTAACTGTAAAAAGTCTCCCGATAAAATAATTTGAATTCCTCCAAAGGGCATATCATTTTTCCTGATTTTACGCGCCAAAGTTTCTAATTTGTCAAAAATATCAGGATCCATCATAGAAATCTCATCAATAATTAAAACACCGGTGGTTAACCATCGCTGTTTTAAACTTCGCATTTTATAAATCTTATTGTAATATTCAATTACATCTTTATCTCCAATTCCAATTCCTGAATATCGATTAATTGTCATTCCATCTATTAAAAGTGATGATAATCCTGTAGTACTAGTTACATATATTTTACTTCGATCATTTTCCATTTTATCTTTATACCAATTAATAAAATAAGATAAAAGATAGGATTTGCCTGAACCACCTGGTCCGGTTAAAAATACATTTTTCCCATTTTGCATTTCGCGAAATGCTTCTACTTGTTTTGCAGTTAGATTCATTTTTATTGATTACTTAAACTAATCCAAAAATAAAAAGAATATTATTTTTAATATCAATTTTTAGCAATTTTTTAATAAATTATATATTCTAATTATATATATGAGTAAAATTATACAAAAAAAGAATATTAAGAATAATACTTTATGCATAATTGCCGACATCATTATTATAGGTATAACACTACTTGTCATTGACATGTTATACCTTAATCTTATAAAAGAAACTTTCAAAAAACAAATTGAAGAAGTTCAATCATCACCCATGAAAATAAATATATCTGCCGCGGCTATTTGTTATGTATTCCTTATTTTTGGATTATATTACTTTGTTATAAGAGAAAATAAAAGCTATATGTATGCATTTTTATTAGGTATTGTGATATATGGTGTTTATGAAACAACATCAATGGCCCTTTTACAAAAATGGAAATGGCAAACAGTTATTATGGATACATTATGGGGTGGTATATTATTTGCCATTACAACTCTTATTTTTAAAGAAATTAAAAAAATATATTAAATAGGCAAAATCTTCAATTTTTTTAAATTTTTATTATAATACTGATAATCTTTAAATAATATATGATTATTTTTATTTATATTATATAGACTACCATCATAATATTTAAATTGTGCAGGACCACGTATCTGATAATATATATTATTATTTAATTTAACCTTTAATTCTTTTAATAAAATATTATTATATGATATGAAATTGTAAGGAATTTTATCACCTTCTGTATCATATACATCTTTACTTAATAAATTATAATATATGCTTTTATTTTTATATACTTCTTTATTTTTAATTGTATGTTTTCGTTGTAAAACTTCTTCTAATGATAAATCTTTTAAAAAATCTATTATTTTTCCATATTGATCACAATAATTTCCATCTTCATCAACATATAATGTTTTTGATAATTTATATATATAATGATCATTCTTTCCATATCTAACTATAGAATTTATATAATTTTTTGATTTATCTTTTAATATTAACGGTATTTTTAAATTTATATTATTATTAGCAATTATTGTATTTTTACCGTATAATTGTATTTCTTTTTTAATATATTTTAACATTGGTTGCGTATATTCTAATACTTTAATATTAAATCTTTTAACAATTTCTTCAACAATATTTACTTTATTTTTTGGAACAAAAATTATTTTTATTTCATTCTCTTTAGTACCATTAAGTAATCCTATTTCACCGTTTATATTTGATCTAATTTGATGGTGAGAGTTTTTTCTATCAGATTTTATTCCATAAATTACTGGAAATTGGTTCAATACCAAATTTTTTTCTAATGGTGTTAATTGATTATATTGATTTAATATTCTTTGTGAAATATAAGAAGAATTATTACGTAAATTTTGTAGAAATGTGGAATTATTCTTATTAACTATAAAAAGTATAGAATATGTTAATGCATCTTTAATATTCATAATACTAACAGTTGAAATATGTTTTTGACTAACTCCAGTAAGTCTATTTTCATGTTTAAAAGTTCTAGTTACTTCTCCTGTAAATGGTATTTTACCTTCATTTTTTAATACACCTGTCGGTTTTAATTTTCCTTCGAAATTACTATATTCTGTAAAAGCTAATAATGATGCAGATGTAGAACCATGAAATAACTGAGCACCATTTAAAATTGTTTTTGTTAAATCATATTTTTGTAATTCAGCTTTTATAGAATTTTTTATATATTGGTTATGTTGCCAATATACTCGCCTAGCAACTTCACTTCTAAGTTTATCTAAAGATAATTCATTTTCATTACTATATAAATTATAATTATTAGACACGCTATTATTTTTTAAAGGTTTTACACCTAAATTATTCATTATATATATAATAAACAATTAAAATATTCTTTTATGAATTATCTTTATATTTTTAATATTAGGAAAGTTATTCTTATCTTTTTTATCAAATTCGTAAAAATAATCATAAGGATCTATTATTTTTTCGTCATATTTTATCATCTTCAATTCACCAATAAGTAAATAATAATTTTTATCACTATCTATTGCATAAGAGTAAGGAACATCATTATTTCCAACTGGTGCTACAAACTTTACTATTTCTTTATTCGTTGTAAAAGAATATATTTGTTCCCCAATATAAATATATTTTCCAGTACCCATTTTTAATAAAATACTATTTCCATCAAAGTATTTTCCATATCCTCCTGAAAATTCAGTCATCGGATTTTTAGGACTCTTTCCAATAAATACTTCTTGCGCATTATATTTTGCAACAAGTTCAACATAAATCCATGGAGCAACTTCTTCTTTTAATACATCTTTGGGTACTTTATAAATATAAACTTCCGAATTTTTAACATAAACTAAAAAAGGACGACTATAATTATCGTGAATATAATATTTTTTATATCCAGGATGGCTAGTCTTTTTGAATTCCGGATTATTTTTTTTTAATGTTCGCATATTTCCACAAAAATATTTTTTATCCATTTTATGTTTTTTATAACCGGCTCTTATCTTAGTTGCATTTTCTGCAAAATTATTGTAGCCTATAAATTTGTGAACATATCCTTTTTCTAACTCTAATCCGCGAATATATTTGTAAGAAATGCCATATTTGCGACGAGTATTTCTTTTTCTATAAGATACAAATTTGGAACAATCCGGTTTATTCTCATAAATTTCTTCCTTTTCTTTTCCCGCATATTTAACCCATCTTTTATTTCCCGTTTTAGTAGAAGATATAATCCATTCTTTTCCATCAAGACCTGTTTTAATAACACCTATTTTTTCCGCATGTGCACAATATCCTAATCCTTTAGGGCTTGGCTCATCCCCTTTATATGTTTTTTTATCATCATTTTTGCAAAATGGCATATATTATTAAATAATATTTTATTTTAGGAGTAACTCCTAAAAGTTAGGAGTTTGATTTTTCGCGATTTTAACGAATGTACAATGACATAATTAATATATATACAAATCCATCAAATAATTACTCCTTAAAATCCGCATTTTAAACTCCTAAAATCTGCCCCGACACGCTAACCATTTAGGAGTTACTCCTAACTTTTAACCGCAAAACATTTCACCGAAATCGAAATTTTGCGGTTAAAACAGGGGATCAATGAAAAATACTCCATTTCACCGAAGCCTTTTTCACATTGACTCAATGTAAAAAAGTTACTCCTAGAATTGTAACCGCAAAATTTTATTTCGGTGAAATGGTTTTGCGGTTAAAATTTCCCAATACTTTTTTTTTCTTAAAAATATTTTTATAAAATTATTGATCTAAACACAATAAATTCAAAAACCCCAATTTTTAAAAAATTCTAGGAGTTAGGAGTAAAAATTTTGAAAAAAAAATCTCATTTCAAATTTTTTTTTTTGAAATTGAAATTTAAAATTTTTTTTTTTTTGCCGCCGAAAAAAAAAATTTGAAACGAGTTTTTTTTTTCATTTTTTTTACTCCTAACTCCTAGAATTTTTCATTTTTACATTATTTTTATTTTATTGATATATAAACATTAAATTTATTAAAAAGTAAAAAACTAAAAAAAATCATTGGGGCAATTTAACCGCAAAACCATTTCACCGAAATAAAATTTTGCGGCAAAAAGTTAGGAGTAACTTTTTCACATTAAATCAATGTAAAAACCTTTTGGTGAAATGGAGTATTTTTCATTGATCCCCATTTTTAACCGCAAAATTTGTCCCCTAAATGCCGATTTTGCGGCAAAATTCTAGGAGTAGCCGGCATACGCTCGTTTTTTATCGAAACGACTTATGTGCACTAGTTTGCATTTTTCGGTTAAAATATTATTATTTTACAAATAATGTTTTGAATATTTAAAATATTATATATAAAAATATTTTCATTTGATAAATAATTTTTCAAAAAATGGAAAAAATTTTCAAAAACTTTCAAAAATTTTTGATTTTTTTTGAGACCCGAAACGATCAAAAGAAGATTTTTTACTATTATGATAAACACTCTAATCAAAACATTATTTGTAAACATAGTTTAAAAATACACTAAAAATAAAATCAATACACGCAAAGCGTTTCATATTTTCGAAAAAAAAATGAAAATTTTCAAAAAAAAATAAAAAATATTTTATAATAATTTATAGATTCTCACATTAATTTAATGTAAACTTCAAAAAAATAAATCTCTAAAAATACAAAATCAGTACACGCGAAGCATTTCATTTTTTTCGAAAAATCCGATTCAAAAAAATTTCAAAAATTTTAATTTTCAAAAAAATATTTTTCATAAAAAATGATATAAACACATTAATTTATTGAGTCCGCTAAACATTTTTAACCCCGAAAATACAAAACTAGTACACGCGAAGCGTTTCAGAAAAATCCGCAACTCCTAAAAAATTTTAGGACTAACCGCAGCACTCCTAATTTTTGCTGCGGTTGCTGCAGCAGCTTTTTTAGGAGTGCTGCAGCAACCGCAGCAACTCCTAAATTCTAGGAGTAACGCACAGTAAATTACGCTGCAACTTTTATTTGCAATTTTATCAGTTAAATTCCATTAAAATTTAAATATATAATTATATTTAAAATCGTATTATAAAATAAGATATAAGACATAAAATGAGCTTTTATGAATGTAAGAGGTGTTTTTATCAAACTAGATATAAGAATGATATGAGGAAACATTTAAACATAAAGGATAAATGCCCTAGAAAAAACATAACATGTAAAATGACAAATGAAGAGTTAGATGCCCTTAGTCTACTAAAAAATCAAGAAGAAAGTATTCAAAAAAAACCAGAAAATACAATTGATATTAAAGATTATTATGTAAGTACCGATGATATTTTTGATGGAATAGAAAGTGATATTACTGAAACAGACAATTTATCATGTAAATACTGTTCTAAAAAGTTTAGTAGAAAGTATAATCTAAAAATTCATTTAGATACACGGTGTAAAAAAAGGAAAGAGGTAGAAAGTGTTGAAATAAATAATAATAACAACACTACCAATTACATTTATAATAATAATACAATTAATAATACAACAAATAATAATATTATGGTTAATATCGTAATGAATCCATTTGAAACCAAATTTGACACGTCCCACATTGATGATTTAACAAAAATGGATATGATTATTAATATTATTTTTACGAAAGCTCTAGAACACATATTAGAAAATAAGAATAATTTAAACTTATTAGTAGAAGAAGGGCATGACTCTGCAATTGTTTATAAAAATGATGTTGATAAATTTGTGCGAATGAAAAAAGAAGACTTTTCTCAATCTATTATGAAAAACATGAAAAATGTTTTAACAGAAATGAATGATGAAATAGAGAAAAATCCATATTTGACAAAAAGAATAGATGAGATTATAGAACTTAAATATAAAAATTATATTGAAGAAAAGAAAACGAATGAAATGGTAAATGACATGATATGTAAAATATATGATCAAAAAAAGCTGGAAATACAAGAATTATTCAAAAATGCAAATAATAATGAAGATATCATTATATATTAATATTCCGGTATATAGTTTCATTCTCATTATCAGCATTCATTAAATCTTCTACCTTTGATAAATAGTTTCCTACAAACTCTTTATCATTTTTATTTATAAATTGAAATCTAAAATCAGGATATAGAATAATGTGTTCAACCGCCAATGCAATATTATAATTTTTATTATATTGTAAAAATAGGAAAATATCCTCATTTTCATTTATTATAGAATCCACAATGTTTGTTTTGTCAAAATCAGGATATAATCCATTTAGTTTCACATGCATTGGAATTTCAATGAAGTGATCATCATATATTGTTTTAGTATCTATTTTTTCAAAATTATTATTAAATGACAATAATGTTATTGTTGACATAGTATGTTTTATATTTTATTATAATAAATTGTATTGTCTTAAATTGGTTATTTAATAATAAATGACATCGATTCCAAATTCTTTATGCAAATCTTCAATGTCAGAATCTGATATATCTATGCAAAAATGAACAGGAATTTCATTGATTTTCTTACATCTTTGTAAAATATATCTAAGACCCTTAGTACTAATATTTTCACACTGTGATATATTAACTTTTTCTAAAAAAAGACAATGAAAGGATAGTTGAAGTAAACTTTCATCAGTCACTTCCCAGCATGATTCTGCACTAATTTCTTGTAAATATTTGCATTTCAATGCTAAATAAGTAATTCCTAAATCTGTAATTTCCAAGCAGTAAGAAAAATTAATATTTTTCAAATTGGGACATGAAAAAGCAATATATTTAAGTGCATCATCTGTAATATTACAAGAAATAATATTAAGATCCCTAATTTTTTTAGAACCATATACTAAGACTTGAATACCAACATCACTTATTTGTTCACATCCTTCCAATATTAATTTTCTTAAATTTGGACATCCATCACCTAAATGTTTCAAACCATAATCTGAAAATTCAGTACATTCTTTCAGATTCAAATAAGTCAAGTTTTCACACTTCCCCAAGCTTTTTAAGCCCTGATCAGTAATTAATCTTAAATTTTCTAATGAAATAGATTGTAAGTTTTTACAAAAATCACCCAAATAAAGCAATGATATATCACTTATATTTATACAACCTTCTAATGATATATCTTCTAAACTCAAACATTTTTGAGCTATAGAAATAATTCCAATGTCTGTTATTTTATCACAGTTATCTAAATGCAGTTTTTTCAATTTTGTACAACCTAAAGAAAGATTTTCTAAACCTTTAGAAGTTATTTTTGTACAAAGATCTAACATAAGATGAGTTAAATCTTTATTTTTAGAAGATAATGATAATAAACCAGCATCTGTAATTTTGCTACATCCAGTTAAACATAGCATTTTCATATTTTTTAAATGATTAATGCCATAATCAGAAAGATGATAACAAGATTGTAGTTTAAGTCTATTAATATTTGCACCATATTTATTAATCTGAATTAATAAATCATCCATTAGATTATGACAAAAATTTAGATTAATTTCTTCTAATTTAGTGCATGATTTTAGAAGATTTTTTACTCCAAAAGGAGTAATATCTTTAAAACAAGACATATTAATATATGTCAACCTTTTCAATTTTTTGCCAATAAAATTAAGACTATTGTCAGTAATTTTAAGTTTCCATATATCAAATTGTAATGAAGTCAATTGAATATTTCTTTTAATAATCCATTCAAAAGATTTAGTAGTGTATATCAAATTATTGAAAAAAACTGGATCAATAACACAAAGAGTGTCCAGCCATTTTTCTCTATCCCTTTTATTATTAACAGCACTGTCAAGTAAAACGATTTCTTTCGTATTTAAAAAATTAAAAATGCATGACAAGCTATCTTTAGATAGTGCAAAAAGAGTATAAGAAATTTTTGCAGCTATCATGATTGTAGATAGAATTATTATTTAAAATAATAATATAATTCATTAACAAATATCTATCAATTTTTTAATTTATTTAGTTATAAAGCTTTATTTTTAAATATTACTAGTATTTATGGATAATACTATATCTTATAATGATTCATATTACAAGTTTGAATATAAGAATATAGTATATGAAATAAATGAAGTATCTCCATTATTGGAGCTAAAAAGACATCTTTTAGTTAAAAAAATAAAAGACCAGTGTAAAGATTATTTTCAGAAAAATAAGTTACTTAATTTAGATATTAATAATATATTACCAAGATGGATAATGCTTCAATTTAAAAATAAAACATTCTATATTGATCCAATACTTCCATATAATGCAACTGATAATGAACAATTAAAAAAGGATATTAAAATATTATCTAAATTAACCTTAACTGACGAAGAAGTAAATAAAATTATAAAAGATATTAATTTAAAAAAAAAATTTAATGATGCTATTTTAGAATTAAAAGAGTATATAAAGTCTGATTTCTATCTAAAAAACAAAAAGAATATTAAAATTACAGTTACAAATGATGAGAATTTTTATTATTATTCACTATCTTTTTTAATAGAAGATTTGAATATTTTATATGAAACCCAACAAATAAATTTCAAAATTCATAAAAATTTAATACAAAAATTATCTGAACAATATGATCATCGTAAAGATAATACATTTAAACAATTAATTATGTCTATTATTTTAAGGTATAATACATTAGAAAGTTATAACCAACAATTGGCTGTTTTACCCGAGTTTTATACATTTTTAAATAAAGAATATAATGTAAACTTTGAATTATTTGCAAGTTCTATTAATTCCCATTTCAAAAATTATTGTAGTTTATTTTATGATTTAGAGAAACAATTAAATAGTAAAGGCAATTTTAATATTATAAATTTAAAGAAGGGATTTTATACTGCAAATCCACCATTTGATGAAGAAATAATGACTAATATGGTATCAAAGTTTATAGAAAGTATGAAAAACAAAGATAATGAGCTAAGTATATTAATAACCATTCCAGCATGGGATAATCCAGAATATGGTGAATTTAGAGCACTTGAATTATTACAAAAATCAGGGTATATCCAATATATTGAAAAATTGGATAAATCCCGGGCAAAGTTTTTTGATTATTTTAAAAATAAATTTATTTATCCATGTAGTATATATATTATTTTATTACAAAATGAAAAAGGTGCTAAAAAATATCCATTATCCCAAAAATTAAAAAATATTTTAGTTAAATTTTTTCCTAACAAATAATTGTTTGTATTATAAAAATTGATTTATATACTATTAAAAATTAATATTATATAAAAATATTTTATCTAGCCTATAAAATGAGTTATGGATATATTTATATTCGTGTTAATGAATTATGGGATGCATATAATGCTTGTAAATTAGGGAAAACAGTAAGTATTCCTGATAGAGAGACAACATATGTAACAAGTGAGATTAAAAGAGGAATATTTCTTCATGTAATTGAAGTGGAATCTCATATATTAGGTGATATAGAAAGACGCTTACAAGTATATTTTAATGAATTAAACTTACATATAAAATTTAATGCTGGAACTGAATTCTATCAAAAAGAAATAATTAACTGTATATATCCTTATTTAGATGAAAATAATATTATTTATAGAAGATTATCAAAAGATCAAATTAATAGTCTGGTTAAAAGAGTTAGGGAAAAAGATAATTCGAATGAAGATCCTTCGAATGAAGATCCTTCTAATGAAGATGATGAAAAAGAACAATCTCCTACTACAGAAAATGTTCCGCAACAAGTCATGCATTATGAACCACGTGACTATCAATTAATAATTATTGAAAAATCAGTTGAATATTTTCAGGATAGTGGAAAAGGGTTACTAATTATTCCATGTGGAGTTGGAAAAACTCTTATTTCATTATGGATTACTCAAAAACTAAATTCAAATACTATTCTCATAGGAGTTCCAAATAAATTATTGTTAAAACAATGGGAGAAAGTGGTCAATATTCTATTTCCAAATGTTCCATACTTAATTGT
>Ga0114959_10000749_pt1 | contig 30331 bp, 31 predicted proteins | sample C_130625_EF_Meta_FD_87317 | JGI IMG/M metagenome (GOLD analysis project Ga0114959, IMG submission 87317) | Freshwater microbial communities from Lake Croche, Canada to study carbon cycling - C_130625_EF_MetaG | ecosystem: Environmental > Aquatic > Freshwater > Lake | place: Lake Croche, Canada... | reverse complement strand
CATTTTCAATCATGGCGTTCGCCAGTTGTTCAATGACTTGGATAGATCCAATCCTTCTAGCGCAGTGGATCGTTAAACATTTTCGGGTGTATTCGTCAATCATGGTGAGCATCCGGATCTTGCTGTACCGTCCTCCCCATGATCATGGACGGTCATGGGTTATTTACGTAGTACAAAGTGGTGAAATTGAAATGAAAAGCTATGCTCGGATTGAAGATCAGGAGGGTAGAGTTCAACTTGTACATAGAGATTCAACACTAGTGCAATCAGGGCAAGCAATGGTTTATTTGCCTGGGGATATTCACGATACCCGTTGTATTAGCGAAACGGCACTACTTTTTCGATTCACAGAACGCGATCTTAAAAAAGAAGATAAAGAAGAAGGTAAGGTTACGCGCTTTATTGAGAGGGAAGGTATTTGGACGGTTTAAGTTATTGCAGTGATAAATCAAGAATCTCGAGTAAATGGGGTGTTTTTAGAGGGTTAAAAATTATGTAGCCGAAGAAGTCTATAAAATATATAATCATTTATTAACTGCCCATAGCTCAGCTGGATAGAGCAACGCCCTTCTAAGGCGTAGGTCGCACGTTCGAATCGTGCTGGGCAGACCAACTATCCTTGTTGTTTGTATTTCAAAGTAAAGGCTGAACGGTCTCTGGTGAAACCAATGGTTAAATCAAGACCTAAAGTTAAATTGATTCAAGTTGCAGTTAAGTTAAAAAACTCTCAAAAAATTCGTAGATAAATATTAGCTTTTAAAAATAGTTTAGTTGGTGGATGATATTTTTAATAGTGTTAAGAGACCGGCATGGCATCACTCCTCATGTAAATTAAAAGCTATATATGTATTCTAGCGATTTGTATGAAGAGAAACTTAGATAAAGGCGCAATAGTTGTGCAAGATTATCGACATGCACATATGAGAAGTTACTTAGGGTAATTCTTTGTATTTATTGAAATACACTAATTAGATACCTGAGGGCGCCATAAAGTAACAAAATTAAAAATAAGGCTTTGAATTATTCTGAGTGCTCTTTATAGGGGCGTCTTAAATGATGGGTGAGACAGGAGATTTATTTAAAGATAATAGTTTTGTGTCCATTTATTAGAATACGATGCTCACTATGCCATTTAACAGCACGCGCTAAAACTTGACTTTCAGTATCGCGTCCTTGGGCAGTTAAGTCATCGACATTTTTACTGTGATCAACTCTCGCAACATCCTGTTCAATGATTGGACCCTCATCAAGATCTGTTGTTACGTAATGTGCAGTTGCCCCGATTAATTTAACACCTCTATCATGTGCTTGGTAGTAAGGCTTAGCGCCTTTAAAGCTAGGTAAAAAACTATGATGAATATTGATGGCCACTCCTTCTAGCTTCTGACATAAATCATTAGAAAGAATTTGCATGTATCGCGCTAAGACAACTAACTCAGCTTGTTCTTTTTGAATGATTTCGAATTGTTTTTTTTCTACCTCTATTTTATTAGAAGCATTGATTGGAAAATAGTGAAAAGGAATGTTGTAGCTTGTCGCAAGTTGATGAAAGTCCATATGATTGCTGATAATTGCACGCACATCAATTTTAAGTAAGCCACTTTTCCATCGAAACAAAAGATCATTCAAACAGTGACCTTCTTTGCTAACAAATAAAATAGCTTTCATCTGGTAACTTGTGTCATGAAGAGTTGAAATCAAGTGGTGTGTTGCCGAAAATTGATTCAGTTTTAACTGGATTATTTGCAGGCAATTCGGGCTGACAAATTGAACACGCATAAAAAATAAACCAGTACTAGGATCATTGAACTGTGAAGCTTCCTCAATATTGCCATCTTGTTCCAATAAGAATGTTGACACGTCACGTACTATTCCTGGTCGGTCTTTGCAGGATAAATTGAGAATGTATGAATTCATTTTTTTTGAAAAAATAGGATCTTAGGGCTCTATTGGCTTAATGCGTGGAATAAAATTCTAAAGACTTGCAGAATCAATTCTTAAATGAGATTAAGCAACTTTAGTCTCATTATAGTTGGGTTTGCTTTATGCTTAAAAAATAGATTCCAATTCTAAAATTTGGTGGAGAGGATTTTTAGAGTCAGACTAGTTTTGTATGTGGCATTGTATTTTATTCAAAAATGAGATGCTTTTTATTCTTCAATTACAGATATCTTATGTCAAATGATGGTAAATATAACAGTGAGGCTAAAGAAGATTCAACTCCTGTAGCTAAAGAAAAAAATATCACGCTACCAACATGCAGTGATAAGATAGAGTCGTGAGCTTTCATTGAGGCAATAAGCTAAAAGTAGTTCAAGACCATCAAATCGAATCTTTGAATTGACGAGTTAGGTACATAATTGTTCAGATTAATTTTGTGAAATGAGTATGTTTTATCATGATGAAGGCTGTGTTACGAAAATCAAATAATCTAATTATAAAAATATGAAAACTCTAGTGTATGGAGCGGGGGCAATTGGTAGTTGGTTAACTGCCGAGTTAACCAAAGCAAAGCACGATGTTTGTGTTTTAGCCAGAGGTGAGAATCTCAGAAATTTACAAGCACATGGTGTGACATACGGGGAAGTTGGTGGCGAGCAATTTCAGGTTCCTATTCGCTGTATCTCTCCAGATTCCACTGAAAAAAACTTCGACATTATTTTTGTTACGCTTAAATCTATGCAAATTGCCGATGCGGCCAAAGATATCGTGGCGAGAATGTCGCCAGGTGGTTCGATCGTCATGATACAAAATGGGCTACCCTGGTGGTACTTTAGTGGTATTGACTCGCCCTGGATTGGTAGAAGCTTACAAACCTTAGATCCCGATGGGTCACTTACTAAGAATATTCCGATAGAAGCTGTCATTGGCGGGGTTATTTTCAGACCAGTAATAAAGGTTGGAGCTACTCAGTACGTTTTGCCAAAAGTTCCTAAAGCGTGGTTAACCATCGGTGAAGTTGATAATCAAATTCGTCCTAGATTGTATGAAATTGAAAAACTCGTAGCATCCACCGGCTTTAGAGTAGAAGTCGTTCAAGATATTCGAAAAGCAAAATGGCAGAAATTACTCAGAAACATTGTATGGAATACTCTTTGTACGATTGGTCAGTCTCCCCCGGGAAGATATGAGGCTCATCCTTATGGCTCCGAAATGGTTCATCTGATTATGAATGAGGGCTTGGCAGTGACCAAACAATTGGGAATAGATCTTGAAATTAATCCCGTAAGTGAACTATTAAGTGCCAAGGGAGATTTTCGAAATACCCCATCAATGCTTCAAGATATTAGGGCAGGTCGTCCTCTTGAAAGCGCAGCAATCATAAAAGTAGTCATTGAAATGGGTGAAATTTTAAAAATTCCAACCCCAACACTACGGATGATTTCTTTATTTTTAGATGTTTTGAATCAGGCAACGCAGGAAGATGGTGGTGGAATTCGGGTGGTAGGTAAATAAATTTTTATAACAAACTCCAATATAAATAACCATGAAAATAATCAATCAATTGTTAGCAATACTATGGATGATTTGCCTCAGTTTTGGTCTAAATTTATCCGTGCAGGCTCAAGAGTATCCGAATAGGCCTATCAAAATCGTTATCCCTTATCCACCTGGAGGTCCCTCTGATATTGTGGGGCGCCTCCTTGGTCAGGCCCTCAGTGAAAGCCTTGGACAAGCAGTCATTATAGAAAGCAAACCTGGTGCTGCCGCAAACATTGGTATGCAATATGTAGCTCGGTCTAGTCCAGATGGTTATACACTCTTGTTGGTTAGCAGCAATCTAGTGATCAATCCCAATTTATATGCAAATCCAGGGTATGACGCTATCAAAGATTTTGCACCGATTATTATGCCGGCAGGCTCGCCCAATTTAATTCTTGTTCACCCAAGTTTCCCCGCTAAAAATATTCAAGAGTTTCTATCATTAATCAAAGCAAATCCAGGAAAGTATGACTTTGCGAGTCCAGGCGGTGGTTCTGGCCCGCACCTTAGTGCAGAGTTACTTAAATTGAAATTGAATTTAAGTATGCAACACATTCCATTTAATGGAGGAGGGCCAGCACTACAGGCGATTTTAGGTAATCAAGTACCAATTGCTTTTTCCACATTGCCACCAGCCATTGCTCAGGTCAAAGCAGGTAAATTAGTTGGTATAGCGTTTACCAGTGGTTCAAGATCTCCGGTTCTGCCAGATATTCCAACCTTAGTCGAATCCGGTGTTGCAGAAGTCGAAGGTGAGACCTTGCAATTTATAGTTGCGCCAGCTGGAACACCAAGCGTGATTATTCAGAAACTTAATTTGGAATTTAATAAGGCATTATCGAATCCAGAGTTACAAACGAAGTTGATTAATGCTGGCTATTTTGTTTATAACAATTCGCCAGCGCAAACTGCCCAGAAAATACGTGTGGAGCTTGATAAGTGGGGGGCTGTTATTAAGGCTGGGAAGATTAAACCCGACTAATCATTCAATTTTGATTATGAGGGTCTGACTTAGTCAGAAGAGTTCACTATTACTTCGCTCCGCTCGCCTTAGAAACATAAAGTGCAATTGCCCTTATTTCTTCGGCAGAAAGTTTGTCCTTAAAAGAAGGCATTGCGCCAATGCCATTATTGAGCGCGGTGACAACTCTGAGTTGATTCGGTTTTAATTCATCTAAAATTGGGCCAATAGCACCTTCAGATTCAGCATCTTTTAACGTATGACAAATTCCGCAAGGTGGGGCAGTGCTAGAGAAAAGTTTTTTACCTAAGATAAAGTCACTCGCCTCATCAGCCCTTACAAAACTTGTCGTTAAACAGAACAAAGCGAGAACTAATAGCCTCCAAAAACCACTGTATTGCATGGTTTTAGGCAACGATGATATTAAACGAATGATCTGCCCAGCTATTGTTGTTATAGCCACTTTGATTTTCTCCCCTAGTTTCTGGTTGAGATTTTCCAGAAACATCAGTGGCCCTTGATGCAAGGGTGTAACTACCACTCCCCAACAAAGTGTCTAGAGCAAATTGTCGCCAGGCATATTTTCCTAGGTTAGGCCCAACAAAACGAGCCTGTTGCCAAGTTTTTCCGCCATTGATAGATACTTCAACACCTTTTACAGCGGCTAATCCGCCAAAGGCAACCCCTTGGATTTGAACCTTACCTGGTTTTACTGGACCAGTATCCGTAAATGGAGAGTTAATCCAAGATTTGATATTCATTTCTTGTACTGACGGTTGAGACGGATCTCCTTTACCGCCTAATGGCGTGATGCGATAACCGTGAGACATGATCTTTGCATCACTTTCCTGGGCGCTGAATGATAATTCTTTAATATATTTAATATTATTAACCCCAGCATAACCAGGAACTATCAGTCTTAAAGGTCCACCGTGTGCAAGCGGTATAGGGACACCATTCATTTCCCAAGCTAATAGGGCATCCTGCATCGCAGCAAGAGGAACAGAGCGTTCGACAATGATACTTTTTGGGTCAATACCATCAGGTAATTTTTCACCACCCGTACCAGTAATAAATTTCATACTAGGAAGAACTCCTCCTAGAGTTTGAGCGACTAAGTTCAAAGGTACGCCACTCCACATAACACACCCTGCAGCCCCCACAGTCCATGGAGTCCCACTAGGCTTGCTAGGGAAGAAGCCACGACCATTACCTGAGCATTGAAGAACCGCCGCAGTAGTTTCTAAACCTAAACCTTTCAATTCCGCTAAGGTAAATACACGAGGTTCTTTGACACCTTGAATCTTAATTTCCCATGCTTCCCGATTAGCTACGATACTTGGATTTGGGGCAGGAAGATTGTTTCGTATGTAGAGTTGTTCCGATGGGGTTATAACACTGGCGCCAAAGGCCGAGCGCTTGGTTTCAATGGTTGTTGAACTATGCACAATTACACTTTTTGGATCTTTCCAAGAGACATAGGGAGGTAGAGGTTTAATAGCTTCTGTTGCAGCTTGCGCAAAAACAGTTTTTTGGAAGCCTGTTAGACCTGCAATTGCCACTGAGCTGGCACTTCCTATCAATAAATGCCGGCGTGTTTGATTATAGAATTTTGTCATAGTAATCTTTCTTTGAGAAGGCTATTCATTTAAAAATGCCACCACTTTTAAAACATCCATGTAATCTATCAGAACTGATTTAAATTGATCCTTAATAATACTAACAGGATATCTAATCGTGTTGTATCTTTAGGGAATGATTGTATGACTGAAGCTAGATGTTAAAGAATTAATAAAACTCTTTTTAGATGATCAAAGGCTAGAGGGGTAGGGAAAGTTATGAGTAGAGTAATATAGAGATAACGTATATAAAAATAGAATAATCTGGAGTCAATAATGAGTTCACCATTAGTCACTAAGGCTGATATTTTGAATGCTTGCAAAGATATGCTTTGTAAAGATCTGTATGTGGTGTTCACAACCCCAACCAATGGCCTAGGTCCAGTCATGGAAAATCTGGATAAGCATTTAGAATTTCAGATTCATTTAGAAAAAACGGGTGTGATGTTTGGAGCGGGGCCTTTTTTTGCGGATAATGAATCTGATTGGAATGGCGAAGGTATGGTAATTATCCGAGCTAGCTCTCTAGCAGATGCTCAACAAATTGCTGCAAAAGATCCAATGCATCAATGTGGCGCAAGGTCATTCAAAGTAAGGCCTTGGTTGCTCAATGAAGGCACAATTACAATCCAATTAAACTATTCTGATCGTTCGCAAAAATTACTCTAATCAAAGAAGAGGTAGACATGAACACTAAACTCATTAAAAATATATTTAATCCTATCAGTTTTATAAAGCTATTTATCCTTGCTTTTAGCCTAAGTACTAGCTTTTTTGTATTTGCACAGACGGATTTTCCTAAACAAAAGCCAATTACTATTGTTGTGGCTACAGGACCTGGCAGCTCTACAGATGTGATAGCTAGAATTGTTGCAGCTAAGCTAACCGAGAATTTGGGTTGGAATGTTGTTGTAGAGAACAAGTTGGGAGCCAGCGGCAATATTGCATGTGTTTATGTAAAAAGATCCAATCCTGATGGATATACAATACTTGCCCATAGCGTTTCATTTGCTATTAATCCAAGTATTTACAAAAATGCAGGCTATGATGCCATCATTGATTTTGATCCAATCGCTCTTGGTGCAAGCTCACCGAATATGATTGGACTCAATATAGCTATACCAGTCAATAATTTAAAAGAGTTAGTTGCTTATGGCAAAAAAGAAAAATTAAGTTATGCCTCATCTGGTATTGGAACTACGACACACTTAACTATAGAACGATTCAAAAACATGACGAATTCTGATTTTGTGCATGCACCATATCAGCCAGCTCAAGCCGTTGGGTCGACTGTTGCAGGTCATACGCAAATATCAAGTACTTCAATGCCACCATCAATACCGTTTATAAAAGCAGGAAAGTTAAAGCCCTTAGCAGTTACAAGTGCACAGCGCTCTTCTGCACTTCCAGATGTTCCTACGATGGCAGAACAAGGGTTTCCGGAATTTGATGATACGACGTGGTTTGGTTTTTTCGCGGCAACAAAAACACCACCAGAAATTATTGATAAGTTAAATGCTGAAATTAATCGAGCCATTGAGTCAAAATCAGTAAAAGAGAAGTTGACAGGATTAGGGCTTGATACCAAGTCCTTATCAGCCAATGAATTTAGACAATACGTAAAAGCAGAAGTTCCAAAATGGGCAAAGACAGTCAAAGATTCAGGCGCTACTGCTGATTAATGCTGCTCTTTGTTCTTTAGAAAAGCCAGATGAGGATATTTTTCAGTGAGTAGTGATCCAGCATAATAGGTTTTTTTAAAGACAGGGTGGGCTTGAATGTTTTCTAGCCATGCGCTGATGAGTGGCTTATCTGCCCATGTATGACTCAGATTAATATCGTCCATCCTGACAATGACCGGCATGATGGCAATATCAACAAGACTGATTTGGTCACCCATCATCCAAGAGCCCTTGTGTTGTGTAATCCACTCATTCATTCTTATTACAGATCGGTTTAGTTTTTCTAGAGCCTGATCCATGTCAGCTTTAGGAAAACCAGTTCTTCCCATGCTTAATAAAAATTCTTTTCGAAGAGGTTTAGAATTTGCTAGAGCGGTGAATTCTTCCTCAGTCATTTTTTGAAAATGTGGCAAGAATGCTAAATTATAAGAAGGAACCCGAATTGCGGGGGCAGGTATTTCATCAACATACCGCATCATCCAACGCATTAACGCTTTTTTTTCTGGCGAAGCTGGAGAGAAACAAATCACATCATTTGCAACTTCATCAAGATATTCCATGATCACTGTAGAGTCCAGAATTGTATGTCCTTGATGAAGTAAGGCCGGCACCACGCCATTAGGGTTAATGGCTAAATATTCAGGCTTTAATTGATCTCCAGAAAACAGGTCAAGCTTGTGTTCGATAAAGGAAATATTCTTTGCATGAAGCACAAAGCGAGCGCGTTGACTGCAAGTAGATTGTGGGGCGTTATAAAGGATAAAGTCAGACATTTTTTCCTAAGATGTTGATGTTGTTAAATCCTCAAGGTATTTTATCCTAAAATAAACTGATGAATAAACTAAAGGATTCATAGGCATTTAGTTGGCGTATGATAAGTTCTGCTAGCTATTTTGTATGTGTATCAATATCGATAAGGAGTGAATGTGAAAGCTGCAGTAATCATGCAAAAAGATCAGCCCCCCATTTATGGTGATTTCAAAGAACCTATGTCAACGCCTGATCATTTGATTGTGCGTGTTCAGGCCTCGTCAATTAGTCAAATAACAAAGGCAAGAGCATCAGCTACGCACTATAGTTCCGATAATGAGGTTCCATTTGTACCTGGGTTTGATGGTATTGGAGCATTAGAAGATGGGTCAAGAGTTTATTTTTTACTACCGATTAATCCATTTGGGGCAATGGCCGAGTTTTGTTTAGTGGATAAAAAACATTACATACAGATACCTCAGGCTTTAGATGCCGAGATGGTGGCAGCAATGGCTATTCCAGGAATGTCTTCATGGGCGGCGCTTGTTGACCAAGCTCAGATGATTGCTGGTGAAACAGTATTCATTAATGGTGCTGGAGGTATTTCGGGGCGATTAGCAATTCAAATCGCAAAGTATTTAGGAGCCAAAACAATTATTGCCACAGCAAGGCGATCAAGTTCATTTGATGAACTACAGGAGCTTGGTGCCGATCGATGTCTTTTATTGACGGATGACTCACACGCTATGGAAGAAACATTTAAATCTGTTTGCAAGCAGGGTGTCAATATTGTTCTTGATTATTTATGGGGGCCCAGTGCACTCTCGTTAGTTAACGCCATCGCTAAAAATACCCCACAAGAAATGCTCGTGAGGTATGTTCAGATCGGATCAATAGGCGGAGCCTCAATACCATTTCCGGCTTCTGTACTTCGATCTAGTGGATTAAGACTGATGGGAAGCGGCTTGGGAAGTCTATCGATTCAGACAATGTTGGATTGTGTATCACAGGTATTAAAAAATGCACCTGTTGCAGGACTCAAGATCAACATACAAAAAATTCCCCTAGCGCAAGTTGAAAATGTCTGGAATAAGACGGATGCACAAGCGAGAACGGTGTTAATGATTTGATTTTAAGAGCCCATCATCTAGGTATAGCTCCTGCTAATGATTCACCCCAAGCACAGGGCTCTTTACCGAATTAATTAGCTTGAATATCTGCTTTGATTAATAGAATATTTAAAGTTTCAATTTCATTTTTGAGATGGGATTTTAAATATGATGGGGTAGCTTGTTCAACACTTACAGCAGAAATGCCCATCGAGTCTAGACGTTTTTTAACTTCAGGATCAGCGACAGACTGTTGGAGGGCTGAGGTAAGTTTTTCCATTACAGATTTAGGCGTTCCCTTTGGAGCGTAAAGCCCGAAAGAAATATTAATCTCAAGCCCTTTAATACCAGCTTCCGTAATCGATGGCGTATTCGGTAATGAAGGAAGTCGGTTTTTATTTGCAGATGCGTAGACTTTAATTTTTCCTGCTTTTATAGAAGGTACTGTGCCAGAAGTTTGATCACATAATAGATCTACTTGGCCGCCCATCAGGTCAATCAGTGCTGGGCCAGTACCTTTGTAGGGAATTTCATTTAATTTAACTCCTAAGACATTCATCATCATTAAACCGCATAAATGTGAGGCAGATCCTACGCCAGCATTAGCTAAGCTAATCGTACTTTGATGTGACTTCAGATAGGAAATAAAATCATTGATATCTTTCGGTGGAAAATCATTGCGCGCAACGATGATCATAGGTCCATTAGTAGCCAAACCAATAGGCTCAAAATCATCAACAGGGTGGTAGCTTAAGTTTTTATACATGGCCATATTTGTGGCATGGCTTACATGAATCATGAGTAATGTATAACCATCTGGCTTAGACCTTGCTACTTTGGCTGTGCCAATTGAGCCAGATGCCCCAGAGGTGTTGTCTACATTGATTTGTTGACCCAGAATTTTTTGCATAGAACCCGCAAATAGTCGAGTGATTGCATCACCAGGTCCGCCAGGAGCGTATGGCATAACCATCGTAATTGGTTTGTTAGGAAACTCTTGTGCGTTTACGCTAATACTTGAGGCAAAGAAAGTAAAAGCTAAAAAAGTAGATAGTAAAAAAGAATGGGTGTGATATGAGATTCGCATTTTCTTTACCGTTATTATGTAGAAATTTCCAGTGATGTCTGTGAGGGTGAAGTTGTATTCATTTTGATATTACCTCGACTATCTTGGAAAGATACTAGGGTTTACGATTACAATTCATATGCAATGAAGAGCTTAAAAAGAGTTGGCAGAATATTGTGAAAGAATCTAACATAAAGTACCTCAATCCATTACTAATGTTGGGCTCTACAAAAGACATAAAGATACGCTTATACTCAACTAAAATAAACGGCAGAAACTCAATAATCGATTAGTGCAGATTAATGGGTAATTAAGTACTCATAATAAAATCGTGAAGAATATTAAAATAAATAAATAAGAAGGGGTTCTAGAGACTATGAAAATAAAATCCATAAAATTAAGAGATTTTCTATCCACATTAGTCCGTGGAAGTATTTTTGTGGCTCTGATATTCAATCTAGGACATGTATATTCACAGACGTATCCAACGCGACCGATTAAGTGGATTATTACCCATGCGCCAGGTGGCTTACCTGATACTGTCGCTAGAATATACGCACAAAAACTTGGGGATCGACTAGGTCAACCCATCATTATTGATAATAAACCTGGGGCAAATGGCACAAATGCCGCCCAAGCCCTTTCATCCGCACCCACAGATGGATATACATTTTTAATTACTGATGGTTCTACCTTTTCCATTAACCCTTTGATGTACAAAAATTTAAGTTACGACTATAAGCGAGACTTTGAGCCTGTCTCCTTAGTGGCGCGTGCCCCACTTTATTTGGCAGTTAATCCCAAAATGGAAGTTAATAACTTTCAAGATTTTTTAGCCAAAGTTAAAGCAAGCCCAGGTAAATACACGTATGGATCTTCTGGAATAGGAAGTACTCACCACCTCAGTATGATGGCGCTGATGAAGGCAACATCAATAGATATGGTTCATGTACCCTATAAAGGATCGGCGCAATCCGTTCCAGGACTTATAGGTGGGCAGGTTGATGTTCTCTTTTCGGCATTGCCATCCTTAAGTGGTTTTGTAAAGACAGGCCAAGTCCTTTTAATTGCAAGCAATGCAAGCAAAAGATCTCCTCAGGAGCAAAATGTACCAACGATTAGTGAATTTATTCCTGGCTTTGATTTGGCTCCAATTATTGGACTGTTGGCAGCAAAGGGAACTTCACAAAGCATCATTAATAAGATGAATGAAGAAATCAACAGTCTAACCAAGATGACGGAAGTGATTGATTCTCTCAAAATCGTTGGTGTTGATGCAGGTGGTGGGAGTCCCCAAGAATTCAGTCGAGCAATTGATCAGGAGATTAGTCGCTATAGCAAAATTATTCAATCATCACAATTAAAGGGCGATTAACAATGAATCGATTAAACCTCAATTTTGCTTGTTGGGACTATGACAGGATGAGACCTTTAATGGATGGAAGAGTTCAAGTTGATGGAGCTGCGCTTAATTTTCTGAACTTGCCCGTTGAAGAGACTTTTTTTAGGATGGCACGCTATCGGGAGTTTGAGGTCTCAGAGATGTCATTATCTTCCTATTGCATTTCTTTATCAAAGCCTGAACGACCATTTATTGCGATACCAGTATATCCATCAAGATTTTTTCGGCACTCTTGTATTTATGTCAATGCAAATAGTGGCATTAAAACAGCTAAAGATTTAATTGGAAAAAGAATCGCCAGTCCTGAATATCAGATGACAGCCCCAGTTTGGATTCGAGGAATTTTGGCTGATCATTACGGTGTCCCTGTGGATGCGCAACCGTATTTATTTGGTGGAGAAGAAGAAACAGGACGTTTTGAAAAAATAAAACTTAATCTACCTGAAAACATTAAAGTTAGCCCCATTGGTCCAAATCAAACGCTCTCACAAATGTTATATGACGGCGAATTAGATGCTCTTTACACAGCAAGAATGCCTTCGACTTACTTAAAAGGTGATGGAAAGGTAGTGCGACTTTTTGAAAATTATGAAGAAGTAGAAAGAAACTATTTTCACGAAACCGGCATATTTCCTATCATGCATGTAGTCGTCATTCGCCGTGATGTATATGAGGCTAATCGTTGGATTGCTCAGTCGCTAATGAAGGCATTTTTAAAAGCCAAGGAAATAGCGTATCACGACCTTTATGAGACGGCGGCACTTAAAACGATGTTGCCATGGTTAACCGCTCACGTAGAAGATGCGCGAAAACTGATCGGTAATGATTGGTGGTCATACGGCCTTGAGGGCAATATGAAAAACCTGGAGACGTTTACCAGATATCATTTCGAACAGGGCTTATCGCCGAAGAAACTCGAAGTGGCTGATTTATTTGCACCAGAGTCATTAGAATCTTTTAAGATCTAAATTAGTTATGGACTATTAAGGCCCATTTCGTTTTAATCGTGATCGAAAGAAAAGACATAGTTACTTCAAAAAACTTATGGGCCATCAAAAGAACCTCGTTATCACTAGTCTTTTTTTAAAAAGGGTAGTTAAGCAAGTTTCATTTGTTTTAATACCAATTTCCCTAAAATGCCGTAGGGATTAGCAATCGTTTCCGGCATCTCAAAATGGTTATAGTTTTCACCAATAACATATTCAATGGGTTTGCCAATGTCTTTGACAGCCTTGGCAAAATCCCTACTTTGCCTCTGAAAGTCAGGGGTTTCAAGACTGCCATGAGCAACAATAATTGGCGCATTTAAAAGATCTAGATGTCTTTGGGTGCTTAAAGCCTGTTCCATGCTATCGGTAAATTTTACATATGAGCTTCTGGCAGAAAGGCGAACAGGTTTTAGATCATACATGCCACTACATAAAAGGCCACCTTTAATAATGTCCATTGGTAAGTCATAATCCTTTTTCCAATTGGTGACTAGCGTTACGCCAGCTAAATGACCGCCTGAGGAATGGCCCGAGAGATAAATTTTATTAGGGTCTCCATTAAAGCTTGCAGCATTTTTGTAAACCCAAGCAACAGCTCTTCTTACTTGATCGATCATGGGCATTAAATCACCACCAGATTCAAAAGCATTAATAAAGTCAGGAACCACAAAATGAGCGCCAGCATTAACGAAGGTTTCTGCTTTAAATCCAAAATTCTTTGCCAAACCAGAACGCCATGCACCACCATGAATAAAAATGTTGATAGGTGCTTTTGGACGATTACAGAGATAAACATCCAGACCCTCTATAGGTGTAGGCCCATAAGCAAAGCGCTTGGGATTTCCTAGGCGACTACGGGTAATATCGCTATTAGAGGCATATCTATTCTGAACTTGCCTAATATTAGGCGCGTACACGCTTTGATCATAAGAAGCATCAAGTTCTGCCTGATCCATATCCAGCCAAACTAAAGGGCCTTTTTGTTTTGGTGGGCTTGAAGTAGAAGTTTGGGCAAAAGCGCTAGAAACAAGCCCTGAACCCATTGCAAAGAGTAGTGTTCGTTTTGAGTTCATATTATCCCTATGTTTGAATTAATTATGTAGAGTATTCGATAGAAAAGATAGGGGAGATACCCTTAATTGCCCAGCGTTCATTACATCTGCGTTATTGAATCCTGAGTTTTTTGATGCTCATGTGGATTAATTTATAGAAGATGATAGAAAGCCAGAGTTTTTAAAGACTCCAAAGAATTGTTCAATTTTAGGCTGCTTCTGAATAAAAAAAGCTGATTTTTTGATGTAGATCAAATTTAATTTGATTGCCCTCAGTTAAAGTGAAAACACATTAAAGGAGAATGCTATGTTTAAACATTTACTCGTTCCAATTAGCGACGATTCAATTACTAAATCCGAACTAAAGCAAGTGGTTGAGTTGGCTAAAAAAGACTCAGCTAAGTTAACCTTGGTATTTGTATCAGACCCAATAAGCCCATACATGTACTCAGATAGTACCTCTAGTATTGTTATTTCTGAGCAAGAGCATCAAAAGGCATGTGTGAAGTTTGCCAAGAAACTTTTTGATAAAGCAAAAACACAAATCCCAGAAGATTGTGGTGTAGACACTGTTCATGTGTTTCATCCCAACATTGCTGATGGAATTATTGATGCCGCCAATAGTGTTGGTGCTGATCTTATTTGTATGGCATCCCACAAGCGATCTGGAATTAAAGGATTTTTCTTAAGAAGTGAATCACATGAGGTTATTTTGAACAGCAAGCTACCCGTATTAGTTTTGAATGCTTAGTTTGTAGGTGTTGTCATTAAAAATGCCTCGAAGTCGTGGGGTGAACTTCATATGTTTAAAGAAAAATGAACATTTGGTGACGCTTTCATGAATTTTTCAAGTCATTTTTGACAAAATAATTTTTATTATGAAATTTAGGTAAAAAGCCATCGTTAATTAAAATTTCGTCATGAAGGTGAGTTATCTTAGATTAAGAAAGATCGTATTTATCTAAGGAACACCCCCCATGAAATTAAAAATTATTAAATGCCCAGATAGGGCTCGTTTTTGTCCCTATATTAAAAGGGCGGCGCAATACTATGCCAGTCAATTAATTGCACCCAAAAAGCTTCAAGACCTTAAATTAACAATTCAGTTTGACTCTAAACTCGAAGAGTATGGTTATGCCTCTGTAAGTCACCACATTACGAGTAAAAAAGAGCGGTCATATTTAATTGAGGTAAATCCACAGATTGGCGCTAGAGATATTTTAGATACACTTGCCCATGAGATGGTGCATATTAAACAATATGTGTATGGAGAAACCAACGAGTCCCTCACGCGGTGGAAGGGGCAAATCATTGCTGATGACGTGGATTACTTTAATCACCCTTGGGAGATTGAAGCATATGGTATGTCAATCGGATTATTTACCAAGTTTGTGATAGAAGAAAAACTATGGGAGGTGTTTTCCGGAATTCGTAATCCACACCGAAAAATTGATCCAATACCATTGGGGTGGGTCGCAAAATCAAAATAAGACAGGAAGCTTGAACACAAGCTTCCTGTCATTGCAGCAATTAGAGCGGACCTAAGTTAGCAGGCTCGTCTTCAATATGATTACTTAAAATACCAATTTTTTCAATTTCAACTTCTGCAATATCACCAGGTTTCATGAAGATGGGAGGAGTTCTTGCAAAACCAACGCCACCCATGGTACCTGTTGCGATCAAATCACCAGGTTGTAAGGTCGTCCATTCGGTAATATATTCAATTGTGGCTTCAATCGAGTGAATCATTTGTGAAGTATTTGCTTTTTGCATGACTTGACCATTGAGTCTCATTTCAATATTGAGATTCATTGGATCAGGGATTTCGTCAGCAGTAACTAGCCATGGGCCATTAGCACCAGTTTTTTCAAAGTTTTTACCAGGATTAATTTGGCTAGAATGGCGTTGATAATCTCTCAGACAAGCTTCATTAAGACACGCATATCCAAAAATGTAACTTAAGGCTTTTTCCTTAGGCACGTAACGACCTGTTGGTTTACCAATGACTACCAACATCTCCGCTTCCCAGTCCAGCATCTGAGAAACCTTTGGACGCAAAATTGGTTTTTTATGTCCAGTTAAAGACTCAGGCCAACGAGCAAAAATCATTGCGCGGTCAGGAGCTTTTCGATTACCGATGGCACGGTTTGCTTCATCGACGTGATCGTGATAATTAAGACCCACGCAAAATGTTTTTCCAGGATTTGGAATAACCGATAAAAGATCAAGGCTAGCGTAATCAAAATCGCCGTTTGATTCTTGAATAATTGACTGTGCGACTGCTTTACCATCATTGGCAATGAAGCTGATGATATCTGGGTAAGTACCACCTAAACGTGCGCTTAAATCAATGACTTTATCGCCTTTTAGAACACCATAATGATGTTTGCCTGCATGCAAAAACGATACTAATTTCATAATAATTTCCTGTGGATGATGTTAATAAAATGATTAATGGTTTGCCGAAATGCGTAATTGCATTTCTCTACGCCAATCTTCTTGACTGCTAAAACTTGGATTATCTTTGATGAGATCTTCCGTAAGGGTATAAATTTGCTCGTTGCTCAGAGACAGATCAAATGGTTTTCCATGGGGTTGTGAAACGTGCCATGGAGTATCCATATAAATTTCGAGGCCATTACCTTCTGGGTCATATGAATAGATAGACCAAGCATTACCATGTGTAATAGGGGTAATACTTGTGATGCCATTTTGGATTAATTTTTTTTCTATCCGACGCAGATCATCTAGTTCATCAACAAAAAAAGACATCTGAAAAACCACACTTGGCCCACTTGTTGGGTCTTTACCATCAATAAGGACTATTTGATGATGAGCATCATTACTACCACTCATAAAGACAATGTTACGGTTTCCAAGTCTTGGAACTTGACCACGGTCAGTAACAATGAGATCAAAAACAGATGTATAAAAAGATTCCATCTGTGCAATATTGTCTACATAAATACCAAGATGTTTGAGTTGAGGAATTTTAGACATATTAATCGACTTTCATATTGACTGATTTTGCAATGGTTGAATATTTTTTAATATCATTGCGTACTTTATCCGTAAACTCTGTTGAATTTAGTGGCAGTGGATTACAGCCCATTTTTCCAAGATTAGTTTGTAAATTATCGTTACGTGCTACATCAGTTAGAACTTTATTATAAGCATCAATAATGTTGGGCGGTGTATTTGAAGAAGCGGCAATACCGTACCAAAAGCTTTCATTAAAGTCAGGAATTCCACCTTCAATTAAGGTTGGTACATTGGGAATTTGTTTCATACGATCAGCAGTCGTTACGCCCAGAGCTTTAAGTTTGCCAGCCTGTACCTGAGACAAAATAATAGCGGGCGTACCAACATAAATAATTGAGTCTTGACCACTCAACACATGGGCTACTGCAGGACCTTCACCTTTGAAAGGTATATGTGTCATTTTCACACCAATTTTTGTATTGAGAATTTCAATCATCATATGTGAAAAAGAGCCGTTGCCACTAGAGGCACCAAAAACACTTTGGGGATTTGATTTTAATGATGAAATCAGTTCTTTAAGATTATTAGCCGGAACTTTGGAGCTAGCTATCATGACTAAAGGTACTTCACAAACCGCACCCAAAGCTTTTAAATCACGCAGTGGGTCATAGTTGATTTTGTCATAAACAGCAGGATTGATTGCCATCATCGACGTAAATACCAAAATTAGATTGTACCCATCTGCAGGAGCGTTCATAAGAACATCCATGCCAACTCCACCATTAGTTCCAGGGCGATTATCCACAATCACAGGCTGACCTAATCTTTCCGACAAAGCTTGCCCAATGGTTCTTCCAATGGCATCAGCACCACCACCCGCTACTTGAGGGATGATTAGTCGAACGGGTTTAGACGGTGACCAAGGGTTTGCTTGAGCAAAAACTAAATTGCATGCTAAGTAGCATAAAGAAAAGAAGATAGCTTTGATTTTCATAACCAGTCTCACTTATATTTTATTGTTTCTTATATTGATGATTAAGTATTACACAAGGTTTACCAATCAGTTTCTCTTCCTGGTGTTGCCGAGATATGATGAATAGTCAAATCTGCTCCTTTATGTTCTTCTTCAGGAGACATTTTTAAGCCTAGTGTTATTTTCAAAGCGCCATATACAAGTGTTCCTCCTAGGACGCCAACGAGAACGCCTAAACCTGTACCAATAAGCTGGGCTGTAATCGATACCCCCCCGAGCCCACCTAAGGATGTTTGGCCGAAAATGCCAGCTGCCACACCACCCCAAACACCACACAGTCCATGCAGCGGCCAAACACCTAAAACATCATCAATTTTCCATTGGTTTTGTTCGAGAGTAAAAAATTGAACAAAAAGAGCACCAGCAATTAAACCAACAATTAAGGCTCCAATAGGATGCATGATGTCTGATCCAGCACAAACAGCAACAAGGCCAGCTAAAGGACCGTTATAAGAAAAGCCAGGATCATTTTTCCCTACGACCCAAGCAGATAAAGTACCGCCCACCATTGCCATTAGAGAGTTAATGGCAACAAGTCCGCTAATCTTGTCGATGGTTTGAGCACTCATTACATTAAATCCAAACCAACCAACAGCCAATACCCAAGCGCCCAATGCCAAGAAAGGAATACTTGAAGGAGGGTGAGCAGAAACTTTCCCATCTTTTTTATAGCGACCATAACGGGCGCCTAATAGAATGACTGCGGGCAAAGCAATCCATCCACCGACAGCGTGCACAACTACCGACCCCGCAAAATCATGGAATTCTTCACCTGTAAATGTTTTGATCCATGCTTGAATCCCATAATGTTGATTCCAGACAATCCCTTCGAAAAAAGGATACACAAAACCGACAATGATAAAAGTGGCAATCAGTTGGGGATTAAATTTAGCGCGTTCAGCGATTCCGCCAGAAACAATAGCAGGCACTGCGGCTGCAAAAGTTAATAAAAAGAAAAATTTAAGTAACTCAAAGCCACTTTTTTGCACTAAAACTTCTGAGGTGTCCCAAAAGTTGATGCCATAAGCGATGGAATAACCAATAAAAAAATAAGCGATGGTTGAAACACTAAAGTCCAATAATATTTTAACGAGTGCATTAACTTGATTTTTATGTCTGACGGTTCCTAACTCGAGGAAAGCGAAGCCTGCATGCATTGCCAGGACCATCAGAGCGCCAAGCATAATAAAAAGCGAATCCATTGCAACTTTCACATTTTCCATATTTTTCCCTTAATATTTGTATAGATAAATATTTATTTGTGTGTAAGTCTACTTGAAAAAAATATCAAGCGACACAAAAAAAATCAGGGTAAACCCTTTGTCTTGATGTAGGGGCTTGAAGAGTAATAATCAGCGTGTAAATTTTTTGATAGAAAACATTGGTGCAATAGCTCCTTCTTGAACAGAAACGGCATAGATATTTTCTTTATCAAGAAAATAAATGGTACCACCATCAGGATTAGCCATATCTCCATAATCAAGTAGAACTTGTTTAAATTTATCGGGAGAGACTTGGGTTAAGGTACTTGCCGCATTCTGAATATCTTTTTTAAAGCCTTGATACTCACTAGCCGAAATACTTTTTTCTGCCAGCCATCGATTGACATTATCCATGTCGGATTTTGCATACTGAACTAAGTCTTGCTTCGAAATCAGACCATCATAGTAGGCTAGACAATTTTTATGTGCTGCTTTAGGTTTAGAGTTTGACCATCGGCAGTTATCAAAACTCGTAGGTGTAATAACAATTTTTTGATTACCGGATTGCCAAGTTCCCAGCCATCGTTCATTGATCGACTGAGCCTGCGAGGCAAAAGCGCAAAGGAGTAAACATAAAGTTACTATTCTGCTTAAAGTCATGGCTGTCATCCTTAAATAGTCATTCAAAATAATACTTGGTTAGCTTTACTTAAAAAGAAACCCCTACCCATCATGTTTTTACATGTAAGACCAGTTTGTTTGCTTTCACACGTGATGCCGTTTTTAGTCCAGGTAGCGCCATAGGGAAGTTTAGGATAGCTTGGGTTAGCTAGCGTATCGCCATGACAGAGAATCGAAGCCTTACCCCTTGATTCGACAGCAAAAGCACCGCCAAAGTCTACAGGGCAACTTACAGGTTTAGGTGGGCGTGGATTTGTTTGAGTCATTAAATCGCAACGAAGCTCACTGGCGTTGATCTCGCAAAAAATATTCCCACTCGGGGTTTGGAAGGAATCACTAGTCACCAAATTTTGGGAATGAGCATTTGGGATTAAGGCAATTGAAATGAAAGCGAGCATCTTTTTTAGCATTTATATTTCCTCAATTTCATGGATTTATTTAAAAGTATAATAGGTTTATCAAAAGTTCCATTTACTTCCTAAAGATGAGATAAGTTATGACAGGTACAGGTAAGCTCAGTTTAAAAAGCCTTCAAGGAATTGTTTCTGCTGATGAATGGCAAGCAAGAGTAGATTTAGCGGCTTGTTATCGCTTAGTTGCACACTATGGAATGTCTGATATGGTAGCCAATCATATTACGCTTCGCGTGCCAGATGAGGAAGATGCTTTTTTGATCAATCCCTATGGAATGATGTATGAAGAAATGACCGCATCTTGTTTCATCAAAATAACCCATGATGGAGAAATACTCTTTAAGCCTGATTTCGGTGAGCTAAATTATGGCTTTAATAAGCCTGGTTACATATTGCATAGTGCAATTCATCGAGCGCGTCCAGAATTATCCTGCGTAATTCATACACATACCTATGCAGGCATGGCTATATCTTCATTACAGTGTGGGTTGTTGCCACTGAACCAAACTTCCATGCGTTTTTTAAATATCGCGTATCACGACTATATGGGCGTTGTATTAGATATGACCGAACAAGAGGTCTTAGTTAAAGATTTGGGAACTTGTGAAGCCCTTATTCTTCGCAACCATGGATTGTTAACAGTAGGCAGAACAGTAGGCGAAGCTTTTAATTGGATGCACCGTCTAGAGCTTTCTTGCCGTGCTCAAATTGCTGCGATGTCTTGTAATTCACCTTTGCAAGAGGTCTCAGAAAAAGTGTTGCATGAGACCTATATGAATTATCAACCGCAAGTTCGTCGTCCTTACGGAGTCATGGAGTGGCCTGCATTATTACGTATGATGGATCGAATGGATCCTAGTTTTAGGGATTAGGTTTTAACTAGTCCAATAATAAAAAATAAAAATAACCGGAGGCAATATGAATCAAACTATAAAAAAATGTTTTGCACTTCTTTTTTTGATAATGGGAATTGGACTTGTTCATGCACAGACTTTTCCAAACAAGCCGATAACTATCGTTGCACCATTCGCTCCTGGAGGCAACGTTGACATAGTAGCGCGGGCAGTGGCACAGGGCTTAAGTCTTACATTAGGGCAATCTGTTTTAGTTGATAACCGTGCCGGTGCAGGGGGATCTATTGGTTCAACATTCGTGGCGAGAGCAGAACCTGATGGCTACACTTTACTTCTTGCAACCACAAATACCATATCTGTTTTACCTTATATGATGAAAGTGCCACCCTACAAACCATCCGGATTTAGTCCCGTTGGCTTGGCAGCAATTTCTCCTTTGGTTCTTGTTGTTCGATCAGATGACAAGCGATTTACTGATGTAAATGCACTGATTGCTTCGGCAAAAAAAGAACCGAACCGAATTTCTGTTGGACATTCAGGATTAGGTACATCTAATCATTTAGCGATATTGCGAACAGAAGATGCAGCAAAAGTGGAATTTAATATCATTCCCTATAAAGGATCTACTCCCGCATTAACGGATTTGATGGGTGGACAATTAGATTTTATGGTTGATCAGTTGTCAAGTTCAAAAGGTTTTGTGGATACGGGTAAGTTACGAATCCTAGCAGTCCTTTCAAAAGAAAGAGATACCAGTATTCCTCAAGTACCTACTTTTATAGAGGCGACAAAAATCGATGTTGAAGCCAATACAACATCTGGGTTATTAGCGCCACCTGGCACCCCTGTAGAGATCATCAGAATTCTCAATAACGCTTTAAATAAAGCAGTGAATGAAGCGTCCTATAAAAATCGATTAATTGCTGTCGGAAGTTTGCCAAAATCTTCAACACCACAAGAGTGGGCTAATATTTTGAATCTAGAGTCTATTAACTCCCAAAAATTATCCCAATCCGGAAAATTAAAAGCTGAGTAAGTCTGATGACCCAAGTATGCATCCTTCCAAACGCAACGAGTAAGCCCGTATTATTTACGCCTCCTCCCAATGCATGCGATAGTCATGTCCATGTATTTGGGCCATTTGCAAAATATCCCTTAAGTGAAGATCGAAGTTATACACCGGCTGAATTTTCTGCATCCGACTTTCTCGAGCATTTACAACGGATTCGTTTTACCCGAGGTGTTTTGGTCACGGCAAGTGTTTGCGGCACAAATAATGGTGCGATCCTTGCGGCACTAGAGCAGCATCCAACTATTTTTAGAGGCATAGTCGTTTGTGAAGATACCGTGAGTGACCAAGAGTTGGACCATTGGCATGCATTAGGTGTGCGAGGAGTACGCTTTAATTTGTTACGTAAAAATGGACAAGCAGTGTATCGAAATGGTGTTGGTCTAGAAGTTCTAGAGAAATTAGCCCCAAGAATGGCTGCAAGAGGATGGCATGCGCAAATTTGGGTACATGCACCAGACCTTCCTGAGTTAGCTCCTCGATTATTGCGACTTAACATTCCACTTGTCATCGATCACATGGGGCGTATGGATACATCACACGGGACAACCCATCCAGGATTTGTTGAGTTATGTAAGTTAGTTGGGCAAGGTCAAGCCTGGGTCAAGATTTCTGGGGCAGACCGTATTCGGTCTTCCCTGCAAACCTATGAGGATGTTGATCCATTTGCGCGTGCGCTAATCAATGCCAATATAGAGCGAGTGGTCTGGGGAACAGACTGGCCGCATATTAATTATTTCGATCAACAGGCAATGCCTGATGATGGCGACTTAACGAATTTATTAATGCGTTGGTTACCATCAGAAAAAGATCGTATTCAAGTCCTTGTCAAAAATCCAGAATCTCTTTACGACTTTTAATTTATGATGACCCTAAAAAAAATTGCCTTCTTGACACCATCTCTTCCGTCCTTGCGGATTCAAATGCAGGAATTACTTCCAGAAGGATTTTCGATAGATTTTGCCGCTGCTAATGAAAAAGAATGTCATCGTGCCATACTTAAAGATGCTGACTATGTATTTTTAGGAGCTAGTTATTTAGATGAGGATTTAATTCAAAGTGCGCCACGACTAAAAATGATTCAGAAGTGGGGTATAGGAGTAGATAAAATTGATTTAAAAGCTGCGGCTAAAAGAGGGATACCCGTCGCAATTACAAACGGATCGAATGCTGCTCAAGTTGCCGAACATGCGTTGCTATTAATGCTTGCAACCCTTAGAAAATTTAGCTACGCGCAAAAAAGTTTTTATGCTGGTAAGTGGATCAACACAGAATTACGTACAACATGCTTGCAGTTAACTGGCAAGACGGTCGGTTTATTTGGTTTTGGTAATATTGCAAGGCAAGTCGCAAAGCAACTTCAGGGCTTTGATGCACAAATTATTTACTACAGTCGACGACAAGCCGCACCAGAAATCGAAAGAAAATATAATGCCAGATATGTTGATTTTGAAACCTTACTTAAGCAAAGTGATATTTTGAGTTTGCATGCGCCTTATAACGATCAAACCCGTGAGATTATTCAAAGAGAATCATTAATGATGATGAAGCCTACTGCCATCATCATTAATACCGCTCGAGGTGAATTAATAGAAGAGGCTGCCTTAGTACAAGCCCTTCAAGAACAGAGAATCTTTGGTGCCGGGCTTGATGTTTTTGTCAACGAACCACCAAGCATGACCAATCCACTCTTTAGTTTGGACAATGTGGTGTTAACCCCTCACGCAGCTGCGAGCGTTAAAGAGGCTGTCACAAAAATTGTGCAACACGGGTTTCATAACATTGCATGCTTTGAGAGCGGGCAAGCCCTAGACCCGGCTGATCTGGTTGCTTAAAAGAGATCAATTACTCGGGTTTGATTCCTGCGGATTTAGCTAGTTTTTGTAAACGACCAACTTCAGACTTTATTAGCAAACCCAACTCATCAGGACTCGCGCTTGTGACCAAGTCAATCCCTCTCTCAGCGAAGCGGGCTTTGAGATCGGGTTGGTTAAGTGCCTTTGCCACAGCCGCATGTAATTTTTGGATAATTTCTTTTGGTGTTCCAGCAGGAGCCACCAAAAGATTCAGTGTCACATCCTCATACCCAGGATAGCCTGATTCTGCAAGAGTAGGGACATCAGGCATTAATGCAGAGCGCTCTAAGCTAGTAATCGCTAGGGCACGTAACTTACCACTTTTAACATTTTGTGCGCCGGTACTGATTTGATCAAACATCATGGGTACCTGCCCGCTAAAAACATCGATCATTGCTTGGGCATTACCTTTATAAAAAATATTAGTAAACTTTATACCAGCCCGATTGGCGAAGACCTCTGCGGCGATGTGTCCTGTTGAGCCATTTCCGCTACTAGCAACGGCAACACCAGGATTAATTTTTGAAAACTGCACAAATTCTTGAATTGTTTTAGCTTGGACGCTTTGGCTGATCATCACAAACATGGGGACCTTACACGTTAAGGATATCGGAGTGAAATCTTTGATGGGGTCATAACCAGCATTTGATGAAATAAGGGGAGCTGCCAAAAAGGTACTGGAATGCGCAAGTAATGTATAGCCATCAGGAGCTGCTTTTGCAACTAATTGAGTACCAACAATGGAAGCAGCGCTAGGCCTGTTTTCGATGATGACAGTTTGACCTAATATTTTTGATATCTCATTTCCAAGTGTTCTTGCCACAATATCAACGTTGCCGCCAGCAGCAACCGGCACAATAATATGAATTGGTTTATTGGGGTAATCGGAAATACTTTGTGCAAAAGAGGATCCATGAAGAAACCCTAAACAAATGATTGCACTTCGAAGTAATCGTTTCATCAACATGATTTTGCTTTCATTTACTGATCGTAACGTGGATAGGCATTTTGTTGTGCTTGCGCTTCTAAAAGTCGAATCATGGCATGCCATTCTAAAACCCCATATGGTCGTCTTGTGCCAGGTTGGTAAAGATGAGCTGTTTTTTCTATTACTGATGCATCAGGGATCGTTAATTTTGCATTACCGGCCATTGCATCCACTTGAGCCCGACAAGATAGTTCTAATTGGTACATCGTATTAAAGGCTTCTTGAATCGTAGGTCCGCAAGAAAGAAGACCATGATTTCTGAAAATCATGGCGTTATGGGGGCCAAGATCTGCAACTAAACGTTTTTGTTCATCTAAATCAATTGCAGGACCCTCATAGTCGTGATAGCCAAGATGATTGACAAAACGAATGGATGTTTGAGTTAAGGGCAATAATCCACAATCCATGGCAGAGACTGCCATACCCGCTCTTGTATGGGTGTGAAGAACACAATTTACATCAAGCCTTGCCTGATGGATTGCGCCATGAATCACATAACCTGATTTATTAATACCGTAGTCAGTAGGAGGTTTGGCGAGAATATTACCATCCAAATCAATCTTTACTAAACTTGACGCGGTGATTTCTTTATAAAGTAAGCCATAAAGATTGATTAGAAGATGTTCTGTTCCAGGAATTTTGGCAGTAATATGGTTATAAATTAAGTCAGTCATGCCAAAAGCATCGATCAGCCGATAGCAAGCAGCAAGTTCGACGCGGGCTTGCCACTCTTCAGGACTAACCAAACCTCGCAGTGAAGGGAAATTGGTATCGTATTTCATGAATCTCCTAATTTTTTTATTTTCTACATATTACTATTATTTTTTAAATACAATCGAAATTATTTATACGAAGAAGCAAAAGGAAGACGATGCTATCCATACTAGAACAAGACACCATTCAATTTAAGATGCCTGAAGGGGCATGTGATTGCCATACCCATATTTTTGGGCCTGTTCAAAAATATCCTTATTGGACAGATCGAACCTACACACCTGCGGATGCTAGCGTTTCGCAGTTAGAGCGGTTACATCATCATTTAGGGATTACTCGAGTAGTGATAGTTCATCCTAGTCCTTATGGAACGGATAACGCGAGATCGATAGACGCTTTGATTGAATTAGGAACAAAATCTAGGGGTGTTGCGGTCATTGATGAAAACACATGTACTTCAGAGCAAATAGAGAAATTACATCAAGTTGGATTTCGGGGTGCTCGGTTGAACCTCGAGACATCGGGCATTGATGATCCTGAATTTGCTAAAAATAAGTTATTGAAAACAGCTCGCTTGATTAAGCCATTTGGATGGCATATTCAAATATTCTCTAATATTCATTTAGTCACACAATTAGCCCAAGAGATCATGCACTGTGAAGTACCTGTTGTACTTGACCATTTCGCGAGAATCCCGATTCGGGACGGCATCAATCAACCCAAAGTTCAGCAGTTATGTGATATGTTCACCTCAGGTAATGTTTGGATGAAGCTCTCAGCACCCCAACGAATTCATGACAATCCAGACTCAGAAGAAGTTGCTGAATTAGCATCTCTTTTTATTACAAACTTTCAAGATCGATTGGTGTGGGGGTCAGATTGGCCGCATTCTGGAGCGCATTATGGACGGGGACGAGTCAAAGAAGAGATTGAGCCATTTCATCATATCAATGATGGTCACTCCTTAAATAGATTATTCTACTGGGTCAAAGATCAATCCTTAATGAAAAAAATCCTAGCGGATAATCCAGCAAACTTATATGATTTTCCTAAAATTTAAAACAAGACACAACGCATCACTTCGCCGTCGCACTTTACTTGCCTGCGCATTGGCTTGGTTAAGCCCATTTTCTTTAGGGCAAACAAGTAACTCTCTCAAGTCTAAAGATGAAAATGAGTCTCCAATAAGCACTATGGAAGGCGTTATTACGCACCCGAAAACAAAGCGTGAGTTAAAGATTCGAATCTATCTACCCATGGTGAAAAAGAAGTCACCAATGATTATCTACTCACCAGGACTTGGTAGTGGAGTAAATAATGGTCAATCATGGTGTGAGGCGTGGGCAAAGGCAGGTAATCTTGTCGTAACTATTTCACACCCAGTAACTAATGATGTCATTTGGGATACCAAAACTAGTACCTTCACGCAGCGACTACAACAGTCTTTAGCCGCACCTCAATATGATTTGAGAGTGATGGATTGTCAGTTCGTGATAACACAGTGTTTACTTGGTTCAAAATCAAGCCTGATACAAAACAATATCAAACTAGCAAACAATGATCTTTTAGAAGAATTTATCGATCCCGACCGAATTGGGATAGCAGGGCATTCTTATGGCGCATTAACTGTGCAATCTATTTGTGGACAAAATGGAGGTGCGCTACTTGACCCAAGGATTAAAGCTGCAATTGCTTTTTCACCCGGATCAATGACGCAAGCAAGTGCCAAAAAAATGGAAAGTGTAAAAATACCGTTCTTTTGCATCATGGGGGATCATGATAATCAGGTGACTTTTAAAAAAGGAACTGAAAAAATGACATTAGGGATGCCTTTAGCAAAGCGTCGTTGGGTCTATGAGAACTTACCGCGAGGTTCTCGGCAATTATGGATTGTGAGTCCTGCCGATCATATGACCTTTGCTGGTGAAATTGTTGATGAACAATCATTTAGTCGTGATATTCAGATTGAAGCTGAAGGTGAGCGACAGACATGGCAAAGAATTAATCAAATGACAACGGCATTTTGGCAATATTATCTATCAGGTGAGACAAAAGCAAACCATACAAAAACCGCACTCGCTGATTATGAAAAACTTATCAAAAAAAATATAGCCCCGAACGAAGTATTTGAACGAAGTTAAATGATAGTGGGTATCTAAAGCTTATTCTCTGAGCTTGATTGCGGACGCCAAACCATGAGTTTGTTTTCAATAAAGCCAACAAGGGCATCTAATAGCAGTGCACAAATGGTGAGTAGGATAATTCCAGCAATCACAGTGTTGATGTCAAACGATCCCTCAGCTTGTAGAATTAGATAGCCCACCCCCGCTGCAGAGCCTAAATACTCTCCAACTACGGCGCCAACGAATGCCAATCCTATGGCAGTGTGAAGACTCGAAAACACCCAACTTGTCGCTGATGGAAGATAGACTGTTCGCACGAGTTGCCTTTGGGTAGCCCCTAACATTTTTGCGTTGGCCAGAATACTAGGGCTCACTTCTTTGACACCTTGATAGACATTGAAAAACACGACAAAAAATACCAAAGTAATCGCTAATGCAACCTTTGACCAAATGCCAAGACCAAACCAGACAGCAAAAATGGGGGCAAGGATGACCCTAGGCATCGAATTAAGTGCTTTTAGGTAAGGATCAAATATGGCAGAAAATGTTGGTGAAAGGCCTAAAAATAGACCACACATCGTACCTGTAATGGTACCTATTGAAAAGGCGAGACCGGTCTCAAGTAAGGTAATTCCAAGATGTCGGTAGACATCTTGATCAATCACTAACCAATGCACCAAACGCGAAAAAACAATCAAGGGTTCGCCAATAAAAAATGCGACATGATTGGACCGGCTAAACAGTTGCCAGGACATTAAGATAAGTAGCAAAATCAATATTTGCCAAGTTATTACTCGAGATCTTGAGAAGACGAATTTTTTATACATGATCTACCGGGCGCATTTGTAAAGAGTAGCTTTTCATGACCTCAGACCGAAGTACATCCCAGATAAGTGAATAGTATTCATGAAACTTAGGGTTTGACTTAATTTCCGCCACATCCCTAGGTTTGGGCAAATCAATTCTAAAGTCACCGATAGGATGTGAGGCGGGACCCGCAGACATCACAATGACACGATCACTCATTGCAATCGCTTCATCGAGGTCATGGGTGATGAATAGAACTGATTTTCCAGCTTGTGAAGAAGAGGCTTTACATAACTGTAATAACTCATTCTCCATTAATTGGCGCGTTTGCACATCCAATGCAGAAAAGGGCTCGTCCATCAAAATAATTTTTGGATCAAGTGCTAAAGTTTGGGCTAACGCAATTCTTTTTTGCATACCGCCAGAAAGCTGATGAGGATATCGATCGCCAAATCCATGCAGCCCCACTTTGCGCAGCCACTCATTAGCAATGGAGGCGCGCTCTTCTTTCGCAATATCGTGATACTCGAGGCCGAGCATAATATTTTCTTTAGCGCTTCTCCATGGCATCAAGGCATTGCCTTGAAACATATAGCCAGCATGGCGGTTAATCGACAGTAGATTTTCACCTAGCACCTGCACACTGCCACTTGATGGAGGAAGAAGACCTGCGGCCACGTTCAAAATCGTTGATTTTCCGCAACCTGTTGGACCAACGATCGATACAAATTCACCAACTTCAAGATCAAAAGAGACATTTTTGATAGCCGTATATTCATCCTGTCCCCCAGGAGTCGCAAAGCTACAACGAACATCCAGAAGAGAAAGAGCGAAATCAGTCATTTAGGCAATTACTTGTATTTTTGATTGGCTTTTAGGACAAACTCGTTTGTATAGGTTTTTGATAAATCAATTTTTTTATCTGCAATTTCTTTTTCAAACTGCGACAACATTCTGAGAGCCGTTGTTGGACCATCGTTAGGAATCAAGCCATCCGGCGAGATGGCCTCCTTAACGCCTTGCCAGGCTGCGAGATAAAGCGCGCGATCGCCTAATAAATAGTTTTCAGGGACCGTTTTTACGATATCTGAAGGCCCTGCCTGGTCCAGCCATTTTAATGCCCGAACAATGGCATTTGTTAAGGCTTGGGTTGTATTGGGATTTTTTTCTATAAAACTTCTTTGCGTATATAAAACTGCTGCAGGCATATTGCCACCATAAACAGCTTTTGTCTCCTTTAAAGTACGGGTATCTGAAATCACTTTAATGTCATTCTTTTCTAAAAGCATCGTGATGACGGGATCAAGATTGCAAATGGCATCTAGTTGACCGGAGCGCATTGCCGCAACAGCACCCGGACCTGCACCCACACCAATAAATGAAACATCACTCGCCTTGATACCCGCCCTTGCTAGAACAAAGCTCGCCATCATGCTCGTTGATGAGCCTGGCGCAGTAACGCCAATTTTTTTCCCCTTAAGATCAGCTAGTGATTG
>Ga0114959_10000748_pt1 | contig 30339 bp, 24 predicted proteins | sample C_130625_EF_Meta_FD_87317 | JGI IMG/M metagenome (GOLD analysis project Ga0114959, IMG submission 87317) | Freshwater microbial communities from Lake Croche, Canada to study carbon cycling - C_130625_EF_MetaG | ecosystem: Environmental > Aquatic > Freshwater > Lake | place: Lake Croche, Canada... | reverse complement strand
CATTGTCGGTGCAGCAACGGGCAAGCGTTGGAGTCCGATAGCCGCTGACTCCCACCGGCCAAAGCACCGGAACGCCCCGTGGCACAACGACTGAAGCACTCCCCGCGGCCGTTATCTCGCCGCGCTCACGAGGTCGGCAATGTAGCGCTCCACCCCCTCGGCGACTCCTTCCGGGCCCTCCGCCGCGAGTTCACCGACGCGGCGCACGAGCGCCGAGCCGACGATCGCGCCGTCGGCCACACCCGAAAGGAGTTTCACCTGCTCCGGCGTGCTGACGCCGAAGCCGACGAGCACCGGCACGTCGGTCTTCGTCTGCAGCCACTTCACCCGCTCGACGAGCCCCTCGGGGAGATCGGTCCGGGCCCCCGTCACGCCGGCGACACTCACGCAGTAGAGGAAGCCGGTCGAACGGCGGGCAATCTCGGCAGCCCGCTCCGGCGGCGTTGTCGGCGTCACGAGGCGCACGAGCGCCAGATTCGCCCCCTTGCAGGTGGCGTCGAGGACGTCCGACTCCTCGAGGGGAAGATCGGGGACGACAAGCCCTGCAAGCCCCGCTGCCGCGGCGTCGTCGACAAAGCGATCGATCCCGCGCCGGTAAATGATCGAATAGCTCACCATTGCCAGGATCGGCATCTTCACCCGGCCCGTCGCCTTCCTCACCATCTCGAAAAACTTCTCGAGCGTGAATCCCGCAGCGAGGGCCCGCGTGTAGGAGGCTTGGATGACCGGCCCATCGGCAATCGGGTCGCTGTAGGGCACACCGAGCTCGCACACCGCCGCCCCGGCCCGGTCGAGCGCTTCGAGAACAGCGAGCGTCGTGTCGAGATCAGGATCGCCGGCAGTCACGAAGGGAGCGAGGGCCTTGCGGCCGTCCTTGGCGAGGGCCGCAAACGTCTTGGCGAGTGGCCCGGAGGACAGGCCTTTCGAATCGTGGTGGCTGGTCATGCGTGGGCCCCTCCCTTCTCGATCGATCGCAGCCGGGCGATCTCCGCCGCGTCCTTGTCACCGCGGCCAGACAGGCAGACGACGATCACCTCCTCCTTCGGCCGGCGAGCCGCTTCCTTCACCGCCCAGGCGAGGGCATGCGATGTCTCGAGGGCGGGGAGGATCCCCTCCCGCCGGGCCACCAGATCGAAGGCGTCGAGGGCCTCGGCATCGGTGACGCTCGTGTATTCGACGCGTTTCGTGTCGTGCCACCAGGCATGCTCGGGGCCGACGCCGGGATAGTCGAGCCCCGCCGACACCGAATGGACGTCGGCCGTCTGGCCATCGGGGTCCTGGAGTACGTAGGAGAGGCTCCCATGAAGGATGCCGGCATTGCCGTAGGAGAGGCTCGCCGCATGGTCACCTGGCTTGGCCGACCTGCCGCCGGCCTCGACGCCGACGAGGCGAATCCCCTTGTGCTCGACCAAGGGATAGAACATGCCGGCCGCGTTACTGCCGCCACCGACGCAGGCGACGACGCAGTCGGGATCGCGGCCGAGCTCCTGCTGGCAGAAGACAAGCGTTTCCTGGCCGATCACCGACTGGAAATCGCGGGTGATCCGCGGGAAAGGGTGGGGCCCGACGACCGAGCCGATGATGTAGTGGGTTGTCTCCACCGAGCCCATCCAGTCGCGCATCGCCTCGTTGATCGCGTCGCGGAGCGTGCGTGAGCCGCTCTCCACCGGCCGAACCTCCGCCCCCATCATCCGCATGCTGCGGACATTCGGCTCCTGGCGGCGGACGTCCTCCGCGCCCATGTAGACGACGCAGTCGAGGCCGAAGCGGGCGCAGGCCGTGGCGGTGGCGACGCCGTGCTGACCGGCGCCGGTCTCGGCGATGATCCGCTTCTTGCCCATCCGCATCGCCAGCAATCCCTGCCCGAGCGTGTTGTTGATCTTGTGGGCGCCGGTGTGGCTCAGATCCTCCCGCTTGAACCAGATCTGGGCCCCGCCGGCGTAGGCCGTGAGCCGCTTGGCGAAGAGGAGGGGGAGGGGACGGCCGACGAAGGCGGAGAGGAGCTGATCCAGCTCGGCCTGGAAGGCCGGATCGGCCCGGGCCTCGTCGTAGGCGGCCTGGAGTTGGTCAAGGGCGGCGGAGAGCGTCTCGGGGACATAGCGGCCACCGAACCGGCCAAACCGGCCGTGGGCGTCGGGAACCTGCGAGATGCCACCGGCAGGAAGCGGAGGGGAGAGTGGGGAAGGCATCGGCGGAGGCTCCGGTAGGAAGCGCAGGGCAGAAGGAACGATCCAACGGCGTCGCCCGAGGGCCGCTGGCAACGCAAGTCACTGATTGTAGCCGCACCGGCAGGTGCTACCATCCACCGTCGTTGGTGCATTGCGGCAGCCCCGCCGCGAGGAGCCTCCCGTGCCCGAACTCCCCGAAGTCGAGACGATGCGCCGCGGGATCGCGGGGCTTTGCGGAGCCCGGATCGTCGCCGCCCGCTTCCCCCAGGGCACCTGCCGCCCGCTGGCCATCGCCCCGCCCCCCACCGAGATCGCGGCGCGGCTCGAGCGTCATCGAATCGTGTCGGTCGCCCGCTTCGGCAAACGGGTGGCGATCGAAGTCGGCAGGGAGGAGTCGGCCCCGCACTGGCTCGTCATCGAGCCGAGGATGACCGGGCTTCTCCTCGTGGCCGAGCCGCCGACGCCGCACCATGTTCGGATGGAGCTCGAGGTCGCCACGGGGACTGGCTCATCTGCGGGCCCGCGCCAAAAGCTCCTCTTCTGGGATCAGCGCGGCCTGGGGACGATCCGGCTTCTCGACGCCCGCGGGCTCGATCGGGCCTGCGGCGCGGCCAAGCTCGGCCCTGACGGCCTCGTCGTCACCGGCAGCGATCTCGCCGAGCGGCTGGGGGGATCGCGGCGGGGAGTGAAGGTCGCACTCCTCGATCAAAGAGCGGTGGCGGGCATCGGCAACATCTACGCCGCGGAGATCCTCCACCGCGCCGCGATCGACCCGCGCACCCCCTGCCAGGCGCTCGCTGCCGGAGCGTGGGAGGCCGTCGCTCGGGCCGCGCGGGAGATCCTCGCCAGCGCCGTGGCCCACGAGGGCTCGAGCATCGGTGACGAGCTCTATCGCACCGCCGACAACCGCAAGGGGGGATATCAGAAGCTCCACCGCGTTTACGGGCGCGCCGGCGCCCCCTGCCAAGCTTGCGGAACCTCGATCGAGCGCATCGTTCAGGCCCAACGCTCGACCTTTTTTTGCGCCACCTGCCAGCCCCGCTTTCGCGGCCGGACACGGCGGGGCACGTCCTCCCAGCCACGCGCCGAGCGAGGGGCCAAGCTGGTGAGGCGCGGCACAGGAGCGTAGGCTCTTTGGGAATGGCTCCGATGCCGAGCGCCATCGGCCGGGGCCAGCAAAGATGCAGGAGCACACCCGATGCCACGCCGTTCACTCCACCGATCGATCAGCCGCCGGGGATTTCTCGCCACGTCAGGCGTGCTGGCTGCAGCCCCGTCGCTCCTGGGGGGGGCCGGCCTCCTCACTGGCCCGACGCTCCTTCGGGCGGCCGAGCCGTCGGCCGCGAGCACCGCCGAGACGCTCGCCCAGGCCCTCCACGCCTCGCTGTCGCCGAGCCAGCGGGAGAAGGTCTGCTTCGCGTGGGACTATGTCCACCCGAAGTTCGGCCTCCTCCGGTCGCGCGTCGGCAACAACTGGAACGCCACCGAACCCGAACTCAAGAGCGACTTCTACACGAAAGACCAAAAGGCGCTCACCCGGGAGATTTTCGAGCAGCTCATCCATCCGGAGTGGCATGCCCGCTTCGACCGGCAGATGGAGGACGACTGCGGCGGCTTCGGCCATGCCCAATCGATCGCCATGCTCGGTGAGCCGGGGAGCGGGAAGTTTCAGTTCCTCCTCACCGGCCGCCACATGACGCTCCGCTGCGACGGCGACTCCGAAGCGCATGTCGCCTTCGCCGGCCCGATCTTCTACGGCCACGACACCGGCGCCTTCAACGAGCCGGCCGATCACGAGGGGAACGTCTTCTGGTCGCAGGCCGTTGCCGCCAACAAGCTCGCTGCGATGCTCGACGGCAAGCAGCGCGAGGCAGCGCTCGTGGCCAAGTCTCCGGCTGAGAATGCCGTCGGATTCCGCGGCGACGCGCGGCTCGACGGGCTTGCGGTCTCGGAGATGACGCCCGATCAGCGCGGGGAACTCGAGCGGGTGCTCGGGCTGCTCCTCGAACCGTTCCGCGACACCGATCGGGCCGAGGCCCGCACCTGCCTGGCCGCGCAGGGGGGCCTCGATCGCTGCCGGTTGGCATTCTTCCGCGATGCCGACGTCGGCAACGACGGCGTGTGGGACAACTGGCGGCTCGAAGGGCCGTCGTTTGTCTGGCATTACCGCGGCGCGCCCCACGTGCATGTGTGGGTGAACATCGCCGACACGCCGACCGTCGCCACCAACGCCTGACCCGAGTCCATCGAAACGCACCATGAACGACTGCTGCATCGTCGGTGGCGGGATCATCGGCCTCTCCATCGCCCGGGAACTCGCCGGCCGCGGGGTGAAGGTGAGGGTTCTCGCCCGCGGCCGCGGCGCCGAGACCACCTCCTGGGCAGCGGCCGGAATCTTTCCACCGGCGCCGCTCCATGCCGGGATCTCGCCCGCCGATGCTCTCACGGCCTGGAGCGACAAACTCCACCGCCTCTGGTCGAAGGATCTCCACGCCGAGACCGGCATCGACAACGGCCTCCTCCCGAGCGGTGGCCTCTATCTGGCCCGGTCGGCCGCTGGCCTCGAGCGACTCAGGACCGACGCGACACGGTGGCGTGGCAGGGGGGCGGCAGTCGACCTCCTCGACGCGCGAGCGGTGTTGGAATGCGAACCGGCGCTGGCCGGCGGCGCGGAGGCCGGGGAGATCCTCGGGGGAATGGTGCTCCGTGATGAGCAGCAATTTCGCCCCTCGCGCCATCTCGACGCCCTCGAGGCATCGTGTCGCAGCCGGGGAGTGGTCATCGAAGAGGCCGACGTCCGCCAGTTTGTCGTCAGGGGCACGAGGGTGGAGCGGGCGGTGACCGCGAGCGGCGAGATCACCGCCGGCACCTGGGTGCTTTCGGCGGGGAGTTGGACCGGCGGCCTGGCCAGTACTTTTGGCCTCGCGCTCGACACGAGGCCGATCCGCGGACAAATCGTCCTCCTCCGCCTTCCGAGGCCGTTGATCACGCGGATCGTCAACCGTGGACTCAGCTACCTCGTCCAGCGTCCCGACGGCCGGCTCCTCGTCGGCTCGACGATCGAGGACGTCGGCTTCGATCCGACCACGAGCCCCGACACCGTCATCCGGCTCCTCGGGGTCGCCCGGTCGCTCTTGGGCGACCTGCCGGGTAGCGTCGTGGAACGATCCTGGGCGGGCCTCCGCCCGGGGAACGCCGACGGCAATCCGACGATCGGCCCGATTCCCAACCTCGACAACGCCTTCCTTTCCGCCGGCCACTTCCGTGCGGGGCTCCACCAGTCAACCGGGAGCGCGGTCCTTCTGGCCGACCTGATGACCGGCCATCCGCCCCACCTCGATCCGGCTCCGTTCGCCCCGGGCCGCCCGCTCCCGCCGGCGGGAACCAAGCCCCCCGAATCGACCGCCGACTATCTCGACCGAACCGCGGCGACGATCGATTGACACTGGCCACGGACGCTGGCCGACGCACCGTGGCCCCTCACACCGCGCGCAGGTCGAGCCGGCGGTGAATCGTCTCGATGTCGGCGGGCGTTAGCTGCCGTCCAGCCGACACCGTGGCCAGTTCGATGAGCCGGACGAGCGCGGCCGGGATCCCCGCGGCGATCTCGTGGCAGGTTCGCGCCACGTCGGGCCCCACATCGCCCAGCCGGCTCTCCACGATCCGCCTCGTCTCGGCCAGGGTCAGCGGCGGCACGATCGCCCGCAGCCGCACGCGTGGGGCGATCCGGCTGTCGCGCCCGACGAGTGTCAGTAGACGCCCCCGACCCGCAAGAACGACACAGCGGGCGCTCGCGCCCTGCGCCGTGACGAGGGTGGCACACGCGTCGAGATCGTCAGGCATGGCCAGATGGGCATCGTCGACAAGAAGCGTGCCGCCGATCGGCGCGTCTTGCCTGATCGCGTCAGCGAGCGCCGACGTGGTCCGGATCGGCATGCCCCCCGGCTGGCAGGCCCCCAGTTCGGCAGCAAGCCTGGCGAGAATGAGACTCGTTCCCGCGCCGGCGGGGCCGCAGAGGAGGACGATCCCCGCCGGCTCCTCGAGCGCGAAGCGGATTCGGCCGAGCGCCGCCTCTTGGGCGGGGGTGAGGATCACCGGCAGCGATCGGGGAACATCCATGGTGGTTCACCCCGACACCAACGCCGATTCAAACGTCACCGCCTCGCCGATCACCGTCAGGCCGATCGCGGCAAGCGCTTCGGTCCAGGCAGGGCAGGGGGGCCTGTCGGCGCGGCGAACGAGCACCGCCGCATCACACCCCAGCGCCGCGCGCTCGACGGTGCGACGGCGGACAGGACCGGTGGTGAACCATGGCCCGGCATCGACGAGCACGATCTCCGCAGCGCGGGCCTCTTCCGCCTCGTCGAACGGCAGCAGGAGCGGGGCCTGAGCGTGAATGGCCACCGACCGTCCCCGGCGACGCAGCACCTCGGCCACGCCGACGGCGACCGTCGAGCGTCCCTCTCCACGCTGGCCACCAGTGAGGGCGACAACCCTCCGACCCGCCAGCGCCGCCGATTCGATCGCCTCGGCGAGACTGTCCCATTCCGAGGGCACGGCCTCGAGGAGGCGGGCGACGAGCGAATCCTCGGGCGCGGCCGATGCCTCCAGCCTTGGCCCCGGGGGAATGGCAACAGGGCGAATCGACTCCGGGGCGTTGGGGGCAGCCGCCGGCGCGGCCGGCGCGGGGCGAGGCGACCGGGTGAGGAACGCGTTGTCGAGCCAGTCGAGCGTCATCGGATCAGCCCCGCCTCCCCGTCCGGTTCCATGGCCACCGCTTCGCGATCACGATTCCCATCCTCTGCGGCACGCCGTTGCTCCTCGCGCCACACCGCCGCCCAAAACATCCCGGCGACGACTGCCAGCACGAGCGTCGACACGGCCGGGAACCTGGCCCGGGGTGCCCGCGAGCGCCCCGGGACGGCAGCCACGACCGATCCTTTCGGCGCTCGTGGCACCGTGCCGTCGGCCGGCGCCCAGGCCGGGGTGGCCGCCACCGCCATCGACACGACGGGGACCACCGAACACGCCGCCGCCGCGGTCGGATCGAGTCGTGGAAACCTGGCGATCACCACCATCCCGAAAATCTTCTCCCCGCAAGGCTCGCAAGGCGGGCCACGCTCTTGAAGGGCGAGGCGCGTCAAACGCTTGAAACACCGCTTGAGCTTGAGTTGGTATCCGTCCAGAGGGCTCGGGCCGCGGGCCCTCCTCGGTCCATCGTCCCCGCGGCCCCCGGTGCTTGAGGGGGAGGCCGTGGCGTCCGTCAGCCCCCCTCCGCCTCCCCATGCCCCTTGTTCAAGCAGCCTTGGGGGCACCGATCACCGCCCCTCCCCGTGTCGCAGTATGCCCGCCCCCCCCAGTCGCCTATCATGACGCGTCCGGAAAAGTTCCCCTCCCACCGCACCAAAGTCCCGGCGGCTGTTCGTCGCCGACCCCATCATGACCACGCTCCCCCGTGACGTCCGCCAGAAGGCCTTCCATGACCTCCTCGCCACCCGCATCGCCGTCCTCGACGGCGCCATGGGGACGATGGTCCATGCCCTCGGGCTCGACGAAAACGGCTTCCGGGGGGAGGCCTTCCGCGACCACCCGAAGGACCTGAAGAACTGCATCGACATCCTCGTCCTCACCCAGGGGGATGCGATCCGCGGGATCCACGCGGCCTACCTCGAGGCCGGGGCCGACATCGTCGAGACCAACACCTTCGGCGCCACCGCCCTTGCCCTGGCCGACTTCGGCCTCGAAGACCGGGTGCGGGAATTGAATCTCGCCGCCGCCAAGCTCGCCCGCGAGGCCGCCGACGCCGCCACCGCGAAGACGCCCGACCGACCGCGTTTCGTAGCCGGCTCGATCGGACCGACGAACAAGCAACTCTCGATCGCCGGCAACGTCAACGACCCGGGCCACCGCGACGTCACCTACGACCAAATGGTGGCCAACTACCGGACACAGGTCGAAGCACTCCTCGAGGGGGACGTCGACGTCATCCTCGCCGAGACGGCCTTCGACACCCTCGTCCTCAAAGCCTGCCTGTTCGCCATCGAGGAGACCTTCCGCTCGACCGGTATTCGCGTGCCGGTGATGGCCTCGTTCACCGTCTTCGAAGGGGGAAGAACCCTCTCTGCACAGACGGTCGAAGCCTGTTGGATGAGCCTCTCCCACGCTGATCTGGTGAGCGTCGGAATCAACTGTGCCCTCGGTGCCGAGAAGCTGCGCACGCACCTGGCCGATCTCGGCCGAATCGCACCGCTCCCCGTCAGTTGCTACCCCAACGCCGGGCTCCCCAACGCCCTCGGTGGCTTCGACGAGACCCCAGCCTCGATGGCGCGGGTGCTGGGTGAGTTCGCCCGCGAGGGATGGCTCAACATCATCGGCGGCTGCTGCGGCACGACGCCGGCCCACATCAAGGCGATCGCCGAGGCGGTGGCCAAACATCCGCCGCGTGTCCCCCCGGTCGACTCCGAGCGCTCTCGCTACTCGGGGCTCGAGATGCTCGAGATCCGTCCGGAGAGCAGCTTCACGATCATCGGCGAGCGGACGAACGTCACCGGCTCGAAGGCCTTCTCCCGGCTCATCCGCGAGGAGCGGTACGAGGAGGCCGTCGGCGTCGCCCGGCAGCAGGTGGAGAACGGCGCCAACATCATCGACGTCAATGTCGACGAGGGGATGCTCGACGGCCCGACGGTGATGACGAAGTTCCTCACGCTCCTCTCGAGCGAGCCGGAGGTCGCCCGGGTCCCGGTGATGGTCGACAGCTCCGACTGGAAGGTGCTCGAGGCGGGACTCAAGTGCCTCCAGGGCAAGGGGATCGTCAACTCCATCAGCCTGAAAGAGGGGGAGGAGGACTTCCTCCGGAAGGCGAGGACGGTCCGTCGCTACGGTGCTGCCGTCGTCGTCATGGCCTTCGACGAGGAGGGGCAGGCGACCGAAACCGATCGCAAACTGGCGATCTGCAAGCGGGCCTACCGGCTCCTCACCGAGCAGGCCGGATTCGCGCCGCAGGACATCATCTTCGACCCCAACATCCTCACCGTCGCCACCGGCATCGAGGAACACAACCGCTACGCCATCAACTTCATCGAGGCCACGCGGCTGATCAAGGAGGCGATGCCGCTGGTGAAGGTGTCGGGGGGGGTGAGCAATATCTCCTTCTCCTTCCGTGGCAATGACGCCGTTCGCGAGGCGATGCACGCCGCCTTCCTCTACCACGCCATTCGTGCCGGGATGGAGATGGGGATCGTCAATGCTGGGCAGCTGGCCGTCTACCAGGAGATCGATCCGCAACTCCTCGAGCGGATCGAGGATGTCCTCTTCGACCGCCGCCCCGACGCCACGGACAGGCTGATTGAGTTTGCCGAGCAGGTGAAGCACCGTGACCCCAGCGACGCTGCCAAGACCGACACTTGGCGCGACCTCGACGTCGAGGCACGTCTCCAGCACGCCCTCCTCAAGGGGATCGCCGACCACGTCGAGGCCGATGTCGAGGAGGCTCGGGGAAAGTATGCCGCGAGCCTCGAGATCATCGAGGGCCCGCTCATGAGTGGGATGCAGGTTGTCGGCGACCTGTTCGGGCAGGGAAAGATGTTCCTCCCGCAGGTGGTGAAGAGCGCGCGGGTCATGAAGCGGGCGGTCGAATACCTCAAGCCGTTCATGGAAGCTGAGAAGCAGGGGCAGGAGCAGACCTCCCGCGGGCGGGTGCTCATGGCTACGGTGCGCGGCGACGTTCACGACATCGGCAAGAACATCGTCGGCGTGGTGCTCGGCTGCAACGGCTACGAGGTGATCGACCTCGGCGTGATGATCCCGGCGGCGAAGATCCTCGAGACGGCCCGGACCGCGAACGTCGACGTCGTCGGCCTCTCCGGGCTGATCACGCCGAGCCTCGAGGAGATGGTGCACGTCGCCGAGGAGTTCGAGCGCGAGGGGCTGACGCTGCCGATCCTCATCGGCGGGGCCACGACGTCCGCCCGGCACACGGCGGTGAAGATCGCCCCGAAATACTCCGGCGACATCATCCATGTGCTCGACGCTTCGCGGGCGGCCGGCGTCGTTGAGAAACTCATCAATCCGGCGAGCCGGGAGGGCTTCTCCCGCGACAACCGTACCGCCCAGGCACGCGACGTGGAGAACTTCAAGCGGCGGCAGCAGGCAACGCTCGTGTCGCTCGCCGACGCCCGGGCGAAGCGTTGGACGACCGACTGGTCGACGGCGCCGATCGACGTGCCATCGTTCCTGGGAATCAGCCGCCTCGACTCGATACCGCTTGTGGAACTCGTCCCCTACATCGATTGGTCGCCGTTCTTCCAGGCCTGGGAGCTGAAGGGGAAGTTTCCAGCGATCCTCGATGACGTGGTGGTCGGCACCGAGGCCCGCAAGCTCCACGAGGATGCCCTCCGTTTGCTCGATCGCGTCGTTTCCGAGGGGAGCCTCCAGGCCCGCGGCGTGTACGGTTTCTTCGCCGCCAATGCCGAGGGCGACGACATCCTCCTCTACACCGACGAGGCGCGGACGAAGGAGTTCGGTCGCATCCACACCCTCCGCCAGCAGTGGGAGCGCAAGGGACAGGACACCTTCCATGCCCTTTCCGACTTCGTCGCGCCGGTCGAGAGCGGTCGCAAGGATTACATCGGCGCCTTCGCCGTCACCGCAGGGCACGGATGCGAGGCCCTCTGTGCCGCCTTCGACAAGGCCCAGGACGACTATTCCTCGATCCTCGTCAAGGCGATCGCCGATCGGTGTGCCGAAGCGTCTGCCGAATGGCTCCATGCAAAAGTCCGCCGCGAATGGGGCTACGGCCGGGCCGAGGCCCTCTCCACCGAGGATCTCATCGAGGAGAAGTACCGTGGGATCCGGCCGGCGCCCGGATACCCGGCTTGCCCAGACCACACCGAAAAGCTCGCCCTGTTCGATTGGCTCGGGGCCAGGGAGGCCGCGGGAATGGACCTCACCGAGAGCTTTGCGATGACCCCGGCGGCGAGCGTCAGCGGACTTTATTTTGCCCATCCGCAGGCCCACTACTTCGCGGTCGACCGGATCACGAGGGAGCAGGTCGAAGACTACGCCGGCCGCAAGGGGATGACGGTGGCAGAGGTGGAGCGCTGGCTGGCCCCGAACCTCGGCTACGACCCCTCGTGACCCTGCCTCCCGACCGCCGCGGTCCGGCGCGGCGGTCGCTGACTTGTGGCGCGGTCATGACGGCTGTGCCGGCCTCTCGGCCCCTTCCCGGGGTGCCGACTGATTCCGCTGGCAAGAGCCTGCCGAACAGAGGGATGGAGGTCGATCCATGCCCCGCCGCGCCCCAGGTCCGTCCAAACCAGCCCCCCCGGGCCCGGCCCCGATCCAGTCTCCGGCGCCGCTGCCGGTGATCGTGAAGCGAGAACGCGGTCGGCGGGTGATCCTCGACGTCAGCCCCGCCGCAGAAACCGGCCCGGCCTCGAATGCCCTGTTCATCGAGCGGTTCCTGACGTACGTCCGCCACGAACGGGCCCTGGCCGACAACACCCTCCAGGCCTACGCTCGTGATCTCCGCGACTTCAGTGCCTGGCTCGGGGGACGCAACGCCGCGGCAATTTCGATCCGCGATCTCGGCGACTACCTCGGCCATCTCTCCAAAAAGGGGCTGGCCCGGGCAAGCGTAGCCCGCCAGGCGGCGACGCTCCGCGTCTTCTTCGCCTTCCTCCAACTCGAGGGAACGGTTTCAGAAAGCCCTGCCGAACTCCTCGCCGCCTCGCGCCGCGACGACACCATTCCCGGCGCCCTGTCGCCAGAACAGGTCGACCGCCTCCTCGCCAGCCCCGACGGCAGGTCTCCGACTGGCCAGCGGGACAAGGCCCTTCTCGAACTGCTCTACGCCACCGGCTGCCGGGCCTCGGAGGTGTCGTCGCTGAAAGTCACCGACATCCACCTCGCCGAATGCTTTTGCACCTGCCATGGCAAGGGGAACAAGGAGCGCGTCGTCCCGCTCGGTGCCCGCGCGGTGAGCGCCGTCCGGACGTGGTTCAATGGCCACCGGGGCACCTACGCCACCAACGCCGACAGCATTCCCCCATGGGCGATGCTCTCGTCCCGTGGTAACCGGCTGTCACGGATGCGGATCTGGGAGATCGTCACCGACCACGCCCGCAAGGCCGGCGTTCCCCCCGACATCGGCCCCCACACCCTCCGCCACAGCTTCGCGACCCACCTCGTCGCCGGAGGGGTCGATCTCCGCCATGTCCAAGAGATGCTCGGCCACGCGAGCATTGCCACAACGCAGCGCTACACGCACGTCGATGCCGGCCGGCTCAAGGGCATCCACGGCCGCTTTCATCCGCGCGGGTGAACGGCGACCGGCCGACCGACAAGCCCCAGGCTCGCGGCCCACACGCCCGCCACCAAAAAAGCGCCGCCGCAACGTCAGCCCTTCTTCGGCGGCGTGAACTTGATCTTCCGGATCAGCTCCACCACCTGGCCGTTCTCCACCTTCCCCGACACGGCCGTGATCGCCTTGACGACGTTGACGTACTTGAGGGCGTAGTCGGCGTCGAACTCGACTTCCGTCTTCTCGGCGAGCGAATTGGGGCCACTGTCGGCCCCGACCAGCCCGATGATCCGCTTGCGAAGCTCGTCGAAGTCGGCGACGGGGGTGCCGTTCATCGCGATCGACGCGAGGCTCCCGTCGGGCCCGGCCGAGAGCTTGACGCGGACCGGCGGCACCTGCTGATCGTCGGGAGCCGCCGCGGCCGCGGCCGCGATCGGCATGCGGATGTCGAAATCCCCTTCGGGTGCGACAACTTTGAGCGTGCACATGAAGAACGACATCAGTTGGAACACGACGTCGATCATCGGCGTCATGTTGATCTCGACCTTGTCGGTCAGTCCTGAACTGGATCTGCGTGCCATCGGTTCACCGCCTGTCGTCGTACTGCGCCCGGAGGGCGAACCGTTCGAACCCCTTCTCTTGGCAGATGCGGATGATGTCCTGCACCTCCCCCGTTTTCGCCCGGCCATCGGCCCGGACGATGATCGTCGCCGAATTCGGCTCGCGATTCTCGTCGATCATCAACGTCTTTTCACGCTCCAGATAGGCGCCGATATCCCGCACGGCGACGAGTTCACCGGCATAGATCACCGAACCGGCATTCGTGAGTTGAAGCGTGATCGGCTTCTCGATCACCCCGTCGGCCGGCTTCGCGATTTGGCTCGACGGAAGCTGGATGCGGTCATCCTGCTCCGCCTCCGAGAAGTTCATCACGAACATGAAGAACGTGATCAACTGGAACGTCATGTCGATCATCGGCGTCATGTCGATTTCGGTGTTCGACGGACCACCGCTGCGTTTGGCCATGGATCAGATCGCTGGGGTGAACGGGGTCTGCTCGGGTGAACGGGACGCCATCGTCACTTCTTGACGCCGACTGACTGGAAGCGGGACATCAGCCTCTCGGACTCTTCGGCAACCTCGCCATTGAGCCTCTGGAGCCAGTTTTTGAACAGCGCGAAGCAGGCGATGGCCGGAATGGCGAGCCAGAGTCCGATGAGGGTCGTGATCAGGGCCTGCGAGATACCGATGGCGAGTTCCGAGGGCTTAGGGGCCGTGGCCGACTTGGCGATCACCATGAACGCCCCCACCATCCCGTCGACCGTGCCGAGGAGGCCGAACATCGGCGCCAGCGCCCCGATCAGCGACACATAGCTGATCTTGTGCTCGAGTTTCATCGCCTCCTCATCCTCCGACTCTTGCATCGCCTCCGCCGCTACCGCATGGCCCGACTGGATCTTGCTCATGCCGGCAGCCAAGACATGGCCGAGGTAGGAGTCATCGGCCTTGGCCAGATCGTAGGCCTGCTGAAACTCCTTGGCGTCGAGGTGGGCCTCGAAACCCTCCCGAAGAGCCTTGGGCATCAGTGCCTCACGGCGGATCTGGAGAAAACACATCACGAGGAGTGCGACAAGCGCGAAAGAGAGGAGGAGAAAAATGATCACGTACCGCAGGCCGAGCGCGTTGTAGTAGAAGACGAGCATGCTCTCCCCCTCCGGCTGGGCCCCTTCCTCGTCGGCGAGGTCGTCTTGGGCGAGAGCGACGGTGGGGGCGAGCACGGGGCCTACGGCCGCCGTTGCCGGAAGAACGAGGGCCAGAGCCAACGCGGCCCGCGAGAACGCTGCACGGAGGCCAAGGAGGCACCAAGCCCCTGCGTGATGCCTCTGCTCCCCATTCGCTCCAACCACCGCGATCGCAGCCGACTCCATGCTCATCTCCTCGGAAAACGTCGATCCGACCGTGCCACACATTCACCCGCTTGACTGGCCCCCCCGACCGGCGAAGAGCCGGACACCGCCAATCATCCGCGGCCCCCTGGATCGTACGCCACCCAGGTTCGTCCCCTCAAGCCGGGCCGCCAACGCAGTTGCCCGACCACTCCCTCGTCAGGTCTTTCCCGCCGTCAATTTCTTTGCCCACTGCGACCCCGGATAGCTCGATTCGAGCGTCGCCCGGGCCTCCCGAGATCGCTCCGGATTCGCCCCCTTTTCCCACAGATCGACGAGGTTGTAGAGGGCCTCGGCATGGATTTCGGGGACTTTGTTGTAGACGAGATCGACGGTCAGAAACGCGATCAGGGCATCCTGCTCCCTCCCCGCCACGGCCCGGTAGGCCTGGCCGAGGGCATTGTAGGCCCGACCGAGCACATCCCCGTCCTCCGGGTCAGCCTGCTGGATGACTGCCTGCACGAGCCCGATGGCCTCATCGGGCTTGCCGAGATGGGCGAGGCAACGGGCCCGGCCCAATTCCGCGGCCCGCTTCTGGGCGGCGCTGGCTTCGTCGCTCGAGTCGATCTTCACAGCGGCATCGAACTCCCGCAGCGCCTCGGCATGCTTTCCCTGGTCGAGGAGCATCGCCGCCCGGGCCGAAGCCGCCCGCACCTTGAACGCTGGCGGCCCCTTGGCGAGTTGTCCGTAGGCAGCCAGCGCGTTGTCGACCCGGCCGGCCCGCGCCAAGAGATCGCCGAGGAGTTCCTGCATGTCGTAGGCGTGGTGGCTGTCCGGATGCTTCGCCGCGAAGTCAGCCACGAGCTTCCCCGCCTCGCGGGGATCGCCGCCGGCAGCCAGCGCCACGCGGGCCGTCGCGGCCGCCCGGACGTACTCGACCTCGTCGAGGAGAATCTGCTCGGCCCCGTCGAGGTCGGTCGACTCGATCTTGGCCAGTTCCTCCAAGCTGTCGGCGGCGCGACCGCGCAGGAGCATCGAGCGGGCCGACTTGAGCTCCGCAGGCTCGCCCCCGAACTGCACCTCGCGGATCTGATCGATGGCGATCTTCTTGATCTCCCCCGCTCGATCCTCGAGTTGAACCTCATTCGCATCCGTCGCCGAGACGCGACCGGAGACCGTGCCGGCGTTGGTCACCACCCGGTCGGCCGTCTGCGCGCACGCCCCACGCCCGACGAGGAGCGTGACGAGGAGGACCATGAAGAGGATGAAAAACCGGCGGGCAGCGATCGCTCCGCGGCGGATGGAGGTCGGCATGGCTGTGGCATTCCTGGACGGGCGGACGGACGTCATGAGGCGGCGACGGGGGTTTCGTCGAGTTCGGCAAGCCCACGGGGGCTGGCCTCGCCGCGCTCCTTTTGAATCTGTTTGAGGAGGGCATCGAATTGGGCTCGGAAAGCGTCGCCACCGAGATCGGGATAGAGCCGGTAGGTGACAGCAACGTCATTGAACGCCATCTGGAGGAGCTTGGCCCGATCCTGACCGGGTTTGGCGAGGAGAGCGAAGCGACAACGGACGACATTGAGACGGGCCGAGAAGAACTTCGCCCGGGCGTCGATCGCCTTCGGGTCGGCGGCCTGGCGGGCGAGCCGGTTGGCGATCCCTCCCCATCCCCAAGCCACGCCCCCTTGGCTCTTCCTGCCGGCGATCGCCTCGCGGAGAAACCGGGCGGAGGCGGCGCCGTCGGTGGCCTTCTCACCGGCTGCCTGGAGGAGCTCTGCGGCCTGGATCTGCGCGTCGAGGGAGTTTTGCCGCTTCGCGTCGGAGAGGATCCAATCGACATGCCCGAGCGCCTCGTCCCAGCGTCCCAACTCCCGGTAGACGCTCGCCAATTTGAGGCGGATCGAGGGAACGAAGCGGGCAATCTCGTCGGCACCGTCGGCCGGCCCGGCACTGGCGCTCGAGCGCTTGAGGAGGCCTTCGTACACCTCCGCGGCCCGGGCGAGATAGCCGGAGGCCTTGGCCCTCGGCACGACCGTGCCCGAACCACTCCCGGAGCCGAGCGAGAGGTAGGTCGTCGCCACCCACATCTGGGACGCCACCTTGGCATCCCGCTTCGCCACCCCTTCGAGGAACTTTTCGAAGCCAGCGAGAATCCCGAGAGCCGTTCCCTCCGACTCCGCAAGCCCTTTCCCTGGCGCGGCCCCTGGCGTGGCTCCTGGCGTGGCTCCTTGCTTGGCCGCCAGGGCCTCGAGTTGCCCCTGGAGATCTCGCCCCATCGAGAGATACATGTTCGTCAGTTTGGCCGTCGCCTCGGGGCCGGTGCCCGCGACTGCCTCGAGCTTGTCGAAGGCCTGCTGGGCCTTGTCGAGCTGCTGCGACTGGATGAAAAACCGCAGCGCTACCGTGGCGGCATTTTCGGCAAGCGGCCCCGACCCATACGCCGCATCCCCGGAGGAGAGGACCGTCCAGCCACCCCAGGAGGGGTGTTCGAGGAGCTTCGCCGCCATGTCCTGATCCCCCTCCTCGATCGCGATCTGGCAGCGGGCCAGCCCCCCCGCCACGGCCACCGGACTCGCCGCACCGCCGGTGGGAATGGCCGCCAGGCCGGCGTCAAGCGCTTCGACCGCCCGGCTCCTCCATGCCGCAAGGATCTCAGGCGCCGGACGGACGTCCTCAGGGAGGCGGCGGCGTTCGATGATCTCGCGCCACAGGGCCCCCCCGGCGCGGAGGAGCACTTCGGCCCCCTTGGCAGAATCGCGGGGGACGTCTGCGATGAGCTTCACGAGGCGCTCAGCGTCATGCGATTCGGCAGCCGAGGCGACAACGATCTGCGCCGCCTCCACGCCTTCCGGCTCCTTCGGCCAGGTTCGCATGATCAGCGCCGCGACATCCGCACACCGCACCTTGGCGGCGGCATGCCAGGCCGCCGGTCCATCCCTGCCCAGTTGCTGCCAAGCCGCCATCGCGATCTTGGCCGACTGCCGCGCCCCCTTCGCGTTGGGATAGCGTTCGGCCAGAAGCGTCCCCAAGGCGGCGGCATCATGGAGGCGGCGGGCATCGTAGAGGAGGTAGGTGAGCAGGGAACGGGCCCGGTTGAGGTCGTCGGCAGGAACGCCATCCCCCCGGGCCAGCGCTCTCCGCAGGGCTTCCATGGCCCGCGTCCGCTCGACGCCCGCTGCCTCCACGGCCGCCGCAGCCTCCTCCGCCTTCCCGGCCGCGGTGGCCCCCTTCGCCTCAGCCTGCTTCTCCTGCATCGCCGTCACGGCCCCCGCCGCGACGTCGAACGCTGCTGCGAACGATGCGGCCGGATCGTCGTCGTCGTCGGGAGCGGCCCGGCCGAGCTTCTCGAGCAGGGCCCGCGACTCGCGGGCGAAATCCTTGTTGTGGCGGGCGACGTCGGTGGCGAGCTTCTTGGCATCCCGGAGCATGCCCGGCTTCTTCCCCTTTTGGTCGGCAGGGAGGACCTCCGCCTTCTCTGAGAGCAGCTGCGCCGAACGGTATTTCATTCCCAGCCATTCGGCATCGAGCCGGTCGGCCGGCACGTTCAAAAGCGACAGTTTCTGGAGCCGATCGTCGAACTGCTCGTAGAGCTTCAGCTCCAGCCAGCCCTCGAGCGACGCATTGATCGACTTGGCCCGGAGCGTCGGCACGAAACCCGATTCCCCGTCGAGCGCCCGGATGCTCGAGAGGGTGAGCAGGGCGGTGTCGAGAAGCTTGCGCCGTTCCTCGGGCACCGTCTCGGACTGGGCGAGGACGAGGTAGTTCCGCCCCTCGTAGTACCGGGCATAGAGCCCGGCCCCCCACTTGGGATACTTCTCGAATAGCTTCCGATAGCGCTCGGCCGATCCCCTCACGACGGCCTTCCACTCGGGCGATCCGGGCGGCAGCGCCTTCGACTTCTCGAAGTAGGCATTCCCGACCAGAAGCCGTGTCTGGAGGAGTTCGCCGCGCAGCACGTCCTGACGGTCCTCGAGTTTTTCCATCAATTTCACGTCGGTCGCCGGCTTCTTGGGCGTCCGGCGGGCTTTCTTTCCGCCCGTCGGTTCGTCCCCCTCCTTCTCCTTGCCGGCGTTCTTGAGCTGGGCGAGCCGGGCATCGACATCCCGGAGGCTCGCGAGGACGGCATCCTCGGCGTTCGTCGGCGGCGGAACGTCTGCCCCTGGATCGCGGGGCGGTGACTCGAGGGCGGCAATCGCGGCATCGAAAAGCGGAATGGCTTCCGCCATGAGCTTCGGGCCGTCCTCGCCGGGGCGCTTGGCCTGCAAGAGCTTGATCCGCCCGCGCTCGACGAGGAGGTTGCCCTTCTGCGTGTACGCGGCGATCGCCTCGTCGCCGGTCGGCGCTGCCGCCAAGCAACGATCGACTTCCTGCGCCGCCTGTTCGAGCATCGCGGCCCGCCGCGCCCCCGGCGGCTCGCGACGCGCAAGCCCTGTCAGCGCATCGGCGCGACGCAGCGGAAGACTCTGCCGCAGTTCGGCGGAGGCCCCGGGATCGTTGGCGACCCGATCGAGCACGGTCAGAACGACATCGTGCATCCGCTTCTCGGTGAGGGCGTCGAGGAGGCGGCGCGTGGCGATCTCGGCATTGCCGGGGCCCGCCCCTCCGCCTCCGTCACGCTGCAAAAGCGCCGCAACGAGCACTCCCCCACGGTCGACGATCAGCGCCGGCAGCGCCGCCAGGATGCCGCCAAGCAGAAGGATCGACCCGATCCCGTGACGGGCGCCGCGGCCACCGTGGAAACGCACCATGATCCTGCCCCCGGAATCTTCGCACCACGACCTTCGAGGGCCTCACGTTGCGCCCGTCGAATGCAGCCGTCGCGTCAGGAAGGGGCGACCGGCCCGACGATTCACAACGCCAAGGCTACTGCCCACTCCCCCCGCCCAACGCCTCTCTTGCATTGTGCCGATCGCCGCAGAGGCGTCAAACACCAAGCAGCCCGCGGCAGATCACTTCCGGGCGCCACGGCTCGCGGAGGACGACATCGCCAGCCAGTTGGGGAGCTGGCCCGCCGGGGGCATCCGCACCACCTTGACCGAGCGAATGCCCGGCACGGCAGCCACGGCGGCGATCGCCGCCGCCGAGGGCTCCACGTCGAGATTGAGGACTCCGATCGCATCCCCACCCGGGGCCGAACGGCCGACCGTCATCTGGGCGATGTTGACGCCGAGACCGCCGAGCGCCGTGCCGACGTTGCCGATGATGCCCGGCACGTCCTGATGGGTGAAGAAGAGCACGATCCCGTCGAGGTAGGCCTCGAGCCGATGCCCCTCGAGCTGCACGAGCCTCGGCATGGCGTGGCCGAAGAGCGTCCCGGCAGCGCGGTGCACGCGCCCCTCGGCGACGAGGTCGGCGGCCACGACGGAGCTGAAGGCGCCGGGATCGGTCCGGCTTTGTTCGACCAGATCGATGCCCCGTTCGCGGAGAAGGACCTCGGCGTTGACGATGTTGACGTCGTCGGCGGCCCCTTCGAGGAGCCCGGCCGCGAACGCGGCAGTGACGAGCTTCGTCGACCGAGAGGCGATTTCACCCCGATACGCAATCGAGCAGGACCGCGGCGGAGCGTCGTCGAGCTTCGCCAGAAGGAGGCCGAGGCGCCAGGCGAGGTCGAGGAAGCCCTTCACTCCCTCGAGCGAGGCCGGATCGATGGGGCTTGAGTTGACCGAATGGCGGATCGCGCCGGTGGCGAGGAAGTCGACGAGCAACCCGACCCCCTCCACGGCGACCTGCGACTGGGCCTCTTCAGTGCTCGCCCCGAGGTGCGGCGTCACGAGCACCCCCGGCTTGTCGAACAGGGGAGACTCGGTGCACGGTTCCTTCTCGAAGACGTCGAGGGCGACCCCGGCGATCACGCCGCGGTCGAGCCCCTCGGCGAGCGCCTTCTCGTCGTAGATCCCGCCACGGGCGCAGTTGATGAGGCGGACACCCGGCTTGAGGAGATCGAGTTCCTTCATGCCGACAAGATACTTCGTCTCGGCCGTGAGGGGGGTGTGGACGGTGAGGTAATCGACCTCGGGAAGCATGGCCTGGACACTGGGAACCAGTTCGATTCCCAGTTCGGCGGCGCGCTCCACCGACAGGAAGGGATCAAACCCGAGGACCCGCATCTCGAACGCCCGGGCCCGGGCCGCCACGGTCTGGCCGATCCGGCCGAGACCGACGATGCCGAGGGTCTTGCCAGCGACCTGGACCCCCATGAACTTGTTCCTGTCCCAGCGGTGGGCACGGAGGCTGGCATCGGCAGCGGCGATGTTGCGGGAGAGGGCCAAGAGGAGCGCGAACGCATGCTCCGCGGTGCTCACCGTGTTCCCGGCGGGTGTGTTCATGACCACGATGCCCTGCCGGGTGGCCGCATCCTTGTCGATGTTGTCGGTGCCCACCCCGGCCCGCACGATCGCCTTGAGCCGGTGGTTGCCCGCGAGCGACTCGGCGGTGATCTTCACGCCACTGCGGCAGATCGCCCCATCGTGCCTGGCGAGCGCCTCCCGGAGGGCGTCGCCAGAAAGGCCCGTCGCCACCTCATAGGTGATGCCGTGCGCTGCCGCGGCCTCGAGGAGCGCCAGACCGTCGGGGCTGAGGGTGTCGAGCACGATGATGGAGGGCATGGACGGCTTCTCGGCAGGGTGGGGGAGGCGTCGCTGTCCCGACGACGTTCGATCGGTCGCAGTCGGGCTCGCAGTCAGGAATGGGGGAGGAAGCGGCGGTCGCGGGGCGGGGCGGAAGCCGGCGGAGACCGGTGTCCCGATTCCGGCAGAGCGTCTGATATCAGCCGCCGTGTGATTTCTGGAACTCGATCATGTAGTCGCGGAGCTTGGCAACCCCTTCGACCGGCATCGCGTTGTAGATGCTCGCTCGGATGCCGCCGACGGATCGGTGCCCCTTGAGATCGACAAGCCCGCGGGCGGTGGCACCCTTGACGAACTCCTTGTCCATCGCCTCGTCGCGGAGGCGGAAGGTGACGTTCATGTCGGAGCGGCAGTCGGACTGGGCGTGCCCGTGGTAAAAGCCGCCCGAACGATCAAGGACATCGTAGAGCGTCTTCGCTTTGGCGGCGTTGTGGCGGGCCATCCCGTCGAGCCCCCCCATGCGGTTTTTGATCCATTGGCACACCAGGCCGAGAACATAGACGGCAAACACCGGCGGCGTGTTTGCACGCGACCCGTTCTTCACGTGGGTGCGGTAGTCGAGCATCGTCGGCAGATCGTCGCGCGACCGCTCGAGGAGATCCTTGCGGATGATCACGACAGTCACCCCGGCGATGCCGGCATTTTTCTGGGCACAGGCGTAGATCAGACCGTACTTCGCCACGTCGATCGGGCGGGACAGAAAGTCACTCGAGCAATCGCAGACAAGCGGTGCGGTCCCGAAGACAGGGTCATGCTTCCACTGCACCCCCTGGATCGTCTCGTTGCTCGTCACGTGGAGATAGGCGGCATCGGGGGAGAGTTTGAGGTCTCCGGCCGTCGGGAGGTGATCGTAGTTCGCGGATTCTCCGTCCCAGGCAACATGGACGCGCCCCTCACGGCGGGCTTCCTTGGCCCCCGTGTGCCCCCACGTGCCGGTGACAAGATAGTCGGCGGGGCCCGGTTGCCCGCGGAGGAGGTTCATCGGGACCATCGAGAACTGCAGGCTCGCGCCCCCCTGGACGAGCACCACCTCGTGATCCTCACCGATCCCAAGCAGCATCCGGAGATCGTTGGTCGTCTCCTCGAGGATCCGATCGAACGGTGGACTGCGGTGGCTGACCTCGAGGACCGAGATTCCCACCCCAGGCAGGGAAAGCATCTCGTCGCGGGCGCGCTCGAGGACCTCCAGCGGAAGAACCGCCGGGCCAGGAGAGAAATTGAAGACGCGTTCCATGGTCCCGGCCGTCGGCGTTGTGCGATCCATCACTCGGGTGCTCTCCATTCCGCCTGCGGTGCTTAGGGCCCCCGGGGCATTCGATCCGCCCACGGCTGCCCATTCCGGGGAAAACGCCATCCGGCGTTCCCCCGGGGGAAGGGGAGCAGGCGGCATGCCCCCCGTCACCGACGGCTTCGCCATCGGTGTCCCAGGAACGCCGCAGGATAGGACCCGCCGCGGGAAGGGTCAACGGGCGGGAACTGCCGCCGCTGCGGAGGCCGGCTGCGCGGCTGGGAAACCGTTTGAAGACCCCGCCGGGAACACCGCCGGCGCCGGCCCCCACGCCGATGGAGGCGCCTGCGGCAGCACTCCGCCAGTGGGGGGTGGCCCAGGGGCCTGGAGCCCGCTCGGGCTTGTCGGCAGGGCAGCCGTCCTCACGGTGGCCGTCGGCGCGGCGTTGGCGAGCGTCGCCACCCGGGCGGCGACCACCGGCTGCACGCCATCGACCGACAGCGCTCGGGAGTAGTCCGCGAGGGCCTGATTCATGTCGCCGGTCGACTCGCGGATCTGCCCCAGGGCCACCAGCGCCCGCGGATTCGACGGATCGATCGCCAACGCGTCGACGAGCCGATTCTCCGCTTCGCGGACGTCGCCATGTTCCTGGCAGAGTCGGGCCAGTTCGATCTGCGGATTGGGATTGTTGGGCTGCCGGCGCGACCAATCCTCGAGCAAGGCGATCGCTTCCGGGCTCCGCTGTTCTTCGACGAGAAGCACCGCCAAGGCCCTTTGGCAGGCGTCGTGATTCGGGTTCCGGGAGAGGCAGAGGTGGTAATACTGCTCCGCCGACCGCCAATCGCTCCCCTTGCCGAAAACCTTCGCCTGCTGATGGTAGGTGGCACCGAGGTTGTAAAAGCAGTCAGGGCTCCCCGGTTGCTGGGCCAGCGCCTGCTGGAAGTGGTTCACGGCGCCGAGATAGTTGCCTTGTTGGTAGAGCTTCACCCCCTCGGCGTTCTCGTTCCGCTTCAACGACCCACACCCAGCCAGCAGCATGGCCGCCGCCACGACAACGACAGCGCCCACGCGGGACGACCGGAGCGGCGTGGGGGGCGGTTTTAGCGGCACGTCTGGCGTTCCGGCAGGGGATGGGGTGGCGGACGGTACCGGCCCAACCGCACCCCGACAAGGGCAGGGGGAGAATCGCCTTCCCCGCATTTCCCCCAAATCCCCCCCCAAATCCCCCACCCACGAAGCCACCGCGTGCAGCCACCGGGGTGATCAGGCGGGGACGTCGCGCTGGTAGCCGAGGGAGCGGACCACTTCGAGGATCTCGCTGCAGGTCGGGAACATCCGACCGCTGGACCGCTTGTAGCGTTCCAGGGCCCGCATGAACTCGACCTCCTCAGGGCCGTAATCGCGATCGCACGTGGTCGGGTCGATGAACCGACGACGGCGCGGCCCCTTCGGCGTCCGGTGGGGGGCAGCGGCGACATCACAGCGGGGCGTTTCGAGGCTCGGGCAAACGGCGGCGGCAGAGGCGGGCATCGATGGATCTCCTCGACGGGGAACTTGAACGGCTGGCGAAACTCTGCCGGAAGTATTCCCGTCTCCGGCGGCGCAGGTCCGACACTTTGGGGACAAGTTTCCGTTCAGGAAAGCTTTTCCGTCGGCACGACCGCTTCATCCCGTTCAACCGGCGCTGCGATCTCGCCAAAGGGGCGCGAATGGCTGCCGCGACCGGCCGGAAAGGGGCGTCACCGATTGCCGAAGAACTTCTTCAGCGCATCGGCCGCGGCATCCCGCGAGTTGACCGTCCCCTTCTGGGCGGAAGGGGGGAGCGAGCCGGGCTTGGCATTCGACTGCTTGACCGCCTCGATCGCGACCGAACTGTCGGACTTCGTGTCGCCCGCGTTTTGGCCGACCTTCGTCGAGCTCCCGCTGTTCTTGGCGGTGGCCGAGCCCGAGACGGTGGTCGCAGGCGCATCCCCGGCGATCCCGGAGATCGTCGATCCATGAACGTCATCCGAGCCCGCCGCGGAGTGGATGCTGCTTGAATCGGCATCGGCAGGCCCAATCGTCGCGGCCTTCGGGTTGTCGGTCGTGGCCCGCAGGGAACGGGTGGTGTCGAACATCCCGGCCGGGGCGTCATCGGCCATCAGCCACTTCGACACGTCCTGATCGGCGCCCCCTTGGGCGACCGGTTCCGAACAAGAGACGGTCAACTCGAGCGCGCCGACCCGAATCAGATCCCCAGACACGACTTTCGTCTTCGCGGTGATCCTCGCCCCGTTGACGAACGTCCCGTTCCGGCTGCCGAGATCCTCCACCCAGACGTCGGCCGGGCCGACATGAACAGCCGCGTGACGCCGGCTGACGTCCTCGCTCAACGGTCGCACGTCACATTCCTCGGCGCGGCCGATGAGGAGCGTGTTCTTCTTGACGGCGATCGAACGGCCGGCACTTTTGCCGGTGGCGACGATCAACTTGGTGATCATGGTGCGGCTGTCTCCACTCACTCGAGACCGACCCTTGCCATCCCCACCGATCCACGCCGGCGGCGGGCCGTTGAAGACTTTGAGAAAACCTAGCAAAGCCAGAGCGGTGGCGACCAGTCGTTCTCAACGACCGTTCGCCAGGGAGGATCGACATCGCCCCGAGGTTCGTCCTCCCCAATTCCTCATCTTACCGACGTCCATTCCAACTGTCTTGTTGAAAACGCGTGAGGCCTTCCGCATACCCCGCCTCTGGGGAAGGGACAAACCGACCGGCAGGCGTATCGAGTCCTTCTCCGAGAGTGGCCGCGAGCCGGGTGAGCCAGCCCTGCACCAGCCCCGTGCCAGCAGGCGATCCCCACGCCCAACTCCCCCCAGATCCCCCCCTTCGTTGCAATTCTTCGAGGCCTGGATGGCGGGATTCTTCGGGCACGAGGCGATTGGCCGCCAGCAGAAGACTTCCGTGTTGGAGGACCGCCCCCCGCAACCGCCGCTGGGCGCTGCCGAGGATCTTGGCATCGCTGCCGAAGCGACCATCCGGCATCGGCATGACCACATCCCCGACCGCCCGCCGGTCGAAACAGAGGAGTGGACCTTCCGCCGGCGGCCCCGCTGCGGGAGGCGCCTCAGGCCCCGAATCCGGATCGACCCGATCATTCCCCGATCTCCCCGCTCGTCCGGCCCTCGCTAGCCCGCCCCCCGCGGACAAGCCCGCCTCGACACCGCGCGCCGACAATTCGGCGACGAGCGCCTCGTGGACCGCGTCGTAAAGCCGCTGCGGCGTGCCCCCGCAGGGGTGAAGCCGCGGCACGGCCACCGAGAGGGTGACGTCACTGCCGTGGAGGATCGCGCCGCCGCCGCTCGGCCGGCGGACGATCCTCAGCCCGGCCAGGGCCCGATGGGCGCGGGCCTCCGCGATCGCCTGGAACGCGCCGAGCGACAGAGTCGGCTCAGACCAGGTGGAGATGCGAACGAGCACCCGATCCAATCGGGCGGCCTCGGCGGCCAGCGCCTCGTCGAGCGCCATGTTCGTGGCACCGTCGGCCGGCGGATCCCACCAGGCAATCACCGGCCGGGCACGCGCCTCAAAGGTAGTGTCAGGGGCTCGATTCAAGGGGGAGTCTCAGTGGGGCTGACTGCCGATGAGCGCCTCGTAGGCCGCGCGGTCGAGAAGGGCGTCGATTTCGGCCGGGTGATCCGGACGGATCTTCACGATCCACCCCGCACCGAACGGATCCTTCCCGAGGGTCTCGAGCTGATCGGGGAGGGACGTGTTGACCTCCACGATCTCTCCCGACACCGGGGCATAGAGGTCGCTGACCGCCTTCACGCTCTCGATCTCGCCGATCGACTCCCCGGCCTTCACCTTCCGGCCGACCGCCGGAAGCTGCATGAACACCAGATCGGTCAGGGCCTCGACGGCATACGCCGAGATCCCGACGGTCGCCACACCGCCAGCCACGGGACTGATCCATTCGTGGGACTTCGCGAATCGCACATCCTTCAGCATCGACGTCGCTCCTCCTGTTTTTTCTTCGATCGAACCTCGGCCTGCACCCGGCTAGGTCGTACCCGACTACCCGCGGATGACACGTCCATCATCCCGCGGCCGGGGGTTTTCAACCACCCGCCGGCCGGCGGTGGAACGGTAAGCCGACCACGCGGGCCGGCTGGCGGGCATCGCGGATCGCAATCTCCACCGCTGTCCCCTCCGCCGCCAGGGCCGGCTCGATGAGGGCCATCGCCACGGCGTGACCGATCGTGGGGGCAAAGCTGCCACTGGTGACCACCCCGACCTCACCACCGGGAAGCGCGTGGCCAGGCCCGGCGAGAACGACATTCCCCTCGCGAGCCGATCGCTTCGACCCCAGATCGAGCCCGACCCGGACGCGGGCCGGCTTCTGAGACTTCAACGTGGCCAGGGCCGCGGATCCGGGGAACGTCCTTCCCTCGAGATTCACCGCCAAACCGAGCCCGAGGGCGAACGGATCGCTGTCGGAGAGGAGTTCGTGCCCGTAGAGCGGCATTCCCGCTTCGAGGCGAAGGGTGTCGCGGGCGCCGAGGCCGCAGGGCCGTCCCCCGAGCGGCGCCGCAGCAGCCAAAATCGCCTCCCAAACGGCCACCGCGTCGCGGGCCGCCACCGTCACTTCGACCCCATCCTCGCCGGTGTATCCGGTGCGGCTCACCGCCGCCGCATGCCCGGCCACCGTGGCGGTCGTCCCCCGGTAATTCCCCAGGGTGCGAATCCGGAGAGAATTGTCCTCCGGACAGAGCCCGGCAACGACATCGACCGCGCTCGGCCCCTGAACGGCGATCATCGCGGTGTCGAGGGTGTGGTCGACGACTTCGACGCCGGACGCGGGCAAGCGGGAACGGAGCCAGGCCACGACCCGTTCCCGATTCCCGGCGTTGACGACCAATCCCAGCCGCGGCGTGCCGTCGGCGGCGTCGGTGTCGCGGCTCACCAGCGCGTCATCGAGGATCACCAGAGGCGCTGGGGCATCGGCGGTCACGAGCGTGTAGCGGAACTGCCCGGGGACGATCCCGGCCACCTTCCTCGTCAGCATCGACTCGAGCCACGCAAGCGCCCCGGGGCCGGTGACCGACAGCCGCCCCATGTGCGACACGTCGAAGAGGCCGACCGACGACCGCGTCGCCAAGTGTTCGTCGACGATCGAGGCGTACTGGACCGGCATGTTCCAGCCGACGAAGTCGACCATGCGGCCACCGTGCGCCGCGTGCCAGTGGCACAGCGCGGTCTCACGGAGGCTCGTCGGTCGGGGCAGGGGGGATGTCGCCGACTCACTCACAGGAGCGTTCCTTGTCGTTCTCTTAGGTCCGATGCGAGGGTATCTCGCTCGCCGATTGTAGGGATGCCGCCCGATCCCGCCACGAAGCTCCGCATCCCCCGGGCAGAAAGTCCCGCGCGATCAACGGCCGCGCCGTCCCTTGGCCTTGCCCTTCAGCTTCGCTTTGCCCTTGCCTCTGCCCGGCGTCTTCTCCGGCGTCTTGCGGGCGGGCCGCGATCCCTTGACGTGACGGGCGGCACGGAGCCCTGGCGGGGCCTTCCCCCGATCGCCGACAAACCGGAACTCGAGGGCACGCCGGTCGAGGTCGACCTTCTTCACCGCCACGCGGACACGATCACCGAGCCGCCACGACTGCCCCGGACGCCGCCCGGCGAGGGTGTGGCTGCCCCGTTCGAAGCGGTAGGTGTCGGCGGGGAGTTCGGCGAGGGTGAGAAGCCCCTCGGCAGGCAACTCGAGCCCCTGGAGGAACAGGCCGAACGGCTCGACCCCCGTCACGACGGCCTCCATCTCGGTGCCGATCCTCGAGGAGAGGAAGAGGAGGAGCTTGAGCTTCACAAGCTCCCGTTCGGCGGCCTCGGCGCGGCGTTCGAGGGTGGAGCAGTGGAGACCGAGATCGACCAGCCCGTCATCGGGGGCCCGGCGGCCGCGCGCCAGTTGGTCGAGGGCGCGGTGGACGACGAGATCGGGATAGCGGCGGATCGGCGAGGTGAAGTGGCAGTAGCAGTCGCTGGCCAGGGCATAGTGCCCTTCCGGCTGGGGCCCGTAGACGGCCCGGGCGAGGCTCCGGAGCACGGCGAAATGGACCGCGTGTTCCTCGGGCCGGCCGCGCGTCAGGCCGAGGAGACGCTGGAGCTCGAACCGGCTCTCGAGCGTGTCGACCTCGAACCCCAATTCGGAGACGAACTCCGTCAACTGGCGGAGCTTGCGTGGATCGGGAGGGGCATGGACGCGACGGAGAAATCCCGCCCCTGCGGCCGACAATCGCTCGGCGACGGCCTCGTTCGCCGAGAGCATGAACTCCTCGATAATCTGATGGCTCTCGGTGTTGGCGACGACGTGGGCACCGGACACCCGTCCATCCCGGTCGAGATCGACCTTCACCTCCGGCATGTCGAGCTCGAGGGCCCCGCGATTCTTTCGCCGGCGGCGGAGGATGCGGGACAGATCGCGCATCCGCTCGAGGAGCGTGCGCACCTCCCCGCTCATCTCGACCTCCGGCGTGCCCGGGTCGGCGAGGAACTGGTCAACCTCCTCGTAGGTGAAGCGCCGGCAGCTGCGGATCGCCGTCCGTTCGACATCGGTGTGGACGGGGATTCCGTCGGCGGTGAACTCGATCCAGCAGGTCCGCGCGTAGCGCACCTTTCCCGGCTGGAGGCTGGCGAGATTGTTGGAGACAATCTCCGGGAGCATCGGGATCACCCGGTCGGGGAGATAAACGCTCGTCCCACGGGCGAGCGCCTCCTGGTCGACGGCCCCCCCCTCCGGCACGAAGTGGGCGACGTCGGCGATATGCACCCCGAGGAGCCAGTGATCGCGTTCCAGCCGCTCGAGCGAGATCGCGTCGTCGAAGTCGCGGGCGTCGACAGGATCGATCGTGATGATCGTCCGCGCCGTCAGATCCCGGCGGTCGGCCGGCACCTGTTCGGTGAACAGGGCCGCCTCCGCCCGGGCAGCGTCGAGGACCTCGTCGGAGAACGGTCCAGGGAGACCGAACTCGTGGATGATCGAACGGGTGTCGACCCCGGGCTCCCCCGCCTTCCCGAGAACCTCGATGATCACCCCTTCACCATCCCGGAGATGAGTGGGGAAGCGGACGACCTCGACGACAACCTTGTCATCCTCCCGCACCGACTTCGCTCCGGGATCGCCGACCGACACCGGCCGCGGAAACGACGTGCCGTCGATCTGGACCCAGCCCGAGTTGGCCGCGACATAGAAACTGCCGACGAACCGCGTCTTCGCCCGCGTGATCACCTCGACGATTTCGCCCGACGGGCCGGGGCGGCGGAAATCGCGCCCCCGCGACAGCCGGACGCGGACGGTGTCGCCGTTGACGGCATCGAGGCAGTCCGACTGGGCAATATGGACATCCCCCTCCCGGCTCCCCGCGGCGGCCGTGAGCGGATGGACGAATCCGTAGCCTCCGGCGGCGCGGCGAAAGACGCCGATGACGTCATCCCGCCCGGCCGCAGGGGGGCTCCCGGCCCGGGCAGCGGAGGGCGGCTGGCCCGCCGGTTGCCGTTCACGCCGGCCATCGGCCGATCGTCCCTGGTCATCCTTAGGCATCGTTGGCCTCCACGGTCGGTTGGGAACCACCCCCGGCGGAGGCGGTCATGAGTTGCTTCCGCGGAAGAACTTCCTCCCGAGCGACTGCTGGTATTGGGTCCAACCACCGTCGATCGCTGCCTCATTCTGGAGCAGTTGGAGCACGCCGGCGAGCCGCGCATCCATGTGATCGAGGTGGTGGAGGGCGAGGGCCTCGAGGGTCATCGGGAGCTTCGGGGCACCGTATTCGTATTGGCCATGATGGCTCGCCACCATGTGCTTGATCCTCACCGCCAGATCGACGTCGAACGGCCGGCCGGTGCGGGCCTCGACCGCGACGATCTTCGCCTCCAACTGCTCGAGCCCGAGGAGCACATGCCCGAGGAGTTGGCCGGCATCGGTGTAGGAAAAACCGTTCTCGCTTTCCAGTTCGAGCGTCTTCCCGAGATCGTGGAAGAGGACACCGATGAGGAGGAGATCGCGATTGATCGCCGGATAGAGCGGGGCGACCCGGTCGGCGAGGCGGAGGAGATTGACGACGTGCTCGAGGAGGCCGCCGGCATGGGCGTGGTGGTGCTT
>Ga0114959_10000747_pt1 | contig 30382 bp, 33 predicted proteins | sample C_130625_EF_Meta_FD_87317 | JGI IMG/M metagenome (GOLD analysis project Ga0114959, IMG submission 87317) | Freshwater microbial communities from Lake Croche, Canada to study carbon cycling - C_130625_EF_MetaG | ecosystem: Environmental > Aquatic > Freshwater > Lake | place: Lake Croche, Canada... | reverse complement strand
CTTTTCCTACTCCTTTACCCTTTCCTTTGCCCTTTCCTTTTCCTTTTCCTTTGCTTTTTGATAAAGGTTTTTGCCGTGGCTCACTTTGTAATTTTCTAGTCTTACCACTGGCTGCATTGGCGCTAGCGCCAGTCATTGCTTCCCCTAACCCTTCAGTACCTTCCATTCCAGATTCAGAATCAAAAACTCCTCCCCAACCACCTTTTCCTACTCCTTTACCCTTTCCTTTGCCCTTTCCTTTGCCTTGCTGCCCTTGATTGCCTCCATCGTCTCCTCCATCGTCATCTCCTCCATCTCCTCCGTCATCTCCGCCATCATCGCCGCCTCCGTCACCACCATCATCACCTCCACCGCCATCGCCTGGATCCCTTATAACCTCTAAATCATCTGGGCTATAATCCCCAGGTGCTTGTAATGGGTTGTCAAAATCTGTATCAATACTTTCATCCCTATTTTCAAGCGTTGGCGTTTTACCACCATCAGCCATTTTTTCAAGTACCATTCCATTTTGATTGACAAATTCCTGGGCTTCATTTATACTATCAAATCGTTCATTTGCAAACTTTTGCCCACTTTCAATATCCCAGATAATAAATTTTGTCGAATCCTTTAATGGTCTAATTTCAACTTTCAACCCTTTATAATTCAATTTGCCACCATCAGCCATTTTATCTTCAAAAATAATCTGTATATCAGGATTTTCCCCTGTATATTCATATTTACCATTTACTAAATTTTCATAAAATTTTTCTTTAATTTCCGTTTTTGACTTGCCAGAGTATTCATCAATAACAGTTTCAAAATTTTGTTCCGTTTTTTTAATATCATTGGGGAACCCAAATATTTCCCATTTGAGCTTTTCCTCTTTCGTAGGTTGAATTAAACTATCATCTTTATAATATTCTACGCCTGATATTTTATGAACTACTTTGGCTTTTATTTGTCCACCTTTAGCATACGGCATTAATTGTGCAGGAGGGTCTATACGCAAAGTTCCATCATCGTTTATTGCCGAAACAACACCGACTTGACCTGCATATTGCCCTTCTTTAATTCTAACTCTATCGCCAACCTTAATCTCTGTTTGTTTATTGCCACCACCTTTACCATCATCATCATCGCCTTTCCCTTTGCCATCGCCTTGTTCATCGCCACCCTCGTCATCTCCTTGCCCTTTGCCATCTCCTTGTTCATCATCGCCTTGCCCTTTACTATCTGGACCCTCTGGACTTTCTGGACCTTCTGGACCTTCCCCACTCTCGCCACCAGAACTCGGTCCTTCTCCACTTTCTCCACTCGGTCCTTCTCCACTTTCGCCGCCACCTTGTCCTGCTTTCCCATCTTTAGCCTTTGGAGCTCCATCTGGTTTACGAAATTTATCTCCAGATGCATCCCTTTGTGCAGATGATTTAGGTGCTTCCGTTCCAGTTGAAGCAACTATAATAAGCAAATCCCCTCCATCAAAATATTTGATAGAATCCTCAAGTGCAGAATCGTCTGTATCTTTAAGACCAGTAGCAATTTCTTTTACTTGATTTTTAATTCTTTCTTGTTCTGCTTTATAGTTTTTACTCGCCATTGATTAAGGATAGCATTTTATTTAAAAATTTTATTCTATTTTCTACTTCTGTATCTTTTAAAAATTCCTCTAAAATTCCAGATATAGTTGCGTTGCTTTTTATTAATTCCAATTTCATATCCTCTTGAATCCCATTATCTTGTATAGTTTCCTTTATGTAAGCCATAAATTTCTCTACAAAATACTCATCTAAATTATTAATCTCAAATTGTTTTTCGTATTCTGCAATAATCTTTTGTTCGTAACCCAACCTCTTTAATGCATCAAAAACAATATGTCCAAGTTCGTGTATGAAAGGTATTACAGAATCGTTTCTCTCAAAATGCAATACATATTGGTCTTCAATACTTTCACAAGCACCCTTTACTTTATTGACATCTACAACTTCTTCAACTCCATCTATAACTGTCAAATTACGCAGTGGTCCTAATTCCCAAGATGTAAGCGAAAAATAATTTTTGTACTGGCTCTCGACAAATCTTGAAGATTGAACAGACCTACTTTCCATTTCGCCATAAAGATTTTCATACCCTTTGAACAAAATTATATCTATATCACCCCTTCTGTAATCTCCTTCAGATGTAACATAACCTTTGGTATATCCTTCATCTTGTAATTTTTGTTCATAGTTTTTGGCAACATCGTAGCCGTCTCTTATAACACTAAAAATGTCATAAATATAATCGCCTATTTTCCCAGTTATCCATTCAAAAAGACTTGATGTTAAATCGTTTTCCTCTGAAATAAGTATCGTTAAGTAAAAATTTATTGTACTTCCGTTCTGTTCATATGTTTTTTGATCAGAACAATATTGCAGAATGCTATCTCTTAAAGATTTTGATTTTGAACTACGAAGAATCATTCCTCTTAATAAATTCATTAGTTCAATTCGAGAACTATTGTCAAGGCAATGATCTTTGAACAAATGTTGCATTTTGTTTATTGCAGCAAATATCTTTCTTACCATATCGGCACCTACCGTTGAGCAAAATTGTGCCAGGAACATATTACCACCAGTAGCAAAACCCTCTTTATGTTGAATTGCGTGTTGAATTTCGTGCAACAATATTGATAGCGAATCTCCGGCTAAAAACGAGCCATTAATTAAGATAAGCCCACCCATTTCGTTTGGAGCAAAATAATAATCTTGTGGCTCACTATTTTGTTCAACTTGATCCCGAGTAGGATTTAATGCCGTATCCTGATACCAATAAACTATTGGCATTATTGCTAATTTAGGATAGTATTGATAAAGCGTAGGGTGTTTTAAAACATCTATAAGTTTACCCGAATACCTTGTATTGTAAAGGATTGATGGGTTTAGTGTCAAAGGAAGTATATCAGTAGGTGTTAATCCTGTTGGAACATACATTCTCTTTCCACCAAATTCTGTCATAAAATCAAGACTAATTTTTGCCTCGTTGTCTGCAATATTTGTTCTCCATTTGCCATCTTTTGTACTTAACGCCCAGCCAGTTTGAGAATAAACTTTATCAATAGGATAACCAGACCTTACAAGTGCTTCTGCCTCCTGATACCGAGCCTTTTGGACATCAGTTAATTCAGCGTGTGGACCAATAATCATATACCTCATTACACTCAAATCCCATTCTGGCAAAACTCCACCCTCTACTTTAATAAGATTTACTACTTTCTTTATAGAATCGCCATATAAATTTTTACCCAACTTGTTTTTAAATGCTTGATTAACCAAATCGTAAACAAACATTATAGGTTGCATTCTCATTGGGCTAAAATAAGATATAGCCCTTTTGAACCCATCCGAATTGTATATTTCTGTAATAGCGTTTATGCTCACATTTAAGTCCGTTATCTTATCCGTTTCTATCAATTTATTGTAAAAATCAAAAACTGCCTCATCGGTATTGTAGGTTTTAAGAAACTGAAAGAAAAGTCCATCTTTAGTATCAAATGTTTCTCCAGAAGAAAAAGTAAAGCACCCAATATTTACATCTGATTTATATTTTTTCTGCTTATCCTGTATTCCACGATATAGGTTAGTTGTGATTTGTGCTATTACCTCATACTCAAATACTTTTAACTTTACTTTCTCCTCATCGACAATATAATAAAAGACAAAAGTATTGCCATTCTCCATTTTTTTGAGTTCAGTTGGCAATGCGGAAAGCAACCCAAAATTATCCAAATCTTGCTTACTTACTATCATTATATTATTGTCTTAATTACTTTAATATTGTTTAAAAAATCTACATCGAAATCTTCTACTTTGGTTGGTTTTGCACTTTCATCAAATTTATATATCTCGTAAGACATATCCTCTAACCCTTTATTAAAGTGCATATCCTTGTTTACCAAAAATAAGTTTTTGGGATATTTAATATTGAAAGCAATTACGCTTTCATAAGTAACTGAAACCGGTCCTTGACTTTTATGGTCTTTGGACTGCTTAAATCTCATTCTTCTTGCCGTTGCCTCTATCTTATTTGTTAAATCCGAAGTCATATCCAGATGTTTTTAATTTTTCAAGTGCTTCCTTGTTTAAATTCACTGTATCTTCAACTATACTCCTTACATACTCTACGCATTTTTGAATATTTGCGTTTTCATCTGTTAATTGTTCAGCTTCTGGATTGTTTCCAGCAGTTGCACCAACCTGATGTATAGAAATGTAGTAAGTTTTTATTGCCCTTTGACGCATCATATGCTTTGTGATACATTCCCAACGGATTAATCATATCTTGTTTCTCAATTCCGTGCCACCTATCAACTGGATTGCCATCATAAGAAATATCATCGCCATAAAGCGAAAAGAAATAGTTTATGTATGAAATCCATTTTATGTTATGAAAACTTGGATCTGCCACAGTGTATAAAAGTGCATTTTGGTCAAGTTGGTCATTGAAACCCTTAATCGTAAAACTAAAATACCTTCTACCATTACCATCTGGAGTATTTACATCCATTCGACATTTAGAGCATCTTCCCCCACCTACAACAACTTCTATTCCTACACAATACCCCATACTTTCTAAAACTTCTGTTACTACCATCGCCGTAACGCCGGTGTACAAATCATTCTTCCAAGATGTAAAACCACCTGCTTTCATAGCTATTATAAGCTTAACAGTGTCCATAATCTTTGGCTTTTTCTCCTTATAGAGATAAACTTTCTTATTTTGGCTTTTAACCTGTATAATACCTAATTTCTTTGCTTTTTTTAGCGATTCTTCTCCTTTGGCTTCAATGTAAAGAAATTCAGATTTTTCGGTAATGTTTTCATCTTTTCTTACATACAATTTGTCATCAACAATTTTGGTTAGATACCCTCCCATAGCAATAAATTCGCTATCAATATCTTCTATGGTCATAGCATCTTTAGTATCCTCTTTTTGCTCAAACTGATAATAAATTGCCCCGTCAATCTTTTTTGTTTTTTTAGTTATCGTTCCAAATTCATCAATACTTGCATACTTTGAAACTTTTTTCTTAACCTTAAAAGCAAAAACAACTTTTGAGCCATCGCTCTCTAATTTCATCTCTCCGTTTGAAAGTTGGGTAACTTTATCTTTTAAAACATCAATTTCAACTTTTTTTGAGGGACTATAATAGTAAAGTTTTGGAACAAGAGCCATAGCGGCCTTTGAGAAAACAAACTCCCCTATTTCTTTGTCATTAAATATCATCTTCGGCTTTTCTGCTAACGCCTCCGATTTTAACCTCCATTCGTTTATCAACTTATCAACTTTCTCCTTAACCCTTTTGTACTGGTCCATATACACAAAATCTTCTCTCTCCATTGCTTCCTTATAAGTTTTAGGATGCTTTCCATCAATACCATAAGCACTGAATTTAGATAGACTCTTGTTATTGTTTAAAGAACGAAGTTGTTCATTGATATAGCCTTCAAAATTCTTATTTCCTATTTCGGCTTGTTTACTAAATGGAATTTTTTTAGCAAACGTTTTTAGTGCATTCCAACTTGGGAATTGCATTATTGAGTAATAGGTATATGGCCGCCATCTACCACCACCGGTAGTAGCATTCGCTTTTTGTTCGTCTGCTGATCCTGTTATTTGCGTTGAAGGACCTCTATCAATGATATTTTTTTTTGCCATTTTATGATCCTTGGAATGATAATGGGCTATTTAATTTTTCAGCTTCTTTATGTAAATCATCAAGTTCTTCTTGAGTCATTGGTTCTTGATTTACTGGCTTGTCTGGGTCTAAATGATACCTCAATTTAAACTCAATCTTAAATCTTTCAAGAAAATCAGGATCGTTATCAATCCTATTAATTGCTTGATTAAAAGCAGGACTCCAAATATTTACTGGCGTATTTTTCTCAATTTCTGCTCTCAAATTAATTTCAAGCATACCTAAAAAACTATTGATACTATTTTGTACGCTTTTTGGCTGAACTCTTACGCCATTGTTATCAAATATTTCATCAGCAAATGCGCTGATTTTTTTATTGCCATCTTTATCAATGTGAACACATCTGTACAACATTTGTTGTTCAAAAGTCCTATTGAAATTAAGCATAGTACGAAGACTTATACTCTGTAATGCATCTTTTTTATTCAAATATTCACGAAGAATAGTTAAAATATTGAATACATATGGGTAAATTAATCTTCTTTCTGCATCTTCGTTTGTATTAAGTTCATATATAGAACCTGCAAATCTATCTACTAAAGAGTAATCTTGACGCTGATTCCCGGCGTATTTATTACCTACATCCATCATATTGGTATTACCAGTTCCAATTACGGCAAATCTATACTTAAGAGCTTCTTCTGGTTGATCTTGACCTTTGAAGATTTGTTTTCCAGCACCATTTGTAATAGATGGAATGGTTTCTGGATCTATTTTACCATTTTCATCATATTTTGGTTGTTTATCCGATTTTGCAAGAGCATCATTTAATAAACCTGCTGTATTTGGATCAAGTTTTGGCAACTCATCTAATATTAGTAAACCACCTTCTGCCCAAGCTTTTATAAGTTGACCTTCTACATACCCCTCAATAGTTTGTCCTCCAACAATTTGAATTGGAGATGTCCATTGAGAGCAATTAATCATAAACGCTTTCTGTCCCATAATCGGAGCAATTGCTTCTGCCATATAGGTTTTACCAGTACCGGCTTTACCCATAAGATAAACGTTATTTCCTTCTAGCAAATCGGAAATGATTTGCGATACTTGTGCTGTTATCGGAAGCGGTCTTAACGCTTGTTTGCCCTTTACTTTTGTTATAATATGCGGGGCATTTGATTGGGGTGTTCTAACCTCCAATGTGTTTGAGTTTGTTAATGACATAATTTGTAAAATTTGTTCTTGGCTAATTTTTACTGGAATATCTTTTATAGCTTCTGCAAGTATCCTTTGATTTGTAAGGAGTTCTATTTTCAATTGCTTTGCTACCAGATTTATGAGATCATTTTGTTCCATTTTTTTTTATATTAAGGATTTAAAAACATTAAAAATCTTTCAGCGTCTTCAAAAGTAACTTTATCTTTTGGAATTTCTGTTATTTTCTTAACACTTTCTTCTTTCAATACCAATTTGCTAATATCTTCATTTAGTATATAATTCTTAAATATTGCACCTATATCAAAAGCGTCTAAGTCGCCAAAGAAATATTTTGTTGGTATAGAATTTTCTAAAATAAACTTCTGTACAAAAATACCAATTTTGTCAATAGTTTCTGTCTTAGATTTTTCTTCTAACTCTTTAATGAAGATATTTTTATTTATATCATCCAAAACAGATAGTGCCATCTTAACATATACGGAATTATCAATTTTGAGTGGGATAAGTTCAAATGTACGGCATTGTGTTGGTGTCAAAGGTAGCGATGTTAAAACTTGACCATATTCTCCACCAAGTCTTTTTTCTAATACATAAGGTATTTGAATGACTAATTCCTCCGGCATTTTCTTTATGAACTGATACAAATATTCCCCCTTTTCAAATTTTTGGTCTGGGGCTTCCGATTTCAACCTTGCTTCCTCAACATCTATAAATGGTTTTCCAGTATTTAAGTACGATGCAGCACTACTTCTAAATTCAAAACTAACTTGATATTCTGCGGCCAATCTATTTAAAAATTCCTGTAAATCAATTAAGTGATTTGCATCTAAAAGATTAAAACTAAGCTTTTTTTCCAAGCAGCCATAGTTAATCAATTTTTTTTGTCCTGGACCTGCAATAACTTTACCTTTTTTATCTGTATTTGGAACTTCAATCATTCCGTACTTTATTGTAACGGTTTGTTTTGACAAATAATCATTAAATTTTTCTAAAAATGTATCATCGTGGTATAGTGGATTCCATCTTTGTGGATAATCTATTTTTCCACTCGCTCTTTGAATTGGCTTGATATATACGATATTCTTATCCTTATCCATTTCATAGTTCTGGAGAATGCTAAAATTTACGATTGGGTAGTAAATACCTTTCTTTTCTTCTTGAGTTTTTACTATTGAAATTGCTCTTTGATTGTAAATTTCAGCATTACCTTTAGCATTTATAAGTTTTGGAGATGGTAAATTCCATATTGGTAAGGTATAAGGTCTATTTGGATCAACTATCGTTACACTACTATTATCGGAAGTTGAAACTGGCATTTCTTGTAAGTATTTTACAAACCTTATAGAACCAGCACTAACTGAAAGTGGCATAAGTTCTGGATACTGCATTAATGTTTCAAGTATTTTTGAACTAACACTTAATTGGACTGCCGTAGTGTAACTGCCATCAATATTTGTAAACCTTGTTAGTGTCCAATTAGGACCATTTTTTGCTTTTTTTTCATTAGCCAATACGATTGCACTCAAAATGTTTCCAGTATAAAATCGCTTAACCATTCTTAACCAAGGATCTGGTTTCCAAGCAGTAACTTGTCTTTTATATTCTTCAGCTTTTTGCAATAATCTGTCTTGATTCTCTTGTACTTTTGCTTTTTCTTCATCTGTAAATGTTCCCCCTAAACTTGTAGGGGCTTGTACATCTCTTTCTATATAAAATTGTGTATCTGATTTTATAATGCCAAGTTGATTAAATTGTAATCCAGTTAGATTAAATCTTAATGTAGTGTATCCAGATAAAAATGCAAACATAAAATCTACAAGTGCAGGTGCATATTTATATCCTCCTTTAGCATCTTTCAATATAACGCCTAAGAAAATTCCAACATTACCATCAAACATTATTGGTTTCCCCGGAGTAAAATATTTAATCATTCTTAAATATTTGTCATTATCCGATTGCTGATCGTTTGCATATTTAGCTAAATCAGTATTAAATCTTGTATATTCGGGAGAATTGTAATCTGCATTTTCATCAATAACTAAAATTTCGTTCAAATTACCAAACCCTGAAAAAATAAAAGTTTCTCCATATGAAGTATGATTTGGCTTTACAACTTTAAACTTATCGCCATAACGAAGAATTTTGTCGCCAATTTGTTTTTTGGTAATTATTTCAATATCACCAGAATCTTTATCTAAATCAGAAAGTATTTTTTGCTTTATTGGATTGTTTAAGTCCTCATAAATCTTTCTTTCTAATGCCATATTAATTTTGGACTCTCGTTCAAAATCTGCAATTAATTTGAGATGATTTTCTTTTGGATCTTGCTTTTTTGCAATATCGGCAATCTTCTGCCAAACCCTATCTCTTGACCAGATAAACCTATCATTTAAAGTAAAATAATCCGATAAAAATAATGAAGAAGAAAAAACAGACGTTCCTGCATTCTCTTGAATTAATGTGGATTGTCTTAAACTCGCTTTGTATTCTCTTGCTATAAGTTCAAGTTGATATTCTCCCTTTTGCTTTAATTCCCTTACATAATTTTTGTAAAGCATTTGCATTTCATCAAAAAATGGCTTTTGACCAACAACAAGTACATTTCCAGAAGCATCATAAATGTTATCTACTGGATAAAGTTCAAGTTCTCTAACGAAAGCATTAAATGCCTCGTAATTTTCTTCATCTTGTTGACCTCCAGCAATATTTTTCGATACAACTTGATTTGCTTGATTTGTACCAGTAGGCACTTGTCCTTGTTGTCCTGTATAACTTTGTGCTGTTGTTTGTGGTTTTGCTTGTGAAGCAAGGATAGCTCCCGATGCTTTACCTTTTTTGCCTAAACTATCGTAAATTAATTTGTACTTATTGTTTGCAGGGACATTTACAAAAGATTCTACAAACACATCAAAACCATATGGGTTAAAAATATCCTCAATTGGTTCGCCATCCTTATCGTTAATTTCAGATGCTTCAACACTTGCGGCCTGATTAGCACTTGTATTTGCATCAAGTTTACGCAGTTTTTTACGGAACATTAGATACAATCTTTGCTCTACCGGAATTTGAGTAACTACATATGTATAAGTTGGGCTATTTACTTGTCCAGTTCTATTTATACGACCTCTTTTCTGTACTTCCGTATTAATATCAAGCTCCGTTTGAATGATAAACATATTCCTTGGGCGCTTATCCTTGAATTTTATGCTAGACTGTGCAGAACCTCCCGTAGAAGCTACTACATTTATAAGCATAACATCTCCGTTGCCAGAATTGAACGCTTTGTAAACATCCGTTATGTCTGGAATTCTATCATTCTTTCTGAAAACGTAAAGTGAATTAGGGTCTTTTAAGTCCATCTTTTCAAGCATTACATCTCTACCTGTTGCCTCTAAAAACTTATAATAAGGACTTGATGCCTCTGCATATTTCGGATCAAATGTGCCAGGTTGAAAATAAATAGGGCTTCTTGGCGTACTTTCAATTCTATATCGCAAATAATCAATTACACTAAAAGGAATATCTGAATTATATGCGTTTAACCTATTCTGTATTTTAATTATTATTTGTCTTGGAGTTATTTTTCCTTCTCCATCTAATCCTGTTGGATTATCAAAGAAATCATCAATCAATATGCTATAATTTTCTACAATTACCCCTAATTTCTTTTTTGCCTCCTGCGGTTTAACACCAGTCCTTATAACATCGGTTTCAGTTAAAAATATATCAACATCAACAACCTCTCTAACTTCAAAAGTACCAGCGAAAAGTTTATTGTAAATAGCTAATAGGTATTCGGAGAAATCATTTTTTATGGTATCGCCTAAATTAAGTCCAAGGTCATTAAAAATAGCAGTACCTGTGCTTTTCATAGCAATCAATGGTTTTAATGGAGCGTAATATGTATCCCCATTAAAATTTGTATATTTTTCTTCTCTATTTAAGCAATCTATAATAAGGTCTGCTGCAAACTTTGCTTTAATAGATAAAAATAGATTTTCTCTAAATGTTTGCTTATATTTTACTATTGAATCCTCTTTGTACTTTAAGATATACTTGCCTTTATGTTTTTGTACCCAATCAAGTTTTGCTGCTTGCTTAACAGGATCTGGCTCATTAGCATATTTTATATAATACTTAAAATCTAAAAAGTCCTTTTGATCAACAAGTTCATAGTTTTTTGCGGCGCATTGTCTTTCTATACCAAGCTTTATAGCCAATTTTGCATCTGGCGTTATAGAGAAATCTCTAAGTTCCTTGAAATAAGAAATGGCTTCATTAAAAAATTCCTTTTGCTTATCTTTTGGATCATTAGTATGTATAACCTTTCCTGCTATCTCTGTTCTAATAGTTCCTACATACTCTGTTACCTTTTTACAAGATGAAAAACTCCTTTCCCGGCGAATCATTTGCCCCTCTTTTACCAAACCAGAAGCGATGTACTCCGATACGTTCTCGCCCCCCACTTTTAAGGCATTGGTTATGCTCTCTAATGTAGGCACGGCTGTCCTCAATGCCGTTTTAATTACATATAGATTAAATACAGCAGGAGATTTAGCATAGGTTGCAGAACTGAAAAGAACACCTTCGGCCGCATTAACCAAAGGAGTACATCTTTTAAGAATTACCGATTCCGTATTTGCCGATGCCGCATTATGACTTTCGTCAAATACTATGATTGATTTAAAAGCTAATGCTTCAAGAAACTCTTGCTTTATGTTGTCTTTTGCTTGACCTATTGTTGAATATGGAAGAAATATTGCGTTATATCCATTTGGTAAATAATCTTGTCCAGTATATACTGGATTCCCATCTTTTCCAGATTGATCTATTTTTTGATAAATTTTTGCTGTTTCCTCAGTAAGCATTTTGTTAAGCTGTTTCGGCTTGAAACCAGAAAATGCAACTATTTTTTCTCCAGTAACTAAGTCCAATAATGGCTCCCCATAACTATCTGTTGCATAAACAAGACCATCTTCGTGCATAACAAGAGGATTAATCTCTATTTTTTTACCATTTTGATCTACGCCAAGACCTTGAATGTCCGAAAAGTCCCTATAAATATCACTAAAAAGATATGGTTTGTGTGTAACGAAAATTGGAATTAACCCCCTTTGATAAGCATATCTCATAACCCCGGCACAAACACGACCTTTACCGATACCTGCCATATCCCCTAAGATGAAAGCATTATTTTTTTCAAATTGAGTTATCGCCATTACCAAAGCATCTAATTGCTCCGAAGCAAAACTTTGAGTTACCCTTACTTTAGAATTATATGCAAGTTTATCTTTTACAAAATCAATAAAATCAAATTTTCTATTTAATTGAGAAAGATAAGTAACTGTTTCATCAGCCATATTGATTGGCAGACAAGTTCCTACTGGCGTAGCATCTGAAAAATTAGGACTTGGAACAAGTGTTACTACTGAATTTGAAAATTCATCTAAAGCATCTTTTTGAGCAGCAGTAATTTTTTCTTTCTCTTCTTCTGCTTTCTGTTGCCTTTTTGCTCGATCCTCTATCTGTTTAGTAAGTTGTTCGAAATTATCTAATGTTTTAGTTTGTAAAGTTTGTAAGGGTTGCATAGTTTCTATTTGTATTGTGCTACTAATCCTTCAAGAATAGTAAAAAGGTTTTCTTCTTCTTCCATTGTTTCTTCTAATTCTTGATTTAGCTCAAAATTTACTGGTATTGCATTTCCGACATTAAGGTGGTGCATATCTTGAAATCTATAATAAATTTTAACTTTCCAATCAATAAACTCTTTTGATTCCATAATCTGCTCTGCTAAAACCATTTCATCGTTTTCAAAGTCTTTGTCGATTATGTTTAAGTAATTGTAGATTTGACCTCTTGCCTCAATTATACCTTCATCCCTGGTCATTCCAGCTCCGGTCATTTGGTCTTCTACAAACTTATTAATCAAATATATGAATCTCAATTTCACATCATACATATAGTTTTCAAAATCGATATTGGGCTGATCCACATCTACGCCCCCAATTCTGCTATCTGCCGAAGATTTAATTATTTGAGGATTGTTAAAAAGCATAATTTATCTAATTTAAACAAATTTATCAATAAATATTTTAAAATTCCCCGTCTTTTTCAATAATTTCCTTTACATCCGAACAATCAAATTTAACTCCACCTCCCATTTCATTGATTTTTGATATTACTTCGCAAGGAGTCATTGATTTACCCTGAAACGTAACTTTTTCTGTTGATTGCATAGACCTTTTATTAATAACTCCTTCGCCACCTTCAATTTCTATGTTTTGACCGGTTGATTTAACTTTCATCGGCATACCTCCTTTATCGTGGCTATTGCCATATGCAAGACCGCCCCCAGAAAGTTTCTTTGAAAGATATTTCGTGCAACCGCATCCTCCAGTATCTCCACCTTCCTCGTAGGTGTAAAGTGCATCATCTATTTCATCTAAAGTTTGCTCCCAGATACTAATTGCTTGTTGCCAAATTCTTTTTTCGGTTTCGTTTTGCGTTTCAGCCATTTTTTCTCTTGCCACATCAATATATGCGTTGCAGATCATAAATTTTTCTGTTTGCGGCCTTACTGAAAATAAAACTACATCTGCCTCATTTTTTTGTTGTTGTAAAAACTCATCTTCCTTGTATTGTTCTTTTAAATCAATACCTTTTTCGTATTCTCTTTCGTATTCATCAAAGCCATTTTTGTAATTTATTACATTTTCAATTTCTTTATAGCCCATAATTTTTCTCCCATCGTAATCACGAACTTCTGCTCTAAGGTCTCTTTCTCTAATGTGGTTTACTGCATCTGCTAAACTATTAAAGTCGTATGTTTCTCTCGGATAATCGTACCAAACATAATAATATTTGACTTCTTCTTGCTTTTCTTCTTCATTTTCAAAGTCAGCTTCTTGCAAATCTGTATTGATTTCGTAAAATTCAATAATATCATCATTTGCGAACTCGTAAATATCTGTCACGGGTTGAATTTTGGGTTGAATTTCTGGGGTGGTTTCAATTTTATCTAATCTATCGTAATAGTCAGGCATTTCTTCTAAATGGTGTAATGCTATAATTTCTGCTATCTCTTTTGCAATTTCAGTACCCCCTTTGGTATGTTCATCTTGTTCGTGTTGCATACCTTTTTCGAGTTGCATTTCCAATTCTTGTATATCTACTCCGTGCTTTTCAGCAATCTGGTCTAGAGACATAGTTTCCTTGAGTACAGTATAGAAAAGTGAGTTGTCAAACCCACAATTATGACATACATACTTATCTGATTCATCAGAATCGGTAGTATTCCACTCCCAAGAGCAGTTTACACATACGATTTGTTGACCAGAATTATTAATTTCTGCGAGTAATTCGCCACCATCTTTCATATTCATTTGTTGCATTTTTTGAATTTTATAGATACCAATTAAATCTTTAGCCGTTTCGCCACCATCGGCATATTTTTCTTGACCTAAATCAAAAGAATCTAAATATTCGGATTCTAAATCTATGTTTTCCGATTTCAGTTCATTTTTAAATACGGTAAGTACATTTTTCAGCTGTTCTAAATATTGCTTACCAATACTTTCGTTTTTACTGAACCAAGTAAGTAATTTTTTCTCTATTGATTCTATGTTTGGTACTTTAGAAAACCTTTGTTCAGTTAAAACTTGTGCTTCGTAAGCAAAAGAAGGGATATTTTTATAGACATTGTACCAATTTATAGTATTGGGTTTATCTTTTTCTATGAGTAAAGATAAATCGCCTAATTTATCAATTTTATCTTTTAAATACTCTTGGTTAAAATCATCCCCAACGTAAAATGATTTCCATTCACGTTGCTTTTTACCATAACCAATGTGTCTTTCGTAAGATAAATTTGAATAAATTATTTTTTTGAATTTAATCAAATCAAAGTCCAAAATTTTGGCTTTCTCTATTCTAAATTGTCTTTGATTTTCTTTTCCCGATTTACCTTCTCCAAAATGTGTTACGCACTCACTCCCTACTTTTAAAAATGTTTTTTTATTATCGTTTTTGATGTAATAAATGGTTTTTATACCTATTTTGCCACACAATTCACAATTCAAAGGATCTTCTTGTGAAGGAAATAATGTTGGTGCCTGTTTGTAATCTTTAATACTTTCAAAATCAAATAAAGGCATTTTTTTATCTTTGCCATTTACTTCAATTACTGATTCGCCTATTATTGATAACGCAGACCATTCAGTATTTTCCGTTCCCATATGAACTAAATTATCTTGTATTCTGGCATTATAATTTGATAATTTTCCATCGGTTTTGCCCCCATCGGCATATTCTACATCTAAATCCCAGCACCCATAATGTTTGGTTTCAAGCATTTTTCCCCTTGCCTCTGCGAAAGTGTATTTTTGATACTTTTTAGGATCTTCTGTGTTTACATTCCCAATTGCATAATAAAGTTCTTTTGGTATTACTAATTCTCTACCATTTGAGAAATCGTAAACATTTTCATCATCTTCAACCCAAGCGTGTCCATATCTTATGTGAGAAATAGCACCTTGCCCTTGAACTTCTGCGTGTACTAAATAAGGTGTCCCGGTGTAATCAATCTTTTTTGGACTAAAAATACCCATAGCAAATTGACCTGCTACCAAATAACAATCTCCCCCTTTTGATTTTCCCCCTTTTGCATACGTTTCTGTATTTTTTAAATAATCTTCGTATAGTTTTTTGTGTTTGCGTGTTTTATCAGACAAATTCTTTTTCCAAACGGATAATTGTTCTCTCAAACTACTCGCCATATCAACAGAAAGTTTTTTCCCTTGAATTTCCCCACTAACAAGTATTTGGTTTGACCTATCAATTAACTCATTAAGTTTTTTAATTGAAGGTATTTTAGGCATCATATTCTCTGCTATAACCCCTTTTTTATATAAATCCATTTTTTTCTCAAGCGAAGTAATCTGTTCCTCTATTTTGGTTTTGTCTTTTCCCTCTTTTAAAAGTTTGTCGAAATAAGCATCTTTTTTACGGACTTGTTGTTTATTGCCAAACCCAATTCTGCTCATATACATAACTTCTGAATCAGAAAATTTGTTTGTTCCACTTAATTTATTGTATTTGTCTTTAAGTTCTGCTAGAGTTTCTTCATATTGCTCAATAACCTCTGGTTTTGGTTTATCCAGATTTTCGGAAAAATCTTCAAAAGTCATTTTACCAGTTTCTCCACCATCTTCGTATTTAAGCAAATCATCATCTTGAACGTATGCCGCTTTTACTTGTTGCCCTCCGGCTTTTTTAAGGAACGTATTTACCCTCGCCATAGCCCAGGCGTTTCTGGTATTAGGTACGCCTCCAGTTATTGTTGGTCTGTGGCTTTTACTATAAGCTCCTAAACCTCTACGATAAACTGCTTTGAGATCGTTTAAGGTAACTTTTTTTGTATTGTGAGTTTTCTTGAATTCAGTTAGTTTTTTATCCAACCCTTTTATTATTGTTTCAGATAGGTTTATTTTAGATGCAGATTTTTCCGAAGATGCAGATTTTGCAGGGTTTTTAGAACTACCATATATTCTTTCGGATGCAGGTGCTGGTGTCTGTGCAGCAGATTTTCTTCCTGGTCTATTAGGCATTTTTTTATTTTTTACCAAATTTATCTTATTTTTTTGTAAATTTGATTAAATTAAAATTTTTATAATATGGATTTGTTTAACATTAATTCGCCAAAGTTCCTTGGCGGATCAAATTTTCACAACGTAGCAAAATTAACTTTGATTACTTACATCATCGTTAAATTAGTAAACAGATAAAACAAAAAAAATGAAAGATTTATTCAACATTAACTCTCCAAAGTTTTTAGGCGGTACAAATGTTCACAATGTAATAATCATTGGTGGACTTACTTGGATTGCTTGGAAAGTTTCAAGTTTATAAGAAAGTGATGCTCCCAAAAGCAAAATAGCCTTGACTTAAAAAATCAAGGCTTTTTGTGTTTCTTGTAATAATGCTCTAATCAATTATCTTTTTTTTCTTTATTTTTTTCTGTTATTATTAAAAATTTAGCATCATAGGGTATTTCAATGATTTCTAATCCTTTAGAACCTCCATTATCTTCAAATAAAAATTGATATTTAGACCATTCAGGAGCATATGGTCCTGTTTCTCCTCCACCAGCTTCAATCATTTCATCTGTAACAAAATCACAAAATTCGATTTCAATATTATCAACCTGAAAAATACCAAAGTGTAAGCCACCATAATCCATTTCCTTTCTTGTTATAATCCAATCTCCTACCTCAACTTCTCCTGCTCTTACTGATTTTATTTCAAATTCTAAATTATCTTTAAAATCTTCTGATTGATAAAAATTTTTTGAATTGTACTTTTTAGGTGTAATAACCCATTCTTTTCTTTGCATTTTTTTTAATTTTTAATTTTTAAAATTTATTGTTTAACGCCGGAACCTCCGACAAGTTGCTATTCATAATGCCCTTTACAACCTTCTTTATAGTCGAAATTATCACATTCGCCCATAGGGATAACTTCCCAACCTTTTGATAAGCAATCCATAAGATAATCTATTGCTTCTTCGTGAGTGCAAGGTTTTCCATCTTCCCTATTAAAAAAACCTTTCAAACTTTTTTTACCAAGTTTATTTTTAAGAACTCCACGAATGGATAAACACATATGTAATTTCATATTTTGCTTATTTTATTGAAAATATGTCTTTTAGATAATCGTATGCTTTTCCCAGAGCAATTTCTCTACCAGAATTAGTTACGATTAAAACGTGATCAGATCTTACTTCAACTTGTTGAATTTCTTGCAGAAACAATACTCCAGATACAACATCTTGCTCAATTTTTGACTCGTAACGAATACGCCCAGTTTTCATTATGCCGATAAGTTGGTTTAACCTGCCAATTTCCGCCTCGTATTTTTGAGATTCTTCCTCTCGTATTTCTCTCATATTGTTCAAAGCGTTTATCCAGTTTTTATGGTCTTGCTTTAGCACAACCTTTATCTTATCCAGACGTTTCTTGTAATATTCTGCTTTCCTTAATTTCAATTCTTTTTTTTCCATTTTTATATTTTTACTTTTTCTAAAATTGTTACATCATCGTTGCCATACCATTCTTTTGGGTGTACCCACCATCCGTTATTAATTTGCAGTTGGTGTATTCGTGTATGTTCAACAAGCAATATTTTAGTGATAACTCCAATTATTTCGCCTAAACTTTCTTCGCCTAACCCATTTTTAAATATGGCTTTTATTTTATCTCCAACAGAATACTTGCCATCGCTTTCTCCTAATTGGTCATAAGTTATTTCTTCATAAAGTATTGCTGGAATTTCCTTTTTTACTATTTTCATTTTACTTTCTTTTAAAATAAACTTTTTTTGTTTCTTTCCAATTGTACATTTCTTCTAAAACCTCTACATAATCTTCCGTCTTGCTGAAATCCATTAAACTTTTAGCACGAATTGGCATTTTCCTCAACATTCTTTGCAAGTCAAAATCTTTGTGGGTGTTCATAGTAAGTATAGCAGAAACAAAACCTCTTTTTTTATACCCCTTGTAGAAATGTCCAAACTTACGAAGGGTATCTCCCATAATAGATGCGTTACCAAAACTTTTAATCTTGAAATTGCCAATTTTGAAATCTTGTTCTATTTTTTTTACACGCTCCGGAGTTCCACAAAGCAACATAAGTATTATTGTGTGGCTAAACTCCGGGAATTTTTTAGAAAATACATTATACCATTCGTAGTTTTCATCAGAAAGAGAAAAACTCTTTGCCCTATTACTGATATTCCATTCTTTTTTTATCTGCAATTGGATCAAATCGTTTGTTGTTGATTTTTCTTCATCTATCACAAACTGTACTGGTATAAATAATTGTTTAGCAGCAGCAACACGATGCTGACCATCAATTATGTAGTTTTCCAAATCTACGATTACAGGTTGCTTCTGTCCTATCTTTTCAATAGAATCGAGCAGTTCCTTAAAATCTTTGTTATTTGTATTTACTGGACGATTGTCTTCACGATATTTAAAGCTATCGTAGTCTGTTGTGGAATAAATTTTCCCAATTACTTTTCTTTTCATTTTTTTTGGTTTTTTATACTTTACTTAAATTTGCTATCATTATAATTCCAGATAATTTTTCTTCTTCTGATGGCTCAATAAAATCTATGTAACTATCTTCATCAATTTTAAAAAAAGGTTTAGATAATTCTAAAAATTGTTCTTGTAAAAATTCGTTCCCAATATCAAAAGGATCTCCTTCTTCTGCATTTTCCATATAATCTTCAGAAGTGCAAATTTGTTCAAGCAATATATCTATTACAAAAAAAGCTTTTGGTATTTCTATTACCACCTTTTCATCGGTTTCTTCATTTAGAATAATTGCTTTTGTAGGTCCTTCAAGTTGTTTAGACCAGTCTTCTTTTTTCAATTGTTTCATTTTTTTGGCTTTTGGTTTTTTGGTTTATTATTGATTTACTATTTCGTAAGTTTTTTCAAATATGTCGGATTTGCAGGGATAAAATTCTCCATTTACTCCTTTAATAATATAATCACCTGTGTTAGCAATCATTACACCTTCAAGTGTAGGTATTCTTAATCCACCATCTAATCCTTTTTCAATAGTATTGTTAGACCATTGAATTATTTCATTTTGACTTTCTGTTGAAAATTTAAGTTCTACTGCTTCTATTACAACAGGTTTTTTTCTAAATTTTTGCATTTCCATTTTTATTTTGTTTTAAAATTTTTTCAATTAATAATTCAACTTCATTTCGTTGTATATCATTCATCATCATCAATTTATCATTAATGCTTTCGATAAGAATTGAATCAGATAACTCTTTTTTTAAAATGTCTTTTTTTTCTGGACTTAATTTGATCATAATTGAATCAATGATAAAATCGCATCTTTGAATGTAGGAATTAAACTGATTTTTCAATCCAGAATGGCAGTCCCTTTTTACATCGGCAAAATATTCTTTTGCATTACTTATGTGGTGCAATCCTTTGACAAGGGAAAATGTGTTTTCGCTAAAATTCATTTGATTTTATTTTTTATGCCAATTTGTATTCTTTCAATTTACGATAGATAGTTCTTTCGCTTATCCCTAACTCTTGTGCAGCATTTCTTCTGTTCCAATGATTTTTTATGAGTGACTTTATAATCATTTCTTTTTCTTTTTGAGGGATAGTTAAATCTTCAGAGGATAATCCAATAATGTCATTAATTTCTGCTTGAATTTGTGCTTGAAATTTACCTGGGGATACTGGGGGGGATAACTTTTCTCTCTCAAAAAGCACACAGAAATCATCTGATTGTGCAGTTATTGAAATTACTTTCCAACCATTTTGAATAAGATTATTTATTTCAATTTCCGATTTAGTAATTAATACCTTTTGCTCTTTCATTTTTAATCTTTTTAATTTTTTTATAAAAATAATCCAGTATTATTTTCCATAGTTTTTAACCAAGAACTGAATAAATGATTTTGGAATGCTCTTGTTTCATCGCTTTTGCCAGAAATTATATGCTCAACTTCTTCCATAATACACATTGCTATTTCCCTTCTTCCCATATCAAATAATTTATCTGATAAGTATATTTCTTTTGTTTTAATATCTGCCCTGCCCAGAGTATCGTTATCATCAAATTGCACGATAGTCATATTGTAAGGTATTTGATATTGCATTTCATTTAAAGATTTTACTACATCTTTTAGGAGATAATTCATTTTGGGAGTAACAACAACATCGGTCATTCCCACATCTCCTATCGTTCTTCCTAAGCCGATAATCATTACTTGTGGCAAATTTTTCTTTAATTCTTTAGCAAAATACGATGGCAATAAAAAAACCTCTTTTTTTGTACGGCTTATTTCTTCTGCGTAGTTCCCAGATTTTTCCCTTAATACAAGACAATAGTTTTTGCTAAACTCAATCCATTTTGAAGAAAATGATCCAGTTGGTTTACTATTTTGAATACTTCTATACTCAAAACAAGGTTTTTCATCAAACCCGGACCTTAAAATTGATATAACGTAGTTTTCATTAGGCATTTTTGCGATTATATCAGAAAACGCATAAGATAACGCCCCTAAATTTTTAGCCGTCCTATCTTCATTTATTTGCACATAATCAAATCCGTAATCATAAAGCATACCATCTTCTAATCCAACTCGTATTCCTTTACGATAAATAACGCCTTCCGTTTTTTTATAGATTTGTGTCTTTTGACTGGTAGTTTTATCGCCAAGGTATGATGTATATACTTTATCTACCTCAAGCATTAATTCTCTTTCACTTGTAAAATAAGCATCCCAATTATCAACAACTATTTTTAGATTTTCGGTTGCCTCTATGTAAATTCGTGTTTTACCGGCCGCTGCATTTATATTTTCAGTTTCTCTTATTACTTGACAACTACTTTCATCCAGAGCGTTGCAATAAATTTCACGCAATACAAACCATTCTTCCGTCCAAGTAGGTCCCATAGTTACTGTGAAACTGGTAGGTTTACCATTAATACAAATCCTATCAAATATTTGCTCTTTTAGTTTTTCGGGAATAGTTGTAAAAATCATTTCTTGTTCCCCAGAAAATATTTTGAAATCAATATTGTTGCGCATCATAAATGCTACGGAATACTTTAACCCACTTCCAAAGAATCCAATTTTAGAATTGTCATTTCTTTTGGTTGAAGCTCCAATAAGTTCAAACGAGTTGCTTTCAATCTCGCCATCGTTTTGAATAAGAATGTATTTTTTCATTTTTTATTTTTTTCCCATTGTTTTTGAAATAAGTAATCCATAACAACCATTGCAAATTTTATTTTCTTTATTAATCGCAAGCAATTTTGAAGTTTTGTTTTTTCCACATTGAAAGCATTCAAATTTTACGAGATTTTCAAAACGAACTTGCTTGTAATCTGTGTATTTTGCCATTTTTTGCTAAAAATTTTCAATTATTTCATTAGGATCCCCAGATAAGTAACTATCCCATTCTTGAGGTGTTATACCTGTTAGAATAAATTCTCTAAATTCTGCTGATAGTTGTGGGAATATAGTTTGCACATATTCTCCGTTTGCTATTCTGTTTTCAAACCTTTGCATTTGTTCTTGCGTAACATCAAGGTCTAAAGTGTGAGTCTTGCCACTAAATTGGCTCGTTCTTGTTATTTCCATTTTGTTTGCGTTTATGAAATTTCTACCCAGTAATTTTCTTTGTCTGATTGATTCTGTGTCATTTGTTTGTTATTTGGTTGAATTGAGAATTATTTCCTTGATCGTGTATTTCATCAATGATTTTACCAAGCATTTGATTAGACATACCCAATCCTTCAATTATGTATTCTATTGTTTCCAAATCAACCTCAATTGCTTTGAGATGCTCAATAATGTGGTTTGCTGATGACATTTGATTGTTGTCCATAATTATTTTAAATTAATGAATTTATTTTGTCTTGCTTTTTAAAATTATTGATTGTTGGGTAACTACATAAATTGCATACTTTTAATATTTTTTTCAAACCCAGGCATTTTCTTTCATCGCAAATACCATTTAATCTACAATTAACAATAACTCTATTATTTGCTTCAATTATTCTAAAACATTCTCTTTTAGTTGGCTTAATTTTAAGCCATTCCAATTTCTTATAAATACCAAAAATAGCAGATTGGCAAGGTTTATTTTTATAAGAAAATTCTGTTCTATATTTTGGCTGCCGATAGCTATGTATTCCTATAAAAGCTTGTTGGGCTTGATCAATGTTTTTATGTTGAGACTGCTGTATTCTAATAGTTCTTTCGTGGCTATTATTAAGTTTCGTGTATATTTTGTATGTCTTAATTTCTCGTAATTTCATAACAAATTTTCGTCTAAAAAACTGATAAATGATTCATCTGTAATGATAAGGTGGTCAAGTAGTTTTATATCTAAAAGCTTTCCCCCCTCTCTTATTTTATTCGTTATTTGAATATCTTGTTCCGATGCTTTCAAGTTCCCAGAAGGATGGTTATGAGCCAATATAATCGCACAAGTTCCCGGAGTATTTAACGCTATGGTAAAAACCACTTTCGGATCTACGATTGATCCTGTAACCCCTCCACTTGAAACTTTGTAAAAACCAATTACCTTATTTGATTTATTTAAACAAAGCATAACCACTTCTTCTATCCAATTAATTTTATAGTTATTGAAACAAAGTTTTAATACTTTATAGCAATCTTCACTGCTCGTAATAACTGGGAGTTCAGTTTTTGATTTTTTAATGTTTATTGAAATTTCTATTTCAGGTATTGAATCAAGAAATAGTTTTAGTTGTTTCATAATTCAATTATTTTAAAACCTACTCTTGTTTTTGCATAATCTTGACAAGTTTCTGCACTTAAAAACTTGACATTTTGCTCAAAAAACGATATTTCACTTTTGCAACCACACATATCGCCTTCTTCTGTGGAGCCAAGAATTATCGCATTGCCAACGATTATTACATCAAATTGATTTGGCATTTTAAACCCTCCTTTAATTAAATCTGGGTTTAACAGTGATTCTTCATCGCAATATAATTCATCTTCATTTTCAAATTGAAATGGAATTTGAAACAATCGGCAACCATTACCAATTTGAAAATAAATATCTTGGGGCGAACCGATTTCTACAATTTCAATTTTTTGAGTTTCTACGTTAATTTTTAATGCTTGTTTCTTTGAAATATGTAATAACTCCGCTGCTTTTTCAAATGTTTGTTCAGATAACTGATATGCTTGTGGAGAGCCGAAATCTGGAAAATTTTCTTCTATTATCATTCCATTCTGTATGGTATATAACCCAACATTATAACCCATATCATCATCAGCAAATTCGCAAGTAATTGCAGTATTGGGAAAAAGTTTACTCAATTTCATCAAAGCAAATGATGGTGTGGACCAAGCAGTTTGAAACGAAAATTGAATAACATCGGTTTCAAAGATTTGACTAACTTGATAAACATCCCATTTTGTTCCCCAGTTTTTGATATTCCAATGATATGCATCTGTTTCTTCAGTTGGCATAGGAAAGAAACTTGCCAAAGAAAATGATTTTTCTTCGCCTTTTACTTTTTGTATTAAATTTTGTAAATCTTGTTTTTCGCCAGAAATGGTTACTACGTTTGCAATGTGATTAGGCATAGTTTGATTGATTAAATTTTATAAAATTGATTGTGTTTGTTTCGTAGTCAAGTAGGTTTTCGTAATGATCTTTGAACTCCATTAACTCCGTTTCAGTATAATCGCTATTTGAAAGCATATTCATTAGCCAGTCATCAAAAAGAGTAATGTTTTTGATTGCTTCTTTGTACTTGTCATAACTTTGAAACGATATACAGGGTTGAGTTTTTTTTAATTTCATATTTTTTAATTTTTTTTATTCTACATCTAATTCGTGTAATTCGTAGCAATCGAAACCCGTTTCAATTTTTAGCGTTTCAATAAAAGCTAACGCATCAGCGTATAAGTAAAAACCTTTGTGGGTAATTCCAGCACCTTGCTCAATTACGAGCCAAATTGTTTTGTTTTGATTTTGCATTTTTTTTTAGTTTTTAAGTTTAAAGAATTGAGTTTTTATATTTTCTGTGTTTCTTCATAGTTTCTGCCCATTCCTTTCCTCCTTTATAATAAATCATTGTACCTCCTCTGTCCTTTCTATTCTGGAGGTCTTTTAGTTTTTTCTCTGGGCAAGTAATAAATTGTACCAATCTTCTACTAACATTGAATATTGCGGCCAATTTCCTTTGAGAATATCCGATTTTGTGCAAATGAATCATTCTTTCTCTTTGGCAAGGCAAAACCTTTGTTCTCTTATCAAAAAACGGACAATCTATTTTTAATTTATCTGTTCTGTATGGCACGTTTTTTCTTTTGTTTACACAAAGATAGGGGGAACTATTGTAATAAAATACAACAGACAAAAATATTTTTTGGTTTAGCTAAATTTTAACATTTCGAGTTGCATAACTCTTTGTGCATTTTATATGTAAAGTTGCATATTTTACTATGCAAAACACAGTTCGCAAACAGAAAACAACCAACGCTAATTAGCGGTTAAAATTGTTCATTTTTTTTGACTGAAAATCCCTAACTACTTGAAAAAAAGTTTAAAACGCAGTATAGACAACGATTTGCTTATTTGATGGTTATTTGACTACACAAAAAAGCCCCCCGTAGAAACGGAGAGCTGATCTAAAATTCAAAGACGAGAAAAAAATCAAAATTTAAGTTAAAGATATTCTGCTAATTATACAAGGATTTTTATATTTACTTAGCTTTGTTACCCTTGTTTTTTCTCCAGTTTTTATCCCTTTAATAATTGCAGACTTTGAAAACATTTTAATTAATTTATCATCTTTAGAATTATTGAAAATAAAAACTTCTCCTGTTATTGTATCTGTAACTTTTACTTTGCCTTTTGTTCGTTTGCAACGCATTTCAAATTCTGTTAGTTTACAATCTTCTTCTGATTTTCCATTATATATTCTTCCTAAAGTTTGATTAGTTGGATGTCCATATTGCTTTTTTATGTATTTGGCAAAATCTGTGCTTGTCTTAAATTCAAGTCCATCAAGAAAATATTTTGGCTTTCTGCTTTCTTCAATTTCTAATTTTAAATTAGCAATAATTTTCTTAGTGAATTTGTTAATCCCTTTTCTTAAACCATATTGTTTAATATAAAAAAGTCCTATTTCTTCTTTTTGCTTAATCCAAAATTTTTGATAATTATCGTATGTACATTCGTAACAAGCTGGACTTTTACCTCCATAATATTTTTTATTATTAGTGTATGCTTCTATATGCTTTATCTCCTTACAAATAGTACATCTTCTAAACCCCTTTTCTAATATCTTTTTTGAAAATCTTATTTTACCTATTTCTACAACTTCCATACGTTTCAATTGGCAATCCCTACAACTTTTTCTACGCAAATCTTTACTTTCATCTCTAATATAAAATTCACATAATGGCTGCTCAATTAAGCACTTATTACAGATTTGAGTTTTTTGCTTGATTTTTTTATTTTTCTCTCTAATTTCTTTCTGATCTGAAGATAAGTTCTTTACCTTTTTATTTTTGGGGAATTGCTCTATTTGATATTCTTTCATAAAATTTCTTTGAAATACCTGGTCCAATTTTCACAAACTTCACTCCACTCAAGTTTTTTTGCCCACTGATAACTATTTTCTATTTTTTTCTTAAAATCATCGTTTTGTGAAAACTTATCCAACGCAACTTGTATTATTTTTTCAGATATTTCGTAAATATCGGTTTGCTCCCGGATAACATTATCAAATGTACTGCAAAATGGAACTAAAGTTGTAAGCATATAAGCATTTCTGCCATACGCAGACATTTCCATAAAAGATGTTGAATATGGAGCAATAATAGGTATTTTGCAAGATGCGGCCTCGCTATAACCCAAGCCCCAACCTTCCCCTAATGTAGTTGTCAAATAAACATCTGATCCGTTGTAAATCTTATTGATTATTTCTGTATCAGCCATCATTTCTTCAAACTCTTTTGGAATCAATTTAAAATCTTCATCCTCTACTAAATCGGTTTGCATAAAAACAGCTCTTAAATCCCAGCCATAAGGATCATTCGGATGGCAATGTATGTATAGTAATGGCTTTGGAAGAAATTTGTATTTTTCCCACTCTTTTTTTGCCTCTATAAACCCAAATATTGTTTGTGGTAAATCTTTTCTTGGTTGGTTTCTATTTAAGTTTGTAACAATAAACCTATCGCCATTACAACCGAAATAATCTTTTCTGAATTTTTTGATTTCCTCCTCTGGTAATGGGTAGAAATCTTTTGAGTTGTTGCCGTGTGGTACAACCTTTATTTTTAAATTTGGTTTTTGTTTTAGAATTTCTTTTTTACCATATTCTGTGTAAGTAACCAGTACATCAATTAATTCAAGGTTTTTCGTTAATTCATAAACAATAGTGCAATCTACCGGGAAATAAAATATTGATTTGAATAACTTTCTTTTTTGGTCTTTTTTCTCCTGCTTTAAGAAATCTATAATTTCAATAATTGGAACAACAACTCCTAAATCTTGACATATAAATACCCCATCGTAATCTCCATCTTTTAAGCATTTTAAAAAAACGTGGCGGCCATAGAAATCATCTTTTACATCATTCATTCTCCCGGAGATTATCAATGTGTTTTCATCTTCTTGGTACGGCTCTCCAAAATAGTTTATAGCAATAATTTCGAGATGAAGCTCTTTGCCAAACTGCTTTTTTAATTCCTTTACAATGTTTTTGCTAACTGTTCCAAACCCTGTTCGAGCAAAATAGTCGAACAAGCACAATACTCTTTTCCTTTTCATTTTTCTATTTTATTAATGATAACAATACCCCAATTATTAAACCTGCCCCTCCATAAATCCATTTGTTTATTTTAAGTAGTTTTACCTTTACGTTTTGAATTGACTCTATTGACTTGTGATTAAATATCTGTTGGTCTTTTGCTAAAATAATAGCCTCGTAGTTACTGCACTTTTTTTCACACAAACTATCTTTAATATCGTAGCTCCTTATTATGTGGTCTTTCAAATCCAGTCTTTCCTCAAGTATAGAAACACTATTTTGTGTAGCCGCTAATTCCTCTTTCAATATTTTACAATCCTCTATTTGCTTAATTGCCTTTCTCAATTTTGAATTTGGTAGGCACGTTATAGAATCAGATACTGTCTGTGAAATACCTGATAATGTCAGGTGTGCTAAAATTATCAATACGATTATTCTTCTCATATTTCTGCTTTATATTTTTTATCTGGTTTTGATTTTCAATGTATTCTGCCGATAAAACCTGATCCGCTTTCTTCATAGAGTCAATTTTAATCGTGTATAAATTCATCTCTATTTTTATTGAATCATTTGCGATATTCAAACTATCGCATCTCAATTCAAGTTTTTCATTCTCTTTCTTTATTGAGTCAATTTTTCTATCGGTAGTTTTTATAAAAAAAGCAATACTTATTGCAAATAGCACAATAATCAGAATAATCGTTGTTATACTTTTCATAATGCTACAAATATAAATCATTATAAACCTTTTTTACTCCATCTTTAATTCGCATTGGAATAAATTTTTTGCCCAATTTTCTAAAAGCACCTCTTAACGCAGTTGTATCTGCTTCAGTATAAAATTGATAATTTTCGTGTGTGAATGGATTGTCAATATACCTAATTTTCTTTTTTGTGTACTTTTTTATCGTATTCCCTAATTTTTGGAATGAAACGGCTTTCCCAGTACCTACATCGTAAATTCGTGTTTTCCCAAATGATTTGAATTTTTCCCAATATTCAATAAACGTAAGATGTACTTCGTTTATATCATCAACGTGAACGAAATCTCTTTTTATCGTACTGCTATCGCAAAATAAACAATGCTCTGCTCCAGACATCCATTTATATACTATTGAAGACATATCTCCTTTATGAGCTTCTGTTGCACCATAGACATTATGATACCTTAAGCAAACAACATTATCATAAAAATCTGGGAAATGGTTTATCATTTTTTCGCAAACCAATTTCGTATATCCATATGCAGTTAATGGACTTGAGGCAGAACTTATTCTACGATCAGATCCATATATTGCTCCAGATGATGCAAAAACAACTGGAATGTTTTTTCTTTTTGCCTCTAAAAACAATTGGATTGTGAAAACATAATTGCCCTCGTAGATTTCCTCAATTTTGGACCTGGTACTTGAATTCGCTCCCAAATGGAATATAAAATCAACATTTTCTAAAAATGAAAAATCAATATTATGGAAATCTTTGAACTCGCTAAAAATCAAACCATCGTAAACCCTTGCGTATTCATCAAGATTATCTACAACAATAATATCGTTGTAGTCAAGTGCATTAAGTTTTCTGATAAGTTCTCTACCAATAAACCCTGCCCCCCCAGTAACTGTTATTTTCATTATTCAGGTTTGTCTGTATGTGATCTTAATTCTGGCAAATCTAATTCTTCGGCTTCATCTTCAGTTATTAACTCAATACCTAATGCTTCGACTTGCTCTTTATAATCAACATCTTCTGTCTGTTGTGCATTATTATCGGCATCCTCTTTTGCTTTTTTTATTTGCTCTTTCATTTGTGCCATAAGTTCATCAAGAAATTCAAGCGGATTGAAAGTATCAAAATAATAATCTCTTTCGGCTTCGTTTTCAAAAACCATTGGAAATTGAATGTGCATCACACTCAACTCTGGAATTCTGGGAATACTGGCAACCAAAAAATGCTTGTCAGTTTCTTCATCATAAGATTTGCTTAGGTAGCAATCTATTTCTTTTTCTTCGTACCTGTGGTGCTTGGTAAATTCGTTTTCTGATACAAGTTTGATTTTTTCATTAAACATTGATACTACTTTCATTTTTCTTTTTTTTTAATCTATTACTGAAATTAATTTTAGTGCATAAGCGGCTTTTGCCACACGCAATTTATCGTATTTTTCGTTGCAATACAAATCTCCGGCATTGAAGTATTCTTTATTTTCTACGGATTCGATTGGACTTATCTCGCCATTCCTAACAAATTTTTCATATAGACTGCTAAGTATCTGCACGGCTACGCCAGAGAATAAAATAAAAAATTCATTCTTGTGATAATAATCCACATATAATCTTATAATTTCTATCATTTTATGCTATTCTATATCCTGAATAATTACAATTATCGCATTTGATATTTTTTTGGGGTGGAATTGATGCCAATGTAACCATAGGGTTACTATCGTAAAGTTCCTCGCTGCAATTCGGACAAGCGATACCATTCTTTTGTGGAAAAAAATTTGGCAAACCTGTCGGCATTAAATTCATTTTTTCGGCATTGTGCTGCTCCAAAGATTTTAAATTCGGTTTTTCCGAACTTGTTTCTATTTTAGCAAAATACTCATACACTAATTCAAAATCTACTTTTTTGCCATTTTTATCATTTTCTATTTGAATATTGGGATGTAATGGAAGTGGATGCGGTATTTGCCCATAAGGATCAATGATATTATGCACAACAACCCAACCATTTTCTGTTTTTTGCAGTTCTCCAGATTTTAAACATTTTACTGGGGTGTCTTGATTACCTTGCCTTACTTCTAAATTTTCCATTTTTAATTTATTAAAAGTTCTATTTCACGAATTATTGCTTGTGATTGTGGTGTTGATGTGGTATGTGCTTGTCCGCCATCTGAAAAATATCCTAACCCATTTTCCAAAATAACGACTCCGGCATTTTTAAATCTTTGGTAATAAGGATTCATTCTATCTAAAATCTGTTGTTTTGTTCTGGTCCCACTCCACCCATACGATCCTTTAAATAAAAATAAAGCAGCATTAGGAAATTTTTGACGTAATGTAGAAACCAATTCTTCTATTTTATCGGAACTTGAAAATTGACCATTTGTTCCTATTGAAATGATAATTACTGAAACATCTGGGCTAATAGGATAACTCTG
>Ga0114959_10000745_pt1 | contig 30389 bp, 21 predicted proteins | sample C_130625_EF_Meta_FD_87317 | JGI IMG/M metagenome (GOLD analysis project Ga0114959, IMG submission 87317) | Freshwater microbial communities from Lake Croche, Canada to study carbon cycling - C_130625_EF_MetaG | ecosystem: Environmental > Aquatic > Freshwater > Lake | place: Lake Croche, Canada... | reverse complement strand
TCACCACATAGGCACATAGACACATAGTTATCTGTTCTTTTTCTATAATTATCTGATTTGTTAATAAACAATATAGAATAAAATTTAAAGTTGCATTTCTATGTGTTCTATTTTGCCTTTTGAAAATACATTATTTCTGATTTTCTATGTGCCTATGTGCCTATGTGGTCAATAATTTATGTGGTGAGTAGTAACATCTTATTTTATACAAAAGAATCATTATGAAAAAAGGTTTCGTCTACTTATTGTTTCTCTTTTTACTGCCAAAATTAAATTTAATGGCCCAGCAGCCTTTGAAGATTGCTGTTTTCGCGCCTTTGTATCTTGATAGTGCTTTTGAAGGAGAAAATTATAAATTAAGTAATAATAATTTACCCAAAATCATGTTGCCTGGATTAGATTTTTATCATGGGGTGATGATGGCATTGGATAGTTTAAAAGCAGAGAGTAAACAATTGGAAGTATTGTTTTATGATAGCAAGGGGAAAGAAAGTATTTACACCATCATTAGAAAGCCAGAGTTTAGTGATATTAATATGATTATAGCTGCTTTCAACAACAAAGCAGATGTAAAGCCATTGTCAGAAATTGCTCAAAACAGAAAAATACCACTAATCTCTTCTACATATCCCAATGATGGAGGCATAGTAAGCAATCCTTACTTTGTAATGATTAACACTTCTCTTAAAACTCATATAGAACAAATTTATCAGTATACGCAAAGAAACTATGCCATTTCAAATATCCTTTATGTAAAAAGAAAAGGGCAATTAGACGATTTAGTTCAATATTATTTTACTGCAACTGAGCAAGCAACAGCTTCAGTACCGTTTAAATACAAAACATTTGAGTTGAGTGATACTGCTACTTTCAAATCGTTGGAAGCATCGCTAGATAGTAATAAAAAAAATACCATTATATGTGGAAGCTTAAACGAAGCATTTGGTTTGAAGCTAGTAAAAATGTTGTCGTCAGCAAGTAAAAGTTATGAATGCACAGCTATTGGAATGCCTACATGGGATGGAATTAAAGAATTGGAAAGTCCAGATTGTAAAGGGGTAATGATTATTTATACAACGCCCTATAATTTTCCAAGAAATCATGCAATGGCAATTAAACTATCTAAACTTTATAGGCAAGATTTAAATGCAAAGCCAACTGACATGTTTTATAAGGGATATGAAAGTATGTTCCACTTTGGTAGTTTGTTAATTGAAAATCCTACTAATATCATGAGCCATCTTTCGGATAAGAACTTTAAAATATTTAATGAATTTGATATTCAGATAATTAAAAACAAACCAGAACAAACGATAAAATACTTGGAAAACAAGAAGCTTTACTTTATAAAGAAATTGGATAATTCCTTTAGATAGTACAAATAATCAATGGGATAAATTTTTGACTGTTCTTTCATAAGATTAGTATTAATAAATTTTATTTAATAGAGGTGTTGATTGAATGGCACTTATTGTATTTTGAGCCTATTAATACCCTACAATATGAATTGCCCTATTTTTACCGCTTTAAAAATTAAAAATAAATATGAGTAACAGAACTTTTACGATGATTAAGCCAGATGCAACTAGCAAGGGCTATACTGGTGCAATCTTAGACCAGATTATTAAAGCTGGTTTTAGCATTAAAGCTATGAAGTGGACAAAGTTGACTACAGAACAGGCTGGTTTGTTTTATGACATTCATAGAGAGCGTCCATTTTTTGGTGAATTGGTTTCATTTATGAGTAGCGGACCAATAGTTGCTGCCATTTTAGAAAAAGAAAATGCAGTTGAAGATTTCAGAACTTTAATTGGTGCAACAAATCCTGCCAATGCGGCAGAAGGTACTGTCCGTAAGAACTTCGCAGCATCAATTGGTGAGAATGCAGTTCATGGAAGTGACAGTGATGAAAATGCTGCTATTGAAGGAGATTTTTTCTTTTCTAAGTTAGAGCGCTTTTAATGTTATTAATATGACATTGTAGCAAAATTATTTAAGCATATTTTAATATTGGCATGATATTTAATAACGATATTATGTTTTTTAAGGGTTTAGGGTTGAAAAAAGGGCTGTGGTTCTCCACGGCCCTTACTATTTTATAGTTTATTCCAAATATTCTAGATTTAACTTAAAATATTTACATGCAACTATTTAGTAACAAACAAATACTAAAGAATTAAACCCAGCTTATTTATCTAGAAGCTTTCTGTATTTATTCACTGTTGCATCCATTCCTTGATTAGCATGATAAGTAGGCGCTACATATACAAATGAATATGGTTTGTATAAACTTGCACAAGAAGCATTATTGGTTTTTAGGTTTTTATAATCCACCCATGCTTTATCATAATTTTTAATTGCTGTACTTAATTCAGTTAAATCATATTTACCAGATTTGTCACCTTTAAAACCAATTGCCATAATTTTCCATCCATTCGCAATAATGGTATGTAATAGCAAACCATATTGCGATGAAACAGATAAGTATTTTTCATCAGCTTTGTTGGTCATTTTTACATCTTTACTTAAAGCAACAATTTGTTTCCACATTTCCACAGATTCAAATTTTTCCTGAACAACATTGTCGAGCAAATTATTTGCATAATAATATTCAAATGCACCTTTTAAAAATCCTTCTGACGGGAAATGTTTACTCGGCACATTGGCTGTATCTATTCCTCCTAGGAATTCATCGCGCATCCACCAAACCCAGTCAATTTCAAACTTATACTTGGCACTCTCATGTCCACGAAGTACTGCTTGTGCAGAAAGCAAACTAAGTTTTCTGAAAGCTTTTCTAGCTTTTACATCTTTAATTCCGTTTTTATCCATGAATTTATTAAAAACAGTTTCTTCAGTTTGAGAAGTGTTTGCCCCCCAATGGCTTATAACATATGCATTTAGTTTACACCAAAATTCATTTGTTATATACGGGCCAACCCATCCACCACCACGACTCCAACTCCAAACACCTGCAAAACGTGGATTGTTTTTTAATTCATTCAAGCTTTTTAGCCCTTTCTGCGGTTTATTGGTACTGTATTCCTCAAATCCATTGATAACTCCATCCATTACATAGTTTGGATAAGCACCTTTTCCTTCATATTCCCTTTGGCATTCTACTTCTACTAATTGTGGATGTTTTCCAAGTCCTAATGTAGGATTAAAATCGTAGGTTCGGTGATAATCACCCTTTGTATGCTTAATAGAAAAAACTAGGTTTTTGTGAGGTTCAATTTGATTGGTAACTGCAAGATAATATGCAGCAGAATCGTGCATGCCTCCGAATGACCATGTACGATAAAAGATTTGTTTGTTTCTCTTTTCACACACTTCTTCACGAAGAAGATTAATCAGTTTTACATGGCTACTCGTTCCGTTTGTAATTGGATTGTTTCCTGTGTGATAGGGTACATTGTTTAAATAAGTTTCACCTGTTCTAATTACCAAACCATCCAAATCTGGAAAAGTGTTGAATAGTTCTTTCAGCATTAAGCGATGAATCTCAATTGTCTTTGGTCTTTCAAAAGATATTTTGCCATTTGCATCACAAATTTCATCGTGATAAAGCGCAACCAACTTTTTTGGAAGTACAATTACATCAGTAAAATAATACACTTTTATACCAGCTGCGTGTGCAGCTTTTATATTGTTTCTTACCCTATCTGCCGCTTTTAATACCCATTCTCTTTCTTTTGATCCTTTAGGGAAAATTTCAGGACTTAAATCATCAAATGTAATTGCCGCATGTGCAAAGGTGAAATCGTTCATTATTTGACCACCATAGCCTTGTTTTTTCAGAAATTTTGGATTGTTAAAATCAGTTATAGTTAATGGTTCTCCAGGGTTGTGGTGCACCATATCTAAAATAAGTGTTGGTTTTATTTGTGCGATTGTAGCAATCGATAAAAAAAAGGTAGTAACAACAAGCGCTAATAATTTCATAAAGCAATAGTTTTATTTTGAAAGGAACGGGACAAACATATTTATAAATGCTGTTGGTGCAAATAAAAGGTAAGAGTTTAGTCTTTTATTAATACATATATGTTGAATGACGAATAAAAGTGGCTGAGAAATTTATAAAAAATCAATTGTACTTAAATTGTACGTACGTTTGTGATGTATTTAAATTAAAAAGTAAAATAATTAATAAAATGTATCAATTATGGCAACTTTAGTAAACGATAGAATTGATATTAGAATAAACAAGGAGCAAAAAGAATTAATTAAGCTAGCTTGTGATTTAAGTGGGTTTAAAAACCTTACTGAATTTGTTGTTTTTTGTATCAATAAAGAAGCAAATCAAATTATTATTGAGCGTAACCAAGTGCTTAAAAGTATTGAGGATAAAAAAATATTCCTAAATGCAATTCTAAATCCTCCTTCACCTAACACCCAACTAAAAAAAGCACAATTGAATTATTTAAAATTTCAAGAAACAAATGGCGCTAACAATAGTAACCCTACAAAAGAAATTTGATAAAACTAGGTTCAATTGTGGCAATCAACTTCTAAATGACTACTTAAAAAAACAAGCTAAACAAGATGTAAATCGTGATTTGTCAGCTTGTTTTGTTTTAGTAGATCCAAGTGATGTAGTAAAAGGATACTATACTCTTTCAGCTAATTCCATAAAAAGAGATGCATTTTCAGAAGAATTAATCAAAAAACTACCACCTAGTTATGAGGACATACCAACCATTTTATTAGGTCGTTTAGCAATTGATGAATCTATAAAAGGAAACGGATGGGGGGAGATACTTCTTTTGGATGCCTTGAATAGAAGCTTATCTATTTCGGAAAGTGTAGGCACAATTGCAGTTATTGTTGATCCAATTGACGAAAAAGCACAGGCATTTTATTTGAAATACGGTTTTATAATGTTACCTACATCGGGTAAAATGTTTTTACCAATGAAAACTATTAAAGAATTGGCTGGCTAAGTTGATGGAATATTTTGAAATACATAGTAAGCTGCAACCCAATCTCCAATAAATTCTATCGCTTAATCTCTGTTTCATCTTATTATTGCCATGTTATTTTTTCTATTGTATAGTCTAAACTTTTCATGTTGGCAATTCAGGATATTCAATTTCATAAATATGCAGATGGTTTGGTGCCTGCAATTATTCAAGATGAACAAACCTTAAAAGTATTGATGCTTGGTTTTATGAATCAAGAAGCAATGGATAAAACAACTGAAACGGGAAAGGTTACTTTTTACAGTAGAAGCAAGCAACGTTTGTGGACAAAAGGGGAGGAGAGTGGCAACTTTTTGCTAGTAAAAGATATTAGTTTAGACTGTGATAATGATACATTATTAATAAAAGTACAACCCATAGGGCCTGTTTGCCATACCGGCGCAGATACTTGTTGGAACGAAGTAAACGAACCGAGCAATTTCTTAGAAACTTTAGAAAATACCATTCAAAAAAGAAGTGAAGCCGACCCCAAAGAATCATACACAGCAAGTTTATTAGCAAAAGGCATAAACAAGGTAGCCCAGAAGGTAGGAGAGGAGGCTGTGGAATTGGTAATAGAAGCAAAAGACAACAACAAAACATTGTTTTTAGAAGAAGCTGCCGACCTTTTGTTTCATTATTTAATACTCCTTAAAGCGAAAGGATATAAATTGCACGAGGTTTTAGCGGTTTTAAAAGGAAGACATAAAAAATAAGCGTAAAGTAAAAATAGAATTAGGATGAAAAAATTAATAGTAGCATTAGCGTTTCCTGCATTTGCAATGGCGCAAACGGGATATGTAGTAAAAGGAAATATTAAAGGCTTGAAGGACAGCACATTGGTATTTCTTCAAAATATTGAAGGTGCCACAGTAGCACAAGATTATGCAAAAGGGGGTACTTTTAAATTGATGGGAAAAGTAGAAGACCCTAGCTTTTTTCAACTTGCTTTTTCGGGCACTAATGAAATGGGCGAGCTTTTTTTAGCAAATGAAAATATGACCATCACGGGCGAAATGACCAAAATTAAAAACGCTTCGTTCAAAGGTTCTGTATATCAAACCCAATATAGAAGCTTTGTTGATGTATTCTTACCAATTAATGATAAATTGGCAAAACTAGTTACTCAAATAAATGGCGAGAAACAAGGGGGCAAGAAAAAAGACAGTTTAATTGCTGTGTTTAATGATGGTAGAAACAAACTAAAAACCTTTGTAGATAAGTTTTTAGTAGAAAATTCTGCAACACCTGTTAGTGCATTTATCTTGTACCAATTTTCTAAATTGTACGAGGAAAATGAAGTGGAGAAAAAGTACAATGCTTTAAAACCATCCGCCAAAAAAATATTGTTTGCTCGTGAAATAGAAAAAATAATTGATGCTTCTAAAGTGGGAAGCATTGGCAGTACTGCGGCTGACTTTGTACAAAATGATACGGCAAACAAGCCAGTTAGTTTATCTTCTTTCAGAGGCAAATATGTATTGGTAGATTTTTGGGCAAGTTGGTGCAGACCATGTAGAATGGAAAACCCCACTGTATTGGCTGCATATAATGCTTACAAAGACAAAAACTTTACAGTTTTAGGCATTTCTTTAGACAAGGAAAAAGACAGTTGGATAAAAGCAATTAGCGACGACAAACTACCTTGGACTCATGTAAGCGATTTGCAATTTTGGAGCAATGCAGTAGCCAAACAATACAAAATAGAAAGCATTCCTTCTAATTTATTAATAGACCCTGCTGGTAAAATAATTGGAAAAAATTTAAGAGGCGAAGAGTTACTAGCTAAGCTGAAAGAATTGTTGAAATAGGTTATAATTAAAATTTATTGTGTAAAGAGGGATGGTGTAATTTACTCCATCCCTTTTTTTTATCGCAGCATCACTTTACATCGTTGTAGCCTCACTTAACATCGTTGTAACGTCACTTAATATCGTTGTAGCCTCACTTAACATCGTTGTAGCGTCACTTAATATAGTTGTAACATCACTTAATATCGTTGTAGCCTCACTTAACATCGTTGTAGCGTCACTTAACATCGTTGTAGCATCACTTAACATCGTTGTAGCATCACTTAATATCATTGTAGCGTCATTTTTTGAGGAATGTACATCTAAAATGAAAATACCGAATTGTCGTAATTAAACATACGCTTAGGTATTTTTCAACTTTTTATACCGAAAAAACTCGTTTATTTTTTGCTCTCAAATCCCTTTTTTTACCATTTTCCATGAATTATGAAAAAAATAATTGCATTTTTGAAATTATTTATTATTATTGCCAAATGAAATTCTAATGTTAAGTTTTAAATAAGCATACAATGAATAAGACGATACAAAATACAGAGTCCACTGTAGATAAAGCAATTGATTTCTATAATCATGATGATAACCACGACAAGCTAGTTGCAATAGATGATATCAAAAACCCAATGGCCGAATTGGTATCAATAAAACAAGGCTATATCATTGCAGCTAAGAATCAATTAGCCCCCCATACCACTAGAAAAGCGGTAGATGCAGCCAAAAAAGCCTTTGCTGATAAATTGCGTGTAAAGCTAGATTTAGTTCATGCAACAGTTAAAAAGTCGGGCGATGCTACGTTGTTAGAACTAGTTGAAAAACCAATATCATTTATATTGGATGCTACAAAAGGAGAAGCCTCTATAAATGCTTTATTAATTATAGAAGCTTTAGAAACCAATCTAAATACGATATTAAAAAACAAACTCACCAAAGCAAATATTGATGAATTAAAAGCCTTATTAAAAGCTTATGATGACATCAAAGATTTGCCTATTGAATCTAGGAATAAAAAGAAAGTAAAAGGAACAAACGTATTAACTGCTTTAAACAAACAAGCTAAGGATATTTTTAAAGATTTAAGAAAATCAGTAAACGGCAATTTTGCAGAAGATACTACCTTTAGAGATAGTTTTCTTGCTGCTCTCACAATACCCAAAGTACCAAGAATAAGCAATAATGCCAATATTACCCTTCTAGATGAAGAAGGAAATCCATTTACCGAAAATGCAAGGGCGTATGATATAAAATCAAAAGCCAAAAAAATTCCTTCCTACAAAGCCAATACAAATGGTGTAATACCCTTTAAAGGTCATAAAGTAGGTAAATTCCCCATCAAGATTGTAATAAAAGGCAAAGAAGATATAGTTGTTACCATCAATTTCAAAAAAGGAGAAACGGTGGAGGTGACTGTGACAGTAAAGGAAAGTAATTAAAGGGAATATTCCAATATTACGGCTCGCGAATGGTTTCTGACCTGTGCCTAGTAGTTACTTATTTTTGCGCTATTTGGACTAACGATAACTATTGAAAATGTATAATGGAAATAGATAAATTATACATTAAAAAACATTTTTAGGTATCAGCTTTTAGCATAAATATTTGTGTTAGGAACAATTTTATTAGACACCGTACTTAATACATATGGCAAAATTTAGTGAAGAAATACTTACGAGTTGGACAAAACCACCAAGCGATACAGAAGAAACTAAACTTTCGAACTCTGAAAGAATGGTTAAAGATGCAATAAAGGAAGATCTAGTACTAAAAAAATTAAATATTGATACTTTTGGACAAGGCTCTTATGCTAATGACACAAATATAAAAGCCAATAGCGACATTGATATAAATGTTCGACTTTCTGATACTGTTTTTATTCAACTTCCACCAGACAAAAAGCAAGAAGAATTTGGATATTCAGATAGTTCATACTCATTTCAAGAGTATAAAAAAGCTGTATTTAATGCTTTGGTTAATAAGTTTGGAAAAAGCGATGTTGAATGGAAGGATAAATGTATTACTGTTAAAGGAAATTCATACAGAACAATTACCGATGTTGTTCCCTCCTTTAAATTTATTCGACACGATTCTGTTATATCTAAAGTTGAAGGAACTAGATTTATTTCTGACAAAGGAACAGTTGTAACAAATTATCCTTTACAACATATTGCAAATGGAAAAAATAAAAATGCAAATACAAGTAAAAGCTTTAAACGATTAACAAGAATTCATAAAAGACTTCGTTTCAAAATGATTGACGATAAAATTGCTGTTAATGAGAATATAACATCTTTTCTTTTAGAATGCCTAATGTGGAATTTGCCAAACAATTTTTATAATGACTACCATAGTTGGACAGATATACTTAAACAGTCAATAATCTACTTATACAATCAAACAAAAGAAGAAAGCATTTGCAAAGAATGGGGAGAAGTCTCTGAATTATTGTATTTGTTTGTAGGAAGAAAGTGGACTGTTAAAGAAGTAAATGATTATTTAAGACTAACTTGGAACTATTTAGAATTTTAAAATATGAATACTCACAATTTAAGAATATATGCTTTTGTAATGCTTGGGTTAGCTTTTGGGACTTATGTTGTTCTATTTCTATTTACCCAAAATTTGCAAAGTATAAGTTTTGAAAAAGCTATTTCATGCATCTCTACAACGATTTCAATCAATATTATAGTTTGGACAATTTTCATTAAATGGCTTTGGAAATGGAAAATATTTTATCCTTGGTTAGTTCAATTTCCTGATTTATCAGGAGAATGGGAAGGAATAATTAAGTCAAATTGGGATAAAGAAAAAATAATTGAAATTCCTTTGACAGTTATTATTTACCAAAATTTTTTCAATATTCAAGTTAAAATAAAAACAGAAGAAAGTAAAAGTTATAGTATTGGAGCGTCGTTTGATATCGACAAAGACAGAGGTCAGCAGCAATTATTTTACTCATACCTCAATACACCAAATTCAAGTGTTAGAAATCGTAGTGAAATTCATTATGGTTCGACAATACTAAATTTTGAAGGTTGCAATGTAAAAGAACTTGAAGGAGAATATTGGACTTCGAGAGAAACGACAGGTGAAATCAAATTGCAAAAAAAAAACAGTGCTTAACAAAAGGTTTGGCATTATTGGGACGAATATTACCTCATCATTTGTTCTTTATTGTGCCTCAGTTCTGGATGTTATAAATTAATCGTATGAATAAAATATCTATAATATTGCAATAAGGATTACTAATCCATTGAAAGGTAATCATCATTGCAAATCATGAACTGATGATTAAAACAAAAAATTATTAATAATAACTTCAAACAAAAAAATGAAAAAAAATTTACTTTCACTTTTTGCAATTGCTATGATAATTGCAACAATAACAAAAGCTCAAGCCCAAATAAACACACAAGACAGCCTTACTTTAGTTGATTTATATCAAAGTACTAAAGGTACTAAGTGGTTAAAGCATTCAAATTGGCTTACAACAGCACCAGTTGGTATTTGGTATGGTATAACCGTAAATAACAATAGAGTTACATCAATTGATTTATCACAAAATATACTAAATGGAAAAATTCCAAGCTCATTAGGTAATTTAACTGAGCTTACATCCTTGATTTTAGACAATAATAAATTAAATGACACAATCCCTTCTTCTTTAGGAAATTTAGTTAATTTAAATTGGCTAAGCCTATATGCTAATCAATTAAGTGGTGTAATTCCATCTTCTTTAGGAAATTTGTCAAATCTTCAGCATCTTGATTTAGGGTTTAATTCTTTGAGTGGAATTATACCTGGAAGCATAAGTAATTTAATAAACCTTACATATCTATTCTTAGCATCTAATAATTTAAGTGGTTCGATACCATCATCATTTGGCAATTTACAAAACCTATCTTGGCTTTATTTATATAATAATCAATTTAATGATACTATTCCTTCATCTTTAGGGAATTTATCTCAATTAACACGGTTAATAATTTTTGGCAATAAATTAAAAGGCAAGATTCCTACATCTTTAGGTAATTTAAAAAAATTAGAAACATTGCACTTATTTAATAATCAATTAAGTGGCTCAATTCCTAGCTCATTAAACAACCTTGCATATATCACAACAATCACCTTAAATGGGAATAGATTCACATTTGACGGTATGGAGGACTTAATTAATCAATTTCCTTATTTTGTTACTTATTCACCACAAGCATTAGTTCCTCTTGATATAAAAAATAATGTACTTTCGGTTTCAGTTGGTGGCACACCATCTAACGATACTTTCAGATGGTACAGAGACAGTGTACTTATTGTTACAAATGTTGGGGATAGTACCTACAAACCTACTGCTCCTGGCAAATATTGTGTTGCGGTAACTAATTCCATTGCAACACAGCTTAAGCTTTACAGTGATACTTTTATAATTTCTAATTTACCTATCAAAAACATAAAAATAGAAGCAAAGCCATTCAAAGGGCAGTTGCTTTTGCAATGGCAAACGATAGATGAGTTTAATGCGGCTTGGTTTAGCATTCAACATAGTTCAAATGGTACAACCTTTAATAATATAGTTTCTAAAGATGCATTTGGAATTGGGAATAATACTTATGAGTTTATAGACAGAACCCCTGTAAATGGTATCAACTACTATCGTTTATTAATTTTTGACAAAGATGGTAAGAGTACTTTTAGTAAAGTAGTGAGTGTGAATTTTTATGAAAACCAATCATTTTCTATTACCCCTAACCCAGCAAAGGATTTTGTAACCATTAGTTTCAGCAAAACGATAGATAGAGCAACAATTGTAGTTTATGACATCACAGGCAAAGCAATATGTACACAATCAATAAATGAAGGTACAAATGCTTATAATCTAAATACGCAAGCCTTGACAAACGGTGTTTTTGTGATTAAAGTGAAGACCGCCACAGGCAGCTACAATCAAAAGTTTTTGATAAACAAATAGCCCAGCTAGTCCACGTCACTCCCCAGCTAGTCCACGTCACTCGCTAAAATCTACAATGGCTAGCGCACGCGTTTCGCGTGTGAATTCCCCTGCTTCGGTAGTATTGGATTGGTAATATTGAGTAATAGCGCAAAAGAAAAAAGGATAACAGAACAAATGAAACTATCTATTCGCTTTTTTGATGACCGAGAAGTACGGGCTGTTTGGGATGATGCGCTTGCCAAATGGTGGTTTAGTGTGGTGGATATTGTAGGAGTATTGAATGAAGAAACTGATTATATAAAAGTCCGCAACTATTGGAAATACCTAAAAGCCAAGCTAAAAAAAGAAAGTAGTCAGTTGGTTAGTGCCACTACCCAACTGAAATTAACAGCGGCTGATGGCAAAAAGTACAACACGGATATGTTGGATAGTGATGGAGTAATTGAGCTATCTAAAAATTTCCCAAACAATAGAGCTGCCAAGTTTTTAGATTGGTTTCTTTACAGCGATACCAGTATCGACGGGCAAAGCAAAAAGAAAGCCTATACCCTTTTTGAGAGCAACTTAATCAATGAATTAGAAATAGGAACTACAAAGGGACTGCAACAAATACACGCATATTTATTTGGAGGGTTGTATGATTTTGCTGGTCAAATTAGGAATAAAAGCATTTCAAAAGCAGGTTATCAGTTTGTATTTGCTCAGCATTTAAACGATGCTTTACAGGAAATAGATGCAATGCCACAATGCACACTTGAAGAGATTGTTTCAAAATATGCAGCAATGAACAAGGCGCATCCATTTATGGAGGGCAATGGGAGAAGTACCAGGGTATGGCTGGATTTGATACTAAAAAAAGAGCTCAAAAGATGTGTTGACTGGAGTAAAATAAGTAAAGAAAATTACATGAACGCGATGATAATTAGTACGATTGACAGCAGTGTTTTAAAACAACAATTAGAACATGCACTAACTACTAAAATCAATGACAGAGAAATGTTTATGAAAGGCATTGACTATTCCTATTACTACGAAACATGATAAAATAGTGTCAACTGACTCAATTGTTTAGCGAATACTCAAGCTCGTCATCTCGTTGTAACAAGTACTTTTCAAGTTAATATTCATCTATAATTAATCAATTGTTACTACTCATAACATAAATTATTGACCACATAGGCCATAGAAAATCAGTGATAATGTATTACAAAAAAGTAAGATAGAACATATAGAAAAACAACTTTAGATATTAATTCTATATTCTTTATGAATAAAACAGATAAATATGGTTGTTATATAAATAACAGATAACTATGTGTCTATGTGCCTATGTGGTGAGTAGTAACAACCAATTATATAGTATTTCTCATAGAACCAGACCAAATAAATCCAAGCAAGAAAAAGCCATAAATGATGGCAAAAAAGATAGATATCTGCAAAGAGATAGGAGATGCAATGCATGAAAGCAATCCCAGTGCTAGAATAATTTGAGCAGTGGTTTGGCGGCCATCGTTTTTCTTTTGTATTTTAATGGGATATTCCATTTCATTGAATGCTATTGCAAAGCCTGCTATTACTAAAGGTATGAATTGGTAAGATTCTCCGTATTTGTATAAAAAAGCAAAACTAACTAGCGCAGCAGATAAACAAATCCCCACCAATCTAGCACTCCAAATTTCATTGTGACTAAGAATGAATTTTCCATGTGGCGTAGCCAATAAATACAAATTAGCCAAAGAATTGCCAAGCCATGAAAAGATAGCAATACTGAAATAAAGCAACACCATCGTTAAACCAAAATACTTGAATTGGCTATTGTTCTCCCCAATAATATCAAACATTTTTACCAATATCCAAATACCAACTAATAACCCAATTCTGATATTGCGTTTTTGTTGACTCATCCATAAATTAGCCCTCAACATCCATCTGTAAAAAATTAGTTTGGATTTCAGTGCAGATTTATATCCCTGCTTTGCATAGGCATAATTGGGGTTCAATCTAAGGGCTTCTCTAAAATGAATAGCAGCATCTTTATGTTTTCCTTTTTCCAAAAAATGCCAACCATAATTGGTATGCGTTTGATAGCTTTCAGGGTCAATTTGCAATGCTTCATTAATGGTTTCATGCGCTTCTTCCTTTTTATTCAATCGAAAGAGGGCAGTAGAACGTGCATTTAAACAAGCAATGTTTTCTGCATCTGCTTCCAAACCTTGGTTAGCAGCTTCTAGCGCAGCAGTAAAGTTTTTTTCTTCTAAGTAAATATGTGATAAGAGAGAAAAGTAGCCTGCATTAAAAGGAAAAATTGCCAAAGCTTCTTTTAGATATTGTAGTGCTGTTTTGTTGTCATTTTTCTGATAATAAACGAAAGACAGTAAGTAGAAAACGTAGTCTTTACTACTATCGTATTGTAAACAACTTTTTAAAATGGTAATTGCAGTATCATATTCCTTCAAATCAAGCTTAATATGCCCCAATACAGTTAGGGCGTCAGCATTTTGAGGATCTGATTCAAGTATGTATTTGAGTTCATGTTCAGCCTCTTTGTATCTTTTTTGTTGTCTTAGGAATTCGGCTCTTCTCAGTAAACTATTTGTATCAAGCATTTGCTTTTAAATAAAAGTGGTAGTAAAAAGCATTCTTATCAATTTTTGATAGATAATTAAGCGCTTAAACAATGATAAAGAGACTATTTTTTCTTGTTTATATAAGTGAGAATGTCATTGTATAAGCCAGTTTCATTTGCATAAAGCGCATAATTTTTAGCAGTACTAAACCATTCAGCAGTAGTATTCTTGTGTTGTTTAGCAGCTTTTAATAAATCTTTCGTTGTAATATTTGCTATTTCTCCTTTTAAAAGCGATTCTTCCAATTTGTATTCTGTAGCAATATCTACAATCGCCATTAAATCTGCACCAGAATATTCTTCAGTTGCTTTTGAAATAGCTACAAAATCAATAGTATCAGTTGGTTTGTTTTTAAGAAGTGTTTTAATGATTTCAGTTCTGCCTTCTACATCAGGGGGTGCAACAAATATCACTCTGTCAAATCTACCCGGTCTTCTGAAAGCACTATCCACACTCCAAGGAGCATTTGTTGCTGCTAAAACTAATACACCTTCATTGTTGTACTCAACACCATCCATTTCAGATAGGAATTGATTGATAACATGTCGCATACTGCTATTCTTCATGTCGTTGCGACTAGCACCCATTGCATCCACTTCATCAATAAACAATACACAAGGCGCATTTTGCCTAGCTTGACTGAATATTTCATGGAGGTTTTTTTCGCTATTGCCCATCCACATATCCAAGATGTCGTGCAAACCAAGGTTGATAAATTTGGCGTCTATTTCACCAGCAGTTGCTTTAGCTAGATAAGTTTTACCACATCCAGGAGGGCCATAAAGCAAAATACCACCACCCGTTTTTTTACCAAAAGCTTTGTATAATTCAGGCTTAAGTAGTGGTTGAATTATTTTCAAAGAAATTTCTTTCTTAATGTTTTCCATTCCACCCACATCACTGAAATTGATGTTAGGCTTTTCCATTATAAAATTGAAGGTTTCTCCAAATTCATCGTCATCTTCCTCATCATCAAACTCATCATTATCGTTAAAAACATTTCTGTCTTTTTTACCCATTGCATTACCAATTCTAAGAACGCTGTCTATTTCTTCGTCTTTAAAATTGGGTATTTGTGATAACACTTTTTGATAAATATCTGTAGCTTCTCTATAAGATTCCTCTTTTATTAAACATTTTACAAAAGGGATAAATTCCAAACCTGCAAGCATTTTGTCAGCCATTAAAGCTTCAAAAACCATAATTGCCGCAGAGTATTTCTTTTGTTTGTAATAAATATTTGCTAAGCCTTTTCTAGCTTTTTCATTTCCATAGTTTCTTGTCAATACCTCTTGATATTCACTAGCAGCATCATCAAGCATTAAACCTTTTTCCATCAGGTCAGCAAGGTGTAATCTTAAAGGGATATTATCAGGTGAAAAAGACAAAGCTTCTTTCAATTGTTCTATGGCTTCATTCTTCATAAATTCTATTTTTATTGTGATGATATTATTTCGTTTTTAGTTCATAGCCTTGTACTAATATAACATCCTCACTTTTATTGTTTCTTTTATATTTCGTAGTAAGTCTGCAGCTTGAGTAGATAGTTTTTTATCTACATCTAATACTACATATCCTATTTTATCATTTGTTTTTAAATACTGCCCAATGATATTTATTTGATGACTAGCAAGTTCCGTATTTATGGCACTCAAAACTCCCGGAACATTGTTGTGAATATGTAAAATTCTATGTGCAGATTCAACAGGAGGTAAACCAATAGCTGGAATGGTATGAGAACCATTGGTAATCCCTTTTTCTAAATATTGGTACAATTTCATACTTACATCTTCGCCAATATTTTCCTGCGCTTCTTCAGTGCTACCACCAATATGTGGCGTTAGAATTACATTTTTTAATCCTTGCAAAGGAGTAGTGAATTTGTCTCCATTTTTTTCAGGTTCCCAAGGAAAAACATCTATAGCAGCACCACCTAAATGACCTTCTTTTAAATATTTGGCTAGTGCATCTAAATCAACTACCTCTCCACGAGCATAATTAATTAAAATACCTCCTTTTTTAAATTGTTTTAAAAGGCTTTCATTAATTAAGTTTTTAGTTTGATTAGTTTCAGGAACGTGCAATGAAACAATATCTGATTTGCTTACCAATTGTTTTAAGCTCTTTGCAGCTACTGCATTGCCTAATGGAAGTTTGGTTTCAGTATCATAAAAAAGCACTTTCATTCCCAAGCTTTCAGCTATTACGCTTACTTGAGAACCTATGTTTCCATAACCAATGATGCCAAGTGTTTTGCCACGCATTTCAAAACTTCCTTTGGCTTCTTTGTTCCAAATACCCTCGTGTGCGGCTTTGTTTTTATCAGGGATTCTTCTTATAAGCATTATGGAAAGACCAATAACCAATTCTGCCACACTTCTAGTGTTGCTATAAGGAGCATTGAATACTGTAACGCCCATACTTGTTGCGGCAGCTAAATCCACTTGATTTACCCCAATACAAAAACATCCTATTGCTTGAAGCTTTTTAGCAGATGCTAAAACCTTTTCTGTTATTTGTGTTTTTGATCGAATGCCTAATAAATGCACATCTTTCACTGCATTCATTAATTCTTCTTCACTCAATGCACCATTTAATTTGGTAACATTGGTATATCCATTGTCTTTAAAATATTGAACAGCTTTATCGCTGATATTTTCCAAAAGTAAAATGCTTATTTTTTCTTTGGGATAACTAGTTAAATGCTCTTTACTCATTATGTAAATTAATTTTAGTTCTTTAAATTGATTTGAAAATTGTATTTATAGACTGCTTAAGAACTGGTTTATTTTGGAATGAAGCACATCGCTTACCGGTGTTACCGGTAGTCGTACAACATTTTCAATTAATCCCTGCTCGTGCATAAATGCTTTTACTCCAGCAGGATTGTTTTCTTCAAAAAGCAATGAATAGCCATCAAGTAGTTGATAATGTAAACCTCTCGCAACTTCAAAATTACCTTGTAAACATAGTTGAATAATGGTAGAAAACTGCTTAGGAAGTGTATTTGCAACCACGCTGATTATGCCATCCATTCCACATGCAATTTGAGAAAGCGCCAAAGCATCATCTCCACTAACCACCAAAAAGTCTGTTGGTTTGTTTTTAAGGATTTGCATACATTGATTCATATCATCTGTAGCTTCTTTAATTCCAACAATATTTTCAATGTCGTGTGCAAGCTGAATTGTTGTCTTTGCTTCTAGATTTCTTCCAGTTCTTCCGGGTACATTATATAGAAGAATGGGTTTGGAAGATGCTTCTGCAATTGCTTTATAATGCTGATAAAGCCCTGTTTGAGAAGGCTTACTATAATAAGGAGAGGCACTCAAAATTGCTACAGATTTGTCAATAGGAAATTGCTGCAAATCTTTAATAATACCAGAAGTATCATTTCCACCAATACCCACAACTATTGGCACACGGCTGTTTACATATTGATAAGTTGCATGTAGGATGTCAATTTTTTCTTCCTTGGAAAGGGTAGGAGTTTCACCTGTTGTACCTAAAACAACGATATAATTTACACCTCCATTAATTACATGATTAATTGTTTTTTCCAACCCAATATAATCAACTGATAAGTTTTTAAGAAATGGTGTTATGATTGCTACACCCGTGCCTGAAAGTTGCGTACGAAGCGACATTTATTGAAGAATTTATAATAGAAAAATAAAAAGAAAATTTGCTCGGAATAATATTACACTGTAGCAGATTCATCCACTTCTGCTAGTTCCTCCCAAAAGCCCATCTTTTCAAATTTCTCAATTCTATTATTAATTCTAATATCTGCTGGAATATCTTTCAATTCGTCTAAACAGGTTTTAATATATTTCTTTAAAGTGTCTGCTGCTTCTACATAATCCCAATGAGCACCTCCAATGGGTTCTGGCACAATTTCATCTACAAGACCAAACCCTTTCATATCTATTGAAGTAAGTTTTAATTGCTCTGCAGCAATTTCTTTTTTGTCAACACTTCTCCACAAAATAGAGCTACATCCTTCTGGTGAAATCACCGTGTACCAAGTGTTTTCCATCATCAACACTTTGTCACCAACTCCTATTCCCAATGCACCACCACTTGCACCTTCGCCGATGATAATACAAATTACAGGAACTTTCAAGCGAACCATTTCAAAGATATTCCTTGCAATAGCCTCGCCTTGTCCTCTTTCTTCCCCTTCCAATCCAGGATAAGCACCCGGAGTATCTATAAATGTAATAATAGGTTTATTGAATTTTTCAGCAAGTTTCATTAAACGTAAAGCCTTTCTATATCCTTCTGGTTTTGCCATTCCAAAATTGCGGAGTTGACGCATTTTGGTATTGTTTCCTTTTTGTTGACCAATCATCATCACTGTCTCTCCATCAAATTCAGCAAAGCCACCTACCATTGCTTTGTCATCAGCAAAGTTTCTGTCACCATGAAACTCTACAAAGTTTTCAGTCATTTTTTCAATGTATTTCAACATGTAAGGTCTGTCTGGATGACGACTCAATTGAACTCTTTGCCAAGGGGTGAGTTTTTCAGTAATTTCCTTTCTTTTTACTATAATGGAAGCTTCTAATTGGCTGATGGTACTACTATAATCTATTTTTTGATTGCGTTCAGCTAGCTTTTTAGTTTGCTCTATTTGTTCATATAAATCCTTAATTGGTTGTTCAAAATCTAAGAATTGTCTATTTGGGTACTGCGGCATAAAAATTAAAATTGAGGTGTAAAATTAAGGGTTCAAATATTTTTTTAAAAAGATTTGTTTATTTGAAGTTGTTCCCTATATATTTGCACCCCGAAACAAACGAAAAGCTGGTCTTAAAGTTTGCTAAGGATCGGTAGTTCAGTTGGTTAGAATGCCGCCCTGTCACGGCGGAGGTCGCGGGTTCGAGTCCCGTCCGGTCCGCTGGGTTTAGTTAGAAGCCTTGTAATTCTTTTGAGTTGCGAGGCTTCTTTCTTTTTGTACATCTCCAATTGATTAACAATAAAAAAGGCTGCATCAACCATTTGATACAGCCTTTTTTATTAATATACCAAACTTACAAGCTTAATAGTTTTCTTTCAAAAAGCCCCAAGTGCGATACACTTGCGTGTAGGTTTCAGGGAAATTACCCCTTAAAATAAAACGAAGTGAAGTAAGAATCTTATTCAAATCTTTCTTACCACTATTTTTATTTTTCACTTTATCAGCCACTTTTTGCTCAATGCCTTGTACTATTTCCAAAGTGGGGCCATATTGCTTTATAATATCAGCCCAAAAAGTTTTACCAAAAGCATTCGTTCCTAAGCCATTGGCATCAATTGCTTTTGCCATTTGATTCAAGGCCAAGGTTCTTTTTTGTCTATCTTTTGGAAGGCGCCAACTTTTATTTTCGTGTTCAATGCCAAATTGATTAAAATAGCTTTCAGCATTTTCGGTTCCATATTTAGTACCGATATAAGATTTCACTTCTTTTACACCTGAATTAATTTTTTTATCCAATCCTTTTAGAATATTGGTTTGCTGGCTACGAGTAGCCCCAATTTCAATACGGTCATTTAACTCGGAATTATAATCTTTAACCATTTGCACGAATTGAGCTGGCGTAGCATAAGCCAAAGTAATTTCTGGATGTGTAGTCCAAGAAGTAGATACCAATGTAATGGTAGAACCAAAATTGACATCACTTTTTGGAACACCAGGAGTTTTAACAGTTTTGGTGGGTGTTGTTGTGGTTGTAGATGAAGGGGTAGTGGTAATAGTAATTTTTTCATTAGATGCTGAACCACTAGAAGCAACTGAGTCTGGCGAATAAAACCAATTTCTGAAAGAAGTCATAATTAAATGATTTAATAGTTAATAATAAATGTTTTAGCAAAGGAAAAGAAGGTAAATGAAAATAAATATTAACGGAATGTTAAAGATGTATGCGTATGATTAATCTTCATTTTTTTAAATACTTTCTCCCAATAATTAGCATCGAAGAATAAATTAATTTAAATATTGAATTTGTGTCATTCTGGCATAAAAATGCAATTCTACATGTTGGTAGGACGCCTACCAGCTATGAGAATTCAATTCTTAGTGCTGGTCGGTGACCTACCTGTCATGTAATTTCAATTCTATATGCTGGAAGGACGCCTACCTGTCATGAAATTGCAATTCTAAGTGCAAGTCGGTCTCCTACCTGCTATGAGAATACTATTCTAAGTGCTGTTTGGAAATTTTTTGCTTGTTCAAATTGGATTCTATGTGCAGAATGAGGTTGTTTTGAAATACAATACACTATATAGTAATGAAACAGGTATTAAAATTAGTGTGGTAATTACAAATCCAATATCAATACTTGGTTTTCAGTAGCAACATACCTCTAAAGATATAATATAGTTTTTGATGCTTTTTTATCCAACCAGCTTCATCATATAGGTACTGATGTACTTTCTATATGAGTTTTGTATATGAATCAAGGCTATCAAATGAATATTTAATCTAGTTATAAAAACAATCCTCAACTTATGACTTGTTTAAATATGACTTTTAAAAGTTAATTGTTGCAGATTCTTTTATATTGTCAATTTTATTAGATACTTCAATGATATACCAGAAATTCCTCGCTTTTTTTATAGCACTCTGTAATAGTCTTGTATTTGAGCAGAAAATACACTGATAACAAAAAGCCCTTTGAAATAATTGAAGCTGAATTAGTTAAATTATTGAGTCAATCTACATTAACTAGTTTTTTAAAAATCACTACTGATTTTAAAGGGAAATAAAATCTGAGGTTAAGTGCTTGGCTAAATAACTTATTACTTCGTTATAAAATCACTGTTGTATTATTTTGGTTTAATAACCTAAAATATAATACACTTTTCCGTGTAGACAAAGCATGACTTGTGTTTACCGAAAATGTAAAAACCAATATTGTGCATTTAGAATATTTTTTTTCTAAGTTTTCTCAGTTTTTATACTTTTATATGTAAAACAGCTCCAACAGTAAACCTTTTTGCTACAAGTTGAAACAAAACAACACATTATTGAACCAATTTTTATCGGTCAATTTATACCACCCAAATTAGTTTTGCATCATAACGATTGTTTAAAATGGTCGCCTTTTAAAGGTGCTACCATTTACATTTAAGTTACTTAAGAATGTTAAAATGCTTGCTAATTATGAATAAGAAAGAAAACAATTCTGCTCTTTACAATTTTCCTCCTCCGTAATCAGGAATAGTACACTACATACCGATAAAAAAAAACATATCATTTCTAACGATTACGATAATAGTTTAAATATGAAAAAGTACAATTACAATTCAGGTTGGTGCAAAGCATTAACCCAAATCTTCCTCTTAGCCTTTGGCTTAGTATGCGCATCAGCTCAAAGCACAACTACTGGCGCAGCTGGTACTGACTGGAATACAACTACTACTTGGACGAGTGGTACTTTACCAGCAACTAATAACACAGTAACGGTAAGCAAACCCATTACCATTAATGCATTGGTGGTAAATAGTGTAGGCGCGATTACTATTGCCAGTGGTGGTAAAATTACTATTGGTGCAGCTGGTATGCTGAATGCAGCGTCTATAACGATACAATCGGGTGGAACACTCGATATGACTGCAGCAGGCCTCATTAACATAAGTGGTACTCTTACAAATAGCGGGGGCACCTATACTACTGGGGCAGGTGTAATAAACAATGTGTACTGTGCATATACTTTCAACTCTACTTATGCAAGTGCGGGAGGTACACCCAATGTTACTTTCACATCAGGCACTACAGGAACAGCTGGCGTAGCATACTCTGCTAAATCTGGTAGTAGTTGCCCAACATTGACAAATACTGGTACATCTTATTTGTCTGCTGCTTTTCCTACAAGTGCTGCCACTGTACCTTTCAATACAACTTTGGCAAACAATAAGGGATTGGTAACTTGGTATGGTACCCTAATCAATCAAAGTTCAAATAAAAGTACAGTCGTTTCTCAAGTTTTAGCTTCTAACAATAGTAATTTTACCGCTACGACTAGTAATGTAGGCTATGTAGTATCGCTTTTAACAGGTACTACTACTACCACTAATAAAGTTCAATTGAGTTCTTATACAGGTGGTGCAACCACCGGATCTGCATTATCTTTAACACCTATAGCAATTATTGACAATTTTGCTACAACCAATGGAGCAAATCCACCAATTGTTAATGTAAAAGTTACTTATAATCCATATTCACAGAAATGGACATTGGCTGCTCTTGTCACTGGTTTTACAAATACAAACACTGTTGACCCAACATTATCTACTTATACAAATACAACAACTCCTGTTACTGATAATACATACACTGGTACTGCGATGACCAACTTTGGGTATCATGGAAATATTACAAATAACTCCCATTTTGTTGACAACTACTATATAACTACCACACCAATAGTAAATGTAACAAGTACAAATTCTACTACTGCACCTGTTGTGCCTTTAACTGCCCTATCTGGGCTTACCTATGTACAAAGTTTTGGTCCATCTAGCAATTCATCATTTTATGTAAATTCTGCTTCTATCAGTAATCCTGTTACTGTAACAGTTTCAAATAACACCAACTGGGAAATTTCTAAAAATGGTTCTACAGGTTGGGGTAGCACATTGACCTATTCCCCTGCTAGCAATGTGATAAATAGTGGCATTACAGATGGCAATCAGGTATTTGTTCGTTTAAAGAGTGGTCTTTCTGCTGCTACTTTTGCGAGTGATAATATAACCATTTCCTCCACTGGCATTGCAACCCAAACTGTTTCATTAAATGGTTCCGTTACCAATGTCACTACACCTACAAGTTTAACAGTTGCCAACAATACCGACAATAGGCAATACCTAACCTGGAGTAGTGCAACAACTAACATGTTAGTATTTGCAAGTACTTCAAGTGCAGCTATTGTTCCATCAGGTGCTGGAAATGGTTATACAGGTGCAAATGCGGCATTGGGTAGTGCTACCACTTATTCTTATGGGGGTAACACTTACTATTTGGTAGCTGCTGGCTCTGGTAGTAATGTAGAAGTTACAGGTCTTGCTATTGGTACTACCTATTACTATCAAGTTTTTAGCTATGATGGAACTACTTACTCTTCTGCTACAGCAGGTACCATTGCTAATGCAACAACAGCCGTTCAACCTGTAACTAGCCTCACTGCAACCAATGCTTCAGCACAGAGTGTATTGGCTTGGACCAATCCTAGCTTCAATGCAACCCAATCTAATTATTGGGATGAAGTAATGGTAATTGCATCTACAGGTTCTATTACTGCACCAACAGGCAATGGCAGTGGCTATACCGCAAATGCAGTTTTTGGCTCCGGTACATCTGATGGCAATGTTGGTTTTGTAGTATATAAGGGTACTGCCACTGGCGTAACAGTAACTGGACTAACCAACTTTACCAACTATAACTATGCAGTATATACAAGGCACGGAAGTGTTTGGAGTGCTGCAAGTAGTGTAAACGCAATGGCATTATTGACAAGTTCATTAACTATCGGAGATTTTGTAAGCACCGCAACAGGTTCTTATAGTGCAAGCAGTACTTGGAGGGTGTGGGATGGTACGGCCTTACAAACTACAGCTTCAACACCTGGTTCTACCACTAATGTTTGGATAGCAGGTGGATATACGGTAACCAATTCACTCATACCAACTATAAATGCGCCTCAAGCACCAACTGTATTTATTGCTGGCAACTCTACCACCTATGCAAATTGTAATAATTTGTATGTAGTAAATGGTTCGTTGATAGGTACAGATGGTACTGCTGCTCAAACTACGCCAACTGTTGTAGCAGCTACAGGACCTTTGAATGTCATATTCGTCTCTGGAACTGCTATACAAGTAGGTACTAACGGAAAGATTGGAAATACCAATGTTTCACCAACATCTAATGGTATATCCTTTTATTTAATGAATAGTGGAACCACCAAAATAGATAACTACGCTTCTCAAACAGGCGGTGCTTTTGATGCGGGAAGAATAGCCATTTTTCAAAACTCTCCTACTACAACTACAAATCCTACTCTACAGATTGCACGCAGCATAAACTTACACTACAATGGTGGTTCTCACGGTGGTAGTTATGCTTTAGCACTTCAAAATGCGTATAACGCAGGAACGAGTACTACGTATACCTGGACACCCAATGCGACTATTACCATTGATAACGGCGCAACTGTAACCATGGATAAGTCTTGTTACCTAGCCAATTATGTTGCTAATACAAGTTTTTATCCTGTAAACTTTACCTTGAATGTAAATGGGATATTAACTTTTACTTATGGGTCTGGAAATGGCGGAACAAATGCTTTTAACAATAATGGACTTTTAACGATGGGTTCTACCATTGCCAATACGGGTAGTGCGGGAACGGGTTGTTATCTAAATATTGGTAGCAACGGTATTATTAATGTGCCAGAATTTTATCCCAATGGCAGTAATGGCGTTTCAGGAAGCGGAATTTCTGCTAGTTATGGTAGGAACACTGGTATAAACATTGCAAGCGGCGGTCAATTGAATATTAGCGCTGTAGCAGATTTCAGTGTAGCAGGTGGTCAGACTTTTACAGGTACAGGTTCACTCAATTTTACTGGTACAAGTACCTATCCAACACCAATTGTTTATCTCGGTAGCCCAACTGGTTTAAATGCCATTATGAACGGGGGTAGCAACTCGTTTGATGGTGCCGCTACAACCTATGCTTTCAGAGCACCAAATGCATGGGCTGCTAGTACTGCTTATCTAATAGGTCAACAAGTAACAAGCAATGGTAATATCTATAACATTACCACTGCGGGAACATCTGGAGCAACAGCACCTTCTGGTACAGGAACATTTACTGACAATTCAGTTACTTATGTTTATATTAACAGTGCTGCACAAGCAACTGGTTCTTCATTGCCAGCAACTGTAAGAGGATTAAACCTATCTAATGCTTCTGGTATTACTTTATCGGGTGCTACTACAGTTACGAATACCTTAACACAAACTAGTACGATATTAACAGCAGCTTCATCTGCATCAGTTCTCACTATCAATAGTGGTGTTACGCTGCCTACCTTTAGTTCTACTAATTATTTAGCTGGTCCAGTTACATTGTATTCTGCAGCAAATACTTCTGCCCAAACCTTAAATTTCCCTGTGGGCATGAATAGCGAATACCTTCCGTTATCTTTAACCTTTACACAAGCCGCTGCAACTGCTACAGCTTACACTGTAGTGCCAACAGTGGGTACAGTAACTTATGGATATGCAAATATGGGAGGTGTATCTTCATCAAGATATTATACCCTTTCCGCAGCAGGTAATTCATTTACCAATGGGGCTATCACCATGAGCTATACTGCAAATGATGATGACAATACTATTTCTTTGGCAACTGCTAGTAACATAAGGATTGCTCAATTTACTGCAGGTGCCAATTGGACAAATTTGGGTGGTACAGGTTCAGCAAACGTAACGGGTACGATTACTTCTACCACCGCTTTTTCTACTCTTGGTCAATTTGCTATCGGTAACCAAACCGTTAGTTTGGCTGCACCTACATTTAGCACTGCATCAGGTGCTACTGTAAGTGCCAATTATACTATTCCTTACACATTAAGCAGCTATAATGCTACTTGGCAGAATGTATTATTAAATGGAGGAGGTTCTATCACTTACGGTGGTGTAATACTTACTAAAAATACTGACTATACTGTTTCTGCTTCAGGTATTACCATTATTCCGAACAGTGGTACAAATGCGGCTGTTTTAAGAACATCAGGTACCATTACTATTTTAGTTGCAGCTCCAGGTTATACGACCAGAACTATCTCTCAAATAGTAAGCCCGGGTACAGCCACAAAATTGGCTATTACCACACAGCCTGCTCCTTCTGCTACTTTAGATGGGGTGTTACTTACCACTTCACCAATTGTTGTAGTACAAGATGTTTATGGTAATACGGTAACATCAAGTACAGCTACTATTACCGCAACTGTAGGTACAGGGTCTAGCCAATACTTTTCATTGGGTGGTGTTACATCGCTAGGCGCTACAACTGGGGTGGCTACATTTACAGGAATAACAGCCATTAACCGAAGTGCTACAAACATTACAGGGTTTATCACCTTCACTTCTTCTGGATTAACTAGCGTTACTTCTGGTGCGGGTGTTACGCCAATGACCATTCAGAAACCAAATACTTACTATTGGGTAGGTACACCGGGTGGTGTTCAAAATGCGACAGCTTGGAGTTCAAGTGCTACTACATTGTGGAATACGGCTTTGAATGGTTCTGGAACTACGCCTTCTGGTATTAACTCAACAGACATATATATAGTTGATGGAACCAATGTAGGGGGAACTTCAGCATCAACAGTAGCTGTAACACTAAAATATAGCGGCAATTTTTCAGTAGGCCAGTTACGCATTATAAATAACGCTCAAGTTACCTTATCTGCAACAACAAGTTCTACTTCCACTATTACTATTTTAGGTGCAAATGGCGGTAGTTCAGGAGATTTATATATAGCTGGTGGAACAAGTAGCTTAACTACACATTCAAATTCTGCTACTGCTATGGTTTTACAATCCGGTACTTCCTTCGTTTTGGCAAGTGGTGGTACATTCTCTGTTGCTATAGGAACACTAACATTTGCAACAGGTTCAACAGCCACAATCGGAGGAACACTAAATGTTGCTGCTACTGGTTCAGGTAATGCAAGTGTCACATTTGCTACAAGTACATCAGCTACAATAACAGGAGCTGTTGTATTAGGCAGTGGCACATCAAATGCAACTCTTATAAGTGTTGATGCAAATAGTATAAATTTCAATAGTGGTGCTACTTGTACTTTAAATACAAGTTCAAATCCATTTGGTACAGCAACTACAACTCCAGTGGCGGGTATTGGTTCTGTAGTATTTGCAAATGGTAGTACACTTACAATAACAAAGGCATTTGATATTTTTGCAGGTACTCGTAAAGTAGTGTCGTTTGGTAAAACTAGTTCCTTAGTTAATAACTATAGCATTGCAACTTCTTTATTAATAGATGGAAATACTTTTGGTAATCTTACCTTAAACCAATCAGTAAATCCAACTACTCCAGGTGCAAATGGGTTTAATTGTAATAACTTAACCGTGAACGTTGGTACATTTACTTTAGCACAAACAGGCACGGTAAATATTACTGGTAATGTAACAATAGCAACTGGTGCTACTTTAAATGCTAGCCCTGCTTCTGCAGTAGATATTAACCTAAATGGTACGTCAGCACAAACAGTTACCAATAGTGGTACACTTACTTTAGGAGCTAATACAACTTTGAGAGCGAATAATGCCTCTGGAGTTTCTTTGGGTTCTGGTTTAACAACACTTGGTACGTTGAATTTAGTTTCAGGAAACTTTAATGTAGGGGCAAATGCCTTAACCTTTGCTAACTATATGAATACGGGTGGTACATTGGTAACTACTTCAAGTTCATCTCTTTCATATACGGGTACAGGTTCTTTCACATTGCCTTCAAGCATTACTGCTTTGACAAATCTGTCAAATGCAGGCACAATGACAATTGGTAATGGATCAATTACCTTATCAGGTAACCTTGTAAATGGCGCAGGTTCTTTATTAGGTTCTGTATCAGTTTCAGGCAATCTAACTAATAGTGGTACAATACCTAGTACTGTTACAGTAGCAGGTAATTTAGTAAATACGGGCACTTTGTCTAGCAATGTAACACTAAATGGTTCAAGTGTAACAGCGCAAAGTATTACTGGTGGGAATGGAAAAATTACTAATTTGACATTGAATAATACAGGAAGCGGGGCTACTATTGTTAGTGGCTCACAATCAGTTAGTGGTATCTTAACTGTATCAAACGGAGTTTTGAATACTGGAAGTAAAGGATTGATTTTAAAATCAACATCAATAACAAGCTCTGCAATTGTTGCTCCAATATCAGGTACGGGGTCTATAACTGGTACAGTGCAGGTAGAGCGTTACATACCAAATGGCTACAGAGGTTATAGAGATATAGCACCATCAGTAGCTAATGCAGGAAGTATGTTTGCCAATTGGCAAGAAGCAGGTGCATATACAAGTGGGACTGGTATTTTCATTACTGGAGAAGTAGGAAGCAGTAAAGCCTTCAATGCAACAACAGGAATTGATTATTCTGCAAGTGGAACCAATCCAGCTTCTTATTACAACAATTCAGTGTCATCTGGTAATTGGACTACTATTACCACTACAAAAGGAACAAGCTTAAATCCTTACCAACCATACAGGGTATTGGTAAGAGGCGATAGAGGCTTTAGCATGTATGATACATTGCATATAGCTGGACTTAATGGCAACCTATTCATGGTAAATGCAACTGCCATCCGTGCAACAGGTAACTTAATTACTGGTAATGTAGTGTATAGTTCTACTGGAGTTACAAATAGTATATTCACTAGTAGCACTGCCAAGTTAAATAGCTCATCAACAAGTGCGTTTAGTGCAGTAGCCAATCCTTATGTATGTCCAGTAGATTTAATGCAAGTAAGTGCTACAGGTATAGAAGGAAATGGGTCAAGTGTAAATAAGTTCTACTATTTCGATCCAACATTTAGTTCAACTGGAACTTATGTAACGGTTTTAAATGGCGTAACTACTCCGATTCAATCTAAAGCTAATACAATTCTTCAAGCAGGTCAATCCATCTTTGTGAGAAACAATGCGAGCACTACTCCAACCATCACCTTCACTGAAAATGCAAAAGTGACCAATACTACTCAAACAGCGGTATTTGGAGTAAATAGCATTAATAGAATGGACTTCACGTTGTTAAGAAAACTACCTACTGATAATGTTTATAGCTTAACAGATGGCGCAGTAGCCGTATTCAAAGCAAGCAATAGCAATGGCTATAATAGCAATGAAGATGCAGCCAAGTTGAACAATGCCAATGACAATATCTCCATTGTTCATAGCAATGTAAACTTAAGTATTGATGGCAGAGCTATAGCAACCGCTACTGATAGTATTGCATTGAAACTTGGTGCTTTAAGTACAAAAGCTTATCAATTACAAGTTGATGGAAGTTCATTCACTGCAAATGGATTAACAGCTTATTTGTATGATGCTTACTTGAAAACTACTACAGCTTTAACTTCAGGAGTATCTACTTACAACTTTACTGTTGATAATAATACAGCGAGTTATGTAAATAGATTTGGTGTAATATTCAAGCCAACAGCACCATTGAGTGTGAAAGCAATCTATGCAAGTGCAACTTTGAAGAATGAAATAGCGACTATTAATTGGAATACCCAAGGTGAAGAGCAAGTAGCTACTTACACAGTAGAGAAATCTATAGATGCTAAGAACTTCAATAAAGTAGGAGAGGTAGTAGTTGCTAAGAACAGCAATACTGCAAGCTATAGTGCAATAGATAAGAATATTGCAGCAGGCAATACTTACTATCGCATTAAAGCAACCAACATCGATGGTTCAGTTCAATACAGCAATATTGCTCAATTGAAGCAAGCAACTGTGGAAGCTACTTACAGTTTGTATCCAAACCCATTAAAAGGTAAAGCATTAACTGTTCAAATGAACAATGTAACTGCTGGTAAATACACAGTAGTTATCTACAATGCTCTAGGACAAAAAGTAGTAAACCAAGTAATAGTTCATGAAGGTGGAATTGCCAATCATGCAATGAATATTGGCACTCAATTGTCATCAGGTGTTTACACAGTAAGTATCCTAGGTTCAGAAGGAAAAGTGAGTGAAACAAAATTGTCAGTAGAATAGTAAAATGTAAAAAGTGAATAGAATCCCAGTAACATACAAGTTGCTGGGATTACTTTCAATCATTAAAATAAAAGAAATGAAAAAAATAATCTTACCTATAGCAATAATGCTACTAACAATTGGTGTAGCAAATGCACAAACACCCGATCCCAATGACCCAGGTATTGGTGGTCCAGGTAGTACGACTGTTGGCGGACCAAGTAATGATGGTGTGCCAGTAGTTCCTTTTGATGGAGGAATGAGTTTG
>Ga0114959_10000744_pt1 | contig 30401 bp, 37 predicted proteins | sample C_130625_EF_Meta_FD_87317 | JGI IMG/M metagenome (GOLD analysis project Ga0114959, IMG submission 87317) | Freshwater microbial communities from Lake Croche, Canada to study carbon cycling - C_130625_EF_MetaG | ecosystem: Environmental > Aquatic > Freshwater > Lake | place: Lake Croche, Canada... | reverse complement strand
GTCGTGATGGCCGCTGTCAACGTGGTTTTACCGTGGTCAACGTGGCCAATGGTGCCCACGTTCACGTGCGGCTTGGTCCGTTCAAATTTCTCTTTTCCCATTTTTTCGACTCCGAAAAAAACAAGTTACAAAACAATCGAAACATCAAGCACGCAAAACAAGGTTTTAGCCAGTTTGCGCACCAGAATCTTTGGTGCCCTTGGCGGGAATCGGACCCGCGACCTCTCCCTTACCAAGGGAGTGCTCTACCACTGAGCCACAAGGGCAAACGCCTAACCTCACCTTGTGTCAACTGGAGCGGGAGACGGGAATCGAACCCGTGTCATTAGCTTGGAAGGCTAAGGTTCTACCATTAAACTACACCCGCACTCGTTGCTCATACCAAAGCACTTTTGAATGCCAGGCTGATCAACTTGCATGCACGGAAATCCGTTCCAAACACTCACCATTGACGGCAGATTATTTTTTGCTGGTGGAGGAGACTGGATTCGAACCAGTGTAGGCGTAAGCCAACAGATTTACAGTCTGCCCCCTTTAGCCACTCGGGCACCCCTCCTCAGCGAATCCAAGATTATGCCATCATTTCAGTGCTTGGCCAAATTACGGACTGGTTTTTTCACCATTCAATCTCAGTTTGTGCATTTTTCTGAAGAAAAGCATTGGCCGCACTGAAGTGTCCGCAGCCCCTAAAAGGCAAAGGAGGCCGCAACGCGGACAAAGGGGAAGGGTGATTACATTGCAAGATCAAATGTCGCGCTCCGGGATCTGCTCCGAGTATTAATTTTCGTTTGGTTTGCGCGTGCGCGCCCCACAACATGAAAATCACGGGTTGATTTCGTGCCGCAATGGCCTGTATCAGGCTGTCCGTGAAAATTTCCCACCCCCAATCGGCGTGACTGGCGGGTAACCCCTCTTCAACAGTTAAAGTGGTGTTGAGCAAAAGTACGCCTTGCGCTACCCATCTGTCCAATTGACCATTGGCAGGCATCGGTTTGTGCGTTTCTTGCTGTATCTCTTTGAAAATATTGCGCAAACTGGGCGGCAATTTAACGCCCTTAGGCACAGAAAAAGCCAGGCCCTCGGCTTGACCCGGCCCATGGTAAGGGTCTTGACCCAAAATCACAATGCGAATAGCGTCCAAAGGCGGTGCAATCAAAGCACGCAAGGGGTCTGCAGGATAGATGCGCACACCCGCAGCCAAACGGGATGCGATACGGCTCATCAAACGCTGTCCCGCTGGGCTTTCGCTGAACTTTGACCACACACTGGCCCAACATGGCGCCAGCCTTTGGGGATCGGGAGGCCAGGTATTCAGATTTGATTGCGCCCCCGGACCCTGGTCGGTCGTGTCGTTTTGCGCAAATTCAAAGGCAGACTGCATGGGCAGCGAAAACTCGCGGCGCCGTCAGGCAAACAAATTCGACAACGCCACGCCGGGGTCGGCCGCACGCATAAACGCTTCACCGACCAAAAATGCATGAACTTTGGCATCCCGCATGCGCTTGACATCGTCAGTTGACACGATGCCACTTTCAGTGACTAACAACCGGTCATCAGGTACAGCTTGAATCAAGTCCAATGTTGTTTCCAAAGACACTTCAAAGGTACGCAAATTCCGGTTGTTGATGCCCACCAAGGGTGTCTTGAGTTTCAAAGCCCTGTCGAGCTCTGCACGGTCATGCACCTCCACCAACACCGCCATGTCCAAGCCAAGGGCAACGGCCTCCAACTCGGCCATCTGGGCATCGTCCAAACAGGCTGCAATAAGCAAAATACAGTCCGCCCCGATCACACGGGACTCATAGATTTGGTAAGCATCTACCATGAAGTCTTTGCGCAAAGCTGGCAAATCACAGCTGGCGCGGGCTTGCTTGAGAAAATCGTTGCAGCCCTGAAAAAACTGCTGGTCGGTCAATACGGACAAGCATGCCGCACCCTCTTGGGCATAGCTTTGGGCAATGTCGGCGGGGATGAACTCTTGGCGCAAAACGCCTTTGGAAGGGCTGGCTTTCTTGATTTCTGCAATCACCGCCGATTGGCCTGCGGCGATCTTGGCGCGCATGGCCCCCACAAAGTCACGTGTCAGTACACGGCTTTCTGCATCGGCACGCATGGCTTGCAAGGATTTTCGCTTCAAGCCTTTGGCCACTTCCTCACGTTTGACCGCCACGATCTTGTTCAGGATATCGCTCATGATGCAGAACTTTCCAATTGGGTAAAGGCAACAAATTGGTTGAGCTTGCTTTTGGCTGCGCCCGAAGCAATGACTGACCGGGCCAGTTCAACACCTGACTTGATAGAGGATGTGACATTGGCGGCATACAGTGCGGCCCCGGCATTCAGAATCACAATGTCGCGGGCTGCGCCCGGTTGATTGTCCAGTACCGCTTTGAGCATGGCCATGGACTGTTCAGGCGTTTCTACTTTCAAAGCCCGGTTACTGGCCATCGGCATGCCAAAATCTTCGGGATGAATTTCGTACTCGGTGATGTGACCATTTTTCAGTTCACCTACCAAGGTTGCGGCGCCCAAACTGATCTCGTCCATGCCATCGCGGCCATAAACCACCAAGGCATGCTCAGCACCTAAACGTTGCAGCGCACGAATCTGAATCCCCACCAAGTCAGGATGGAAAACGCCCATCAAAATATGGGGTGCACCTGCGGGATTGGTCAAAGGGCCCAAAATGTTGAAGATGGTTCTGACGCCCAGCTCTTTGCGCACTGGCGCCACATTTTTCATGGCAGGGTGGTGATTCGGTGCAAACATGAAACCGATGCCTGTTTCCTCAATCGACTGCGCAATGCGTTCAGGTGACAAGTTGATGTTCACGCCCAGACTCTCGAGGACATCGGCACTGCCAGATTTGCTGCTGACGCTGCGGCCTCCGTGTTTGGCTGTTTTGGCGCCCCCAGCGGCGGCTACAAACATCGAACAGGTTGAGATGTTGAAGGTGTGAGATCCATCACCCCCGGTGCCGACGATGTCCACCAAATGCGCAGGGTTCGCTACATTCACTTTAGTTGAAAACTCTCGCATCACTTGCGCTGCCGCAGTGATTTCACCAATGGTTTCTTTTTTCACCCGAAGGCCGGTGATGAAAGCCGCCGTCATCACAGGCGAGAGTTCGCCCTGCATGATCATGCGCATGATTTTGAGCATTTCGTCGTGAAAAATTTCGCGGTGCTCGATGGTGCGCTGCAGCGCTTCTTGGGGGGTAATGGACATAAGGGTTTTAAAAAAAATGAATCAAGGCCGAATGAGAAAATTTTTCAGCATCGCATGACCATGTTCAGTCAGTATGGATTCAGGGTGAAATTGCACCCCCTCAATCGCCAGCTCGGTATGTCGAATCCCCATGATTTCGCCATCTTCCGTCCAGGCGGTCACCTTCAAGCTGGCGGGGCAGCTGGCACGCTCAATGGCCAAGGAGTGGTATCGGTTCACCGTGAATTGCGAAGGAAGTCCTGCAAAAACCCCCTCTTGCGTGGTCGTGATGTCGCTGGTTTTGCCATGCATCAGTGTTTGCGCTCGCACGATCTTGCCACCGAATGCAGCGCCGACACTTTGATGGCCAAGGCACACCCCCAAAATGGGTATCTTGCCTGCAAAGTGTTGAATGGCTGCAACAGAAATCCCCGCCTCTGCGGGTGAGCATGGACCAGGCGAAATCACCAAGCGATCAGGTTGGCGTGCGGCAATGCCTTCCAAAGTGATCTCGTCATTTCGAAAGACTTCGACCTCCGCGCCCAACTCTCCGAAATACTGCACGATGTTGAAGGTGAATGAATCGTAGTTATCAACCATCAGGAGTTTGATTTTTTCAGTCATGTTCACTCCAGGCCTTCTTCAACCAATTCACTGGCGCGCAACAAGGCACGGGCTTTGTGCTCGGTTTCTTTCCATTCCATTTCTGGCACCGAGTCGGCCACGACACCTGCTGCGGCCTGCACGTAAAGCGTTTGGTCTTTGATGATGGCGGTCCGGATGGCGATGGCCACATCCATATCGCCTGCGAAGCTCAAATAACCGCAGGCGCCGCCATAGACGCCGCGCTTGACAGGCTCGAGCTGATCGATCAGCTCCATGGCATGTACTTTGGGCGCTCCCGTCAAGGTGCCGGCTGGGAAGGTGGCTTTGAGCACATCCATGTTGGTCATGCCTTCGTTCAAGATACCTTCCACATTGCTCACGATGTGCATCACGTGGCTGTAGCGCTCGACCACAAAAGCCTCGGTCACTTTGACAGAACCGATTTTGGCGATGCGACCGATGTCGTTGCGCGCCAAATCAATCAACATCACATGTTCTGCACGTTCTTTCGGGTCGTTGATCAGCTCCAATTCTGCGGATTTGTCTTTTTCGGGTGTGGCGCCCCGAGGACGTGTGCCTGCCAAGGGTCGAATCGTGACCTTGGTGCCCTCTTCGGTGCGCTCTTGTCGAACCAAAATTTCAGGGCTTGCGCCTACGACATGGAAATCGCCAAAGTTGTAGAAGTACATGTACGGACTGGGGTTCAGAGAACGCAAGGCCCGGTACAAGGATAAAGGGCTTTCGGTGAAACGCTTCTTGATGCGCTGGCCGACTTGAACTTGCATGAAGTCGCCTGCAGCAATCAAATCTTTGGCATGCAGGACAGCAGCCAAATAATCCTCTTTCGCAAAATCGCGCTCTGCAGGATATGACTGGCTTGCCTTGACTACGGGCGCACTGACCGAGTATTTGAGCTGCTCTTTCAGATCCCGAAGGCGTTTTTTGGCATTGGCATAGGCTTCGGGTGCTTGCGGGTCGGCATACACAATGAGATAGAGCTTGCCTGACAAGTTGTCAATGACCGCCAACTCCTCGCACTGCAGCAGCAGAATATCGGGCGTGCCCAAAGTGTCAGGCGGACATGAGTTTTCGAGTTTCTTTTCAATGTATCGCACGGCATCGTAGCCAAAATAGCCTGCCAAACCACCACAAAACCGTGGCAGCCCAGGCCGCAAAGCCACTTTGAATCGCTGCTGGTATTGCTCAATGAAGTCCAGGGGATTTCCGGCTGCGGTCTCGACCACCACACCATCGCACACAACCTCAGATTGCGCTTTGTGGCCAAAACCGGATGCCCGAATGAACGTGCGTGCGGGCAAGCCTATAAAGCTGTATCGGCCAAAGCGCTCTCCGCCAACAACGGACTCCAGCAAGAAGCTGTAGCGACCACCGCCTTGGCTGTGGGCCAGTTTGAGGTACAAAGACAATGGGGTTTCGAGATCCGCAAACGCCTCCAGCATGAGTGGGATGCGGTTGTAACCTTGGCTGGTCAGGCTTTTGAATTCAAGTTCGGTGATCACGGCAATGTCCTCATGTGAGCTGCGCAATGGCCTTCAGGGTTTGCTGCAGCAGTCATTCCATTCAATTGCCCTGCCGGTTGGCGGGCGCTGACTGCGACCAAAGGGCCGCATGCGTGTGAATTTCAGGCTGGCTTACGCCAGGGCCAAGCTCCCCGACCCGATGGATCTGGCTGGCAGTGAATTCGCAGGGATGGATGAAGACTCATGTTCTTCAAGTGTATCAAACCTCAAGCTGCGCCTTTTGAGCAGATCATCGTCACTCAAATTGACGATGCCAGGCGGTGAAATCTCTCAAGCTGTCCCAATGGCCATCGGCATCCACGGCATCGACTGGCTGTCCATGGTTATAGCCGTAGCGAACCAATACAACGGGGCAACCTGCCGCGCGTGCAGCCTGCGCGTCGTTGGTCGAGTCGCCGACCATCAAGGTTTGCGCTGGCAAGGTCCTTAAAGCCTCGCAGGTTTTCAACAAGGGCAAGGGGTCGGGCTTCTTGCGTTCAAAACTGTCACCCCCAAAGGTCCATGTAAAGAAACCTGAAAGGCCCTTGTCAGCCAGCAATGAGGTCGCAAATGAGAGCGGCTTGTTAGTCAAACAAGCCAATGTCAATCCAAGGTCCTGTATTTGTCGCAAGCCCTCCACAACGCCGGGGTACACCTTGGAAAATTGACCATTGATGGCCAGGTAATGGTGCTGGTAACGCGCCCATGCTGTGTCGTACAAAGTTTCGGCGTTGCGCTTCTCGCGGGCCTTGACTTCGGGCAAGGCCAACTGGTGGCTGAGCACCGAACAAATCAAATGCTCAGAACCTTTACCCACAGTCCGCTCAACCAAGCCTGAACCGACTTCGGGCAGCGCCAAGTCATTCAGTGTCCGGTTCAAGGCCACCTTAAAGTCCCCCAGGGTATCGACCATCGTTCCATCGAGGTCAACAATCACGGCTTTCATATGCACATCAACCAAGGGCATTAACCCAAGGCCTTTCGCATTTGATCGATCACCACGCTGTAATCGGTTTGTCCAAAAATAGCACTGCCAGCCACAAAGGTGTCTGCACCTGCATCGGCCACGCGGCGAATATTGTCGGCTTTGATGCCACCGTCCACTTCGAGCCGGATATCACGGCCACTGGCGTCAATGAGTTTGCGGGCCTGCTCCACTTTACGAAGTGCTGAATCAATGAAGCTTTGCCCCCCAAACCCCGGGTTGACACTCATGATGAGAATGAGGTCAATATCGTCCAGGGTCCAATTCAACACCTCCAAGGATTCTGCAGGATTGAATACCAATCCGGCTTTGACACCTTTGCTCTTGATGGCTTGCACACTGCGGTGCACATGCGCGCTGGCATCAGGGTGAAAGCTGATTAAATCGGCGCCCGCTTCGGCAAACGAAGCCGCCAGCGCATCCACTGGCGAGATCATCAAGTGCACATCGATGGGGACAGCCACACCTGCAGACGTGTGGGCATGGGGTTTCAAGGCTTGGCAAACCATCGGGCCAAATGTGAGATTCGGGACGTAATGGTTGTCCATCACATCAAAGTGAATCCAGTCCGCACCAGCGGCAATGACGGCACGAACTTCTTCACCCAAACGGGCAAAATCAGCCGACAGGATGGAAGGGGCTATTTTGTAAGTTGTAGTCATCCCCTTATTGTCGCAGTTACGATATGCAGATGCCTACTTACAAATTCAAAATTGAAGCTGTTCCAACCTACCATTCATTGTTCATTGAGTCTGGTCATGAACACTTTCAATTCACCTACACCATTACCTTCACCAATACCGGCTCTGTCCCGGCGCAATTGATTTCCAGACACTGGATCATCAATGATGCCAATGGCCACACCGAAGACGTGAAAGGACTGGGTGTGATTGGCCAGCAACCCCTCTTGAATCCTGGCGAATCTTTTCAATATGCCAGCGGTTGCCGCTTGCGAACTTCACACGGCACGATGCATGGCAGCTTCTTTTTTGTCGCTGTCGATGGTCACCGTTTTGATATTCCCGTTCCCCTGTTTATGCTGGAGTCACGAGGTCAAACCAGCCCCTCCCACACCTTGCATTGAAACAGTACGCTTTCAACGGGTTTACGGTTAAGCTTAATTCATGGGCGAATTTGACTTGATTGCACGCTATTTCACACGTCCCGCACGTCACGCGGTGATGGGCGTGGGAGACGATTGCGCTTTGCTGGCGCCATCTGCTGGCATGCAATTGGCTATCTCCACGGACATGTTGGTGGAAGGGCGTCATTTTTTATCGACTGTTAATCCAGTACACTTGGGCCACAAGGCATTGGCTGTTAATTTGAGTGACCTGGCCGCTTGCGGCGCCAAGCCCCGTGCGTTTTTACTGTCACTTGCTTTGCCTCGGGTAGATGCGGTGTGGCTGTCAGGTTTTTCGCAAGGTCTTTGGGCTTTGGCTGACGTTTTTGAATGTGACTTGATTGGCGGCGATACGACGCAAGGGCCTTTGAATATCAGTATCACGGTCATTGGAGAAACGCCCCAAGGCCAAGCCCTCCTGAGGTCTGGTGCGCAGCCTGGGGATGATATTTATGTCAGCGGGCATCTGGGCGATGCACGCGTTGCCCTGGAAGTTTTTCGCGGATCACTTTCAGTCCCTTCTGCTGTACTCCATGCGGCTCGCGTGCGAATGGAGCAACCCACCCCGCGTATCGCATTGGGCTTGGCTCTGCGCGGCATAGCCACTGCCGCGGTTGACATCAGCGACGGTTTATGGGGTGATCTGTCGCATATTCTCAATGCGAGCCATGTGGGTGCCACATTAGACGCTGCAGCGGTGCTTTCGCTGCTCGCCTGTGCAACAGAATTTCAATTCTCGCCATCCCAACACTTGCAATTTGTTTTAACAGGCGGTGATGACTATGAATTGGTCTTTACAGCACCGTCCTCCAAACGTGCTGAAGTTCAAGCCACGGGCCTGAACTCGCAGACCCGAATAACCCGAATAGGGCACATTTGTGCTGAGAGTGGTTTGCTTTTACAGGATACCGAGGGCCAACCTGTGACGCATGACTTTGTATCTTTCGATCACTTTGCTTGATGGCCCCATGCGTTTTGATGCTTCTATGTTTCCAAAAATCAATGCGAAGTTTTTGTTATCGCATCCAGCGCACTTTATTTCGCTCGGATTTGGCGCCGGACTTTCGCCTAAAGCACCCGGTACGGTGGGTACGCTTTGGGCTTGGGCTTTTTGGTTGCTGCTTCACAAGCACCTCACCGCGGGTGAGCAGGGAATTCTGATTATTTTGGCTACCATGGTGGGTTGTTGGTCAGCCAAGATCACTACCGAACATTTGGGCATTGCCGATCCCGGTGCCATTGTTTGGGACGAAGTGGTTGCCTTTTGGGCCGTACTTTGGCTTTTGATGCCGGCCAGCTTTGGGGCGCAGTTGTTTGCTTTTTTATTATTTCGTTTTTTTGATATTGCCAAACCTGCACCCGTTCGCTGGGCAGATCAGATCTTTAAAGGCTTTGGATGGCGCGGTGCATGGGGCATTTATTTCGATGATTTTGTTGCCGCCTTTTGCACTCTTTTCACCATGGCTATTGGAGTCAGGATTTTTTGATGTCTGCAACACAACCCCTTTGTGAACAAATTGCCATACTATTGCAGCATCAAAATTGGATGCTCACCACTGCAGAAAGTTGCACAGGCGGTTTGATCGCTGCTGCATGTACTGATTTAGCAGGATCAAGTCGGTGGTTTGAACGGGGGTTTATCACTTACTCCAATACAGCCAAATCAGAGCTGCTTTCTATTCCCCAACAAGTGATCAGCGAAAACGGTGCCGTCAGCGAAACCGTTGCACGCGCCATGGCCACTGGTGCCATCGCGAATTCCAAAGCCCAGGTATCACTCTCTGTGACGGGCGTGGCGGGACCCGGCGGTGGCTCAGCTGACAAGCCCATAGGCACTGTTTGGTTCGGATGGTATATTCATGCGAACATCTATGCGGAATGTCGTCACTTTCCAGGTGACAGGTCTCAGGTCAGAGAAGCCACAGTTCTGCATTCTCTGACGCGCTTGATCACTTTTCTGTCTGCCTGAATAACCAAGTCGCACAATCAGCTAAACTTTGGAAATTTGTGGTCAAAAAAAAGCCCACACATGTGGACTTTTGTTCAATCGACAACTGGTGCCTGATTTGGTTGCGGGGGCCGGATTTGAACCAACGACCTTTGGGTTATGAGCCCAACGAGCTACCAGACTGCTCCACCCCGCGGTAAAACGATATTGTACCTTACTCTGCGGATGCTGGCGCAACGATTTCAGCACGATCGACCAATTCGACCAAGGCCATTGGCGCGTTGTCACCCACACGGAAACCCATTTTCAGGATACGTGTATAACCGCCGGGACGCTTGTTAAAACGTGGGCCTAAATCAGTGAACAATTTGGTCACACTGTCGCGATCACGCAGGCGATTGAATGCCAAGCGCCGGTTAGACAGAGAGTCGATTTTGGCCAAGGTAATCATTGGCTCGATCACGCGGCGCAATTCTTTGGCTTTGGGAACCGTAGTTTTGATGACTTCATGCTCAATGAGTGAATTCATCATGTTTTGCAGCATCGCCAAACGGTGCGAGCTGGTCCGGTTGAGTTTACGTAGTCCGTGTCCGTGACGCATAGTGCTTTCCTTTATTTATTTAACAAGCAGCCGTATCAGGTACTGCCCATGCACTCCCACTTTAAAGTGGGGTTTTCAGTTAACGCTTTTCAAGACCAGCCGGTGGCCAGCTTTCAAGCTTCATGCCCAAAGTCAAACCGCGAGAAGCCAAAACTTCCTTGATTTCATTCAGGGACTTGCGACCCAAATTAGGCGTCTTCAACAATTCATTTTCAGTGCGCTGAATCAAGTCGCCGATGTAGTAAATATTTTCGGCTTTGAGGCAGTTCGCTGAACGAACTGTGAGCTCAAGTTCATCCACCGGGCGCAGCAATATAGGATCGAAACTGCCTGCACCGCCACGTTGCGATGGCGCATCGAAAGCGGACAATTCACTGCCTTCAAGTTGCGCAAACACGGCCAGTTGTTCAACCAAAATTTTGGCCGAGGCACGCACAGCATCTTCAGCCGTGATGGCACCATTGGTTTCGATCTCAATGACCAATTTATCCAAGTCTGTGCGTTGTTCCACACGAGCGCTTTCAACTGTGTAGCTCACCCGCTTGACAGGAGAAAATGAAGCATCAAGTACGATGCGACCCAAGGACTTGGTCGGCTCATCGGCGTAACGCCGCATGGAGCCAGGCACGTAGCCACGGCCCTTTTCGACTTTGATCTGCATGTCCAACTTACCACCGTGTGACAAATGGGCAATCACGTGCTCAGGATTGACGATTTCAACATCGTGCGGCGTTTGAATGTCAGCGGCAGTCACAGGACCTTCGCCGTCTTTGCGCAAGCTCAAAGTGACTTCGTCGCGGTTGTGGAGTTTAAATACAACGCCCTTGAGGTTCAACAAAATGTTCACAACATCTTCTTGAACGCCATCAATGGACGAATATTCATGCACAACACCAGCGATCGTCACTTCCGTGGCGGAATAGCCCACCATGGAAGACAATAAAACACGGCGCAAAGCATTTCCCAACGTGTGGCCATAACCACGTTCGAAGGGTTCCAAAGTGACTTTGGCGCGATTGGCGGCCAATTGTTCGACTTGGATGGCTTTAGGTTTCAACAGATTTGTTTGCATTCAGACTTCCTCTCAATACCCCCGGTTCGTTACACCGGTAAGGCTGATGAAGCACCCGTACCTGCGATGCACCACAGGTCGGGAACGATTGAAACGATAACGAAATTAACGAGAATAAAGTTCAACAATCAACGATTCGTTGATGTCTGCACCAAATTCATCGCGGTCAGGAACCTTCTTGAAAACGCCTTCGGCTTTTTCGATGTTCACTTCGACCCAAGCAGGCATGCCTACTTGTTGAGCCAATTGCAGGGCTTCAACCACACGGTTTTGCTTTTTGGACTTCTCGCGCACTGCGACGACATCGCCCGCTTTGACCAAGTAGGAAGGAATATTCACAGGCAAACCGTTCACGGTCACCGCCTTGTGAGAAACCAACTGACGAGATTCAGCGCGGGTAGAACCAAAACCCATGCGGTAAGTCACATTGTCCAGGCGGCACTCAAGCAAAGCCAACAAGTTAGAACCTGTATTGCCTTTGCGGCGATCAGCTTCGGCAAAATAACGGCGGAACTGCTTTTCCAAAATGCCATACATGCGTTTGACTTTTTGCTTTTCGCGCAGCTGCAGTCCGAAGTCGGAGGTGCGCTGGCCCGAAGTACGGCCATGTTGGCCGGGCTTGGTGTCAAATTTCGATTTGTCAGCAATAGAGCGACGTGCGCTCTTTAAAAACAGATCGGTGCCTTCACGGCGGGAGAGTTTGGCCTTGGGGCCGAGGTAACGTGCCACTTGAGCTTCCTTTTATGTCATCTGCTGCACAAAGATGCAGGAGCCAAAGCCGATGAGGCCATGGCGGTGGGCTTGGTTAAATTAGATACGGCGACGCTTTTGAGGGCGGCAACCGTTGTGCGGCATGGGCGTCACATCGGCAATCGATGTAATGCGGATGCCCAATGCACCCAATGCGCGGACTGAAGATTCACGACCTGGACCGGGACCTTTGATTTCGACATCAAGATTCTTGATGCCTTGTTCAATCGCAGCGCGACCAGCAACTTCGGAAGCAACTTGGGCTGCAAAAGGAGTCGACTTGCGTGAACCCTTGAAACCCTGACCGCCGGAGGACGCCCAAGACAACGCATTGCCCTGGCGATCCGTGATCGTGATGATGGTGTTGTTGAACGAAGCATGCACGTGTGCAATACCATCGGCAACATTTTTACGGACTTTTTTACGAACGCGTTGTGCGGCGTTATTCGAGGGGGCTTTTGCCATAGTGGTCTCTCAATCCCTTTATTTCTTCAAAGCAGCAGCACCTTTGCGCGGGCCCTTGCGGGTACGTGCATTGGTACGTGTACGCTGACCACGCATGGGCAGGCCACGACGATGGCGAAAGCCACGGTAGCAACCAATGTCCATCAAACGTTTGATGTTCATGGTTGTTTCGCGTCGCAGGTCACCTTCAATGGTGAACACAGCGATATGGTCGCGAATTTTTTCCAGATCGCCGTCCGTCAGATCTTTGATCTTTTTGGAATAAGCAATGCCACAAGCTTCGCAGATTTGACGTGCGCGGGTGCGACCAATGCCAAAGATGGCGGTCAAGCCAATCTCTGCATGCTTGTGCGGCGGGATGTTGATGCCAGCAATACGTGCCATTTTCTTCCTCTATAACTCTTGCAATCAGCCTTGACGCTGTTTATGACGTGGGTCCGTGCAAATTACACGAACAACACCTTTACGGCGAATGATCTTGCAGTTGCGGCAAATTTTCTTTACCGAAGCCGAAACTTTCATTTCTATCTCCTAAAACACAGTTCAATGTTTTGAATCCATCCGACTCAAAACTCAATTTGGGGGTCCTGCTTTATCAGAAGGAACGTCTTTTAATATTGGGTCAACTTGAACATCATCAGTTGCCCAATGATGTTTTAAAGTTGGCCTTCTTCAAGAGTGATTCATATTGCTGAGACATCAGGTAATTCTGTACCTGAGCCATGAAATCCATGGTCACAACCACAATGATCAGAAGTGACGTGCCCCCAAAATAGAAGGGTACGTTGTACTTGAGAATCAGAAACTCTGGCAACAGACAAACAAACGTGATGTAGACAGCACCAACCAAAGTCAAGCGAAGCAAAATTTTGTCGATGTAACGAGCTGTTTGATCACCTGGGCGGATACCCGGAATGAACGCGCCGCTCTTTTTCAGGTTGTCTGCGGTTTCACGGCTGTTGAACACAAGCGCCGTGTAGAAAAAACAGAAAAACACAATGGCGGCGGCATAAAACATCACGTACACCGGCTGTCCAGGGGTCAAACCACTGGCAATGTCTTTCAAGAATCGTACAAAAGCACTGTTGGTGTCACCGGAGCTGAACCAGTTGATGACCGTTGCAGGCAGAAGAATGATCGATGATGCAAAAATAGGGGGAATAACACCCGCCATATTCAGCTTCAAAGGAAGGTGTGAGGATTGCCCGCCGTACACTTTATTGCCGACTTGACGTCGTGCGTAATTCACCAATATCTTGCGTTGACCCCGCTCTACGAATACCACGCCAAAGGTCACCAGGGCTACAACCACCACGATCAAGATAGAAATCAGGGGATTCATAGCACCCGTACGAACCAACTCCAACAATCCGCCGATGGAGCCAGGTAAGCCTGCTGCAATACCAGCAAAAATCAAAATAGAGATACCGTTTCCGAGACCGCGCTCGGTGATCTGCTCACCCAACCACATCAGGAAAATTGTTCCTGCAGTCAAGCTGACCACAGCCGTCATTCGGAAACCGAAACCTGGGCTGATCACCAGTCCTGCAGAAGCCTCTAGGGCGACAGCAATGCCAAGCGACTGAAACAAAGCCAGACCCAGCGCACCGTAGCGCGTGTACTGCGTGATTTTGCGGCGTCCAGATTCGCCTTCTTTTTTCAGCTGTTCGAACGCAGGCAACACATAACCCAGCAGTTGCATGATGATCGACGCCGAAATGTACGGCATGATTCCCAAAGCAAATACGGTGAAACGGGACAGGGCACCGCCCGAGAACATGTTGAACAAGCTCAGAATGCCGCCCTGCTGCCCTTTGAACAACTGCTGCAGTTGCGCAGGATCAATACCAGGCACAGGAATATGCGCGCCAACGCGGTAAACCACCAACGCAAGCAATAAAAAGACGAGCCGACGACGCAAGTCACCGTACTGGCCTGTTTTGGCTGTTGTTTGAGCGCTGGTTACCACTTCAGACTTTCGGATTAAGCGATCGATCCGCCGGCCGCTTCAATAGCAGCTTTGGCACCTGCAGTTGCACCGATACCGGTCAACTTCACAGCTTTGGTCAATTCGCCTGTTTTGATGACTTTGACGACCTTCGCCATCTCGCCAATCAGACCGGCTTGCTTCAGTGTCAGCACGTCAACTTCAGCTGCACCCAACTGCTCCAAAGCAGCCAAAGTCACTTCAGCGTTGAATTGCAGCAAATGTGATTTGAAACCGCGCTTGGGCAAACGGCGTTGCAAAGGCATTTGACCGCCTTCAAAACCCACTTTGTGGTAGCCACCCGAACGGGATTTTTGACCTTTGTGACCACGACCGGCGGTTTTACCCAGACCCGAACCGATACCACGACCAACGCGACGTTTGGCGTGTTTAGCGCCGTCTGCGGATTTAATGCTATTGAGTTGCATCAGATTTCTCTCAGAGAACCTTGACCAGATAGCTGATCTTGTTGATCATGCCGCGTACTGAAGGGGTATCCTGCAATTCGCTGACGCTATTGAGCTTGCGCAAACCCAGGCCGCGCACTGTGTCGCGGTGAGACTGCTTGGTACCAATGGGGCTGCGCACCAATTGGACCTTGACTGTTGCTGCTTGTGTTGTCATTTTCTAACTCCAGATCAAGCGAAGATGTCTTCAACGCTCTTACCGCGCTTGGCGGCAATCTCGGAAGCTGTCGTGCAGTTGGACAAAGCGTCCAAAGTAGCGCGAACCATGTTGTAAGGGTTGGATGAACCATGGCTCTTGGCCACAATGTCGGTAATCCCGACCACTTCAAAGACAGCGCGCATGGGACCACCAGCAATGATGCCGGTACCTTTTGGCGCTGGCGCCATCATCACGCGAGCCGCACCGTGGTGGCCCAGGACAGTATGGTGGATCGTGCCATTTTTGAGGGGTACTTTGTTCAAGTTACGACGGGCTTCTTCCATCGCTTTTTGCACAGCAGCAGGCACTTCTTTCGACTTGCCCTTGCCCATGCCGACTTTGCCGTCGCCATCGCCCACTACCGTCAGTGCGGCGAAACCCAAAATACGACCACCCTTGACCACTTTGGTCACGCGGTTGACCGCAATCATTTTTTCGCGCAGACCGTCTTCTGGACCGTCACCTTGCGGTTTTGCTGTAAATTTAGCCATTTTTAACTCCGATCCGGTTAGAACTGCAGGCCTGCCTCGCGGGCTGCGTCGGCCAAAGCCTTGACGCGACCGTGATAGGCGAAACCTGCGCGGTCAAAAGCCACTTTTTCAACACCAGCAGCTTTGGCTTTTTCAGCAATGCGCTTGCCAATGATTTGTGCTGCATGGGCGTTGCCGCCCTTACCCGCCGCACCCAATTCCTTGCGGATGTCGGCTTCGGAAGTCGATGCAGTTGCCAAAACTTTGGTACCGCAACCAGAGATAACACTGGCGTAAATATGTAAATTGGTGCGATTCACCGTCAAACGCGCCACGCCTTGCTGGGCAATGCGGATACGGGTTTGGCGCGAACGACGCAGACGCTGCTCTTTTTTGGTCAACATGATGCAGCTCCTTATTTCTTCTTAGTCTCTTTGATCGTGATCTTCTCATCCGAATAACGGATGCCCTTGCCTTTGTAAGGCTCAGGTGGACGAACAGCACGAATCTCAGCAGCAATTTGGCCCACACGCTGACGGTCGGCACCCTTGATCACGACTTCCGTCGGCGTCGGGGTGGCCACCGTGATGCCCGCAGGCATATCGATGTTGACGGGGTGTGAATAACCCACAGCCAAGTTCAACTTGGCACCCGTAGCGGCGGCTTTGTAGCCCACGCCGACCAGGGTTAGCTTTTTCTCAAAGCCTTTGGTGACACCGGTCACCATGTTGTTAACCAACTGGCGCAAGGTACCGCTCATCGCATTGGCTTCGCGAGAGTCATTGGCTGGTGCAAAACTGAGTTTGCCAGCATCGTTTGTGATCGTCACCAGCATGCTGGCAGCCACTGACAGGGCACCGCCGGCACCCTTGACATTGACCTGATCCTGTTTGATCGACACATCCACGCCAGCGGGGATGGTGATTGGCATTTTTCCTATTCGGGACATTGGGTCTCTCCTGCGATTAAGCGACGATGCACAGCACTTCGCCACCGACACCGGTTGCGCGCGCTTTGCGGTCGGTCATCACACCCTGCGGGGTGGTGACAATCGCCACGCCAAGTCCATTTTGGACCTGAGGGATGGCATCACGGCCTTTGTACACTCGCAAGCCAGGGCGACTCACACGCTCGATGCGCTCGATAACCGGGCGACCGGCGTAGTACTTCAGGGCAATTTCAAGCTCGGACTTGCCGTCCGCGGTCTTGACTTGGAAGCCGTCGATGTAACCTTCATCTTTCAGCACTTGTGCAATCGCCACTTTCACTTTGGAAGATGGGATGGACACGGTGGCCTTGGCCACCATTTGTGCGTTGCGGATGCGAGTCAGCAAATCGGCAATGGGATCACTCATGCTCATGTTGTTCTCTCCTGCCGAATTACCAGCTGGCCTTGGTCATGCCGGGAATGTTGCCCTGGAAGGCCAATTCACGAATCTTGGCGCGGCCCAGGCCGAATTGACGGAACGTTCCACGTGGACGACCAGTGATTTCACAGCGGTTGCGTTGACGCGTGGGGTTGGCGTTACGTGGAAGCTTTTGTAAACCCAGACGGGCCGCAGCCCGCTCTTCATCGGTGCGCTTGGCATCGTTGGAGATGGCCTTCAATTCCGCATGTTTGGCTGCGAACTTGGCAACCAGACGGTCTCGTTTGAGCTCGCGCTCGATCAATGCTTGTTTAGCCACGTGCCACCTCAGTTCTTGAACGGGAAACGGAAGCCAGCGAGGAGCGCTTTGCACTCGTCGTCGGTCTTGGCCGTCGTGGTGATACTGATATTGAGACCGCGCAAGGCATCGACCTTGTCGTACTCAATTTCAGGGAAAATGATCTGCTCTTTCACGCCAACGTTGTAGTTGCCGCGACCATCAAAAGCACGACCAGAGATACCGCGGAAGTCACGGACACGCGGCAAAGCCACGGTCACGAAACGATCCAAAAATTCATACATCTGAACGCCGCGCAAAGTCACCATGCAACCAATGGGCTGCATTTCGCGGATCTTGAAACCAGCAATCGCTTTCTTGGCTTTTGTTACCACGGGACGTTGACCTGCAATCTTAGTCAGATCACTGACAGCGTGGTCCATGACTTTTTTGTCAGCAACCGCCTCAGAAACACCCATGTTCAGCGTGATCTTGGTGATGCGGGGCACCTGCATGGGAGACTTGTAGCCAAATTTGGCCATCATCTCAGGAGCGACTTTTTCGCGGTAATGTTGTTGGAGTCGTGCCATGGTCATGCCACCTTGATTTCTTCGCCGCTTGACTTGTAAACGCGCACGCGCTTACCGTCAGCCTGCTGCTTGATGCCCACGCGATCGGCCTTGCCTGTGGCGGCGTTGAAAATCGCCACATTAGACTGGTGAATGGGCATGGTTTTTTCAATGATGCCGCCAGTCGTGCCCTTCATCGGGTTGGGCTTGGCGTGCTTCTTGACGAGATTGATGCCCTCAATGAGCAAATGCGCATCGTCGGTCCGTTGAGCAACTTTGCCTCGCTTGCCTTTGTCGCGTCCCGTGATGACGATCACGTTATCGCCTGTACGAATCTTGTTCATTGGCTCATCCTTACAGCACTTCAGGGGCCAATGACACGATCTTCATGAACTTCTCGGTACGCAGTTCACGCGTCACAGGTCCAAAGATACGAGTACCAATAGGCTCGAGTTTGTTATTGAGCAACACTGCTGCGTTGCCATCGAATTTGACAAGCGAACCATCACCACGGCGAATGCCCTTGGCCGTACGAACCACCACCGCACTGTAAATCTCGCCTTTTTTGACGCGACCACGCGGAGCTGCCTCCTTGATGCTTACCTTGATAATGTCGCCAACACTGGCGTAGCGACGCTTGGACCCGCCGAGCACCTTAATGCACAGCACGGACTTGGCGCCGGTGTTGTCAGCAACATCCAACCGAGATTCTGTCTGGATCATTTCTATATTCCCAACTTGCATCCTTGAAGTTTGATTTTGAAATCAAACCGAACAGGATCAGTCTTGGGCCCGTCATCTACGCCGCGAACCACTCGCAGCGCTTTGATTGGGCAGATATCGACGCTTTTTTACAAGCGAAGCCCGCTAGTATGCCATCAAAAACAGTGCTCGTCAACACCTTGCTGTGTTTTTTTGTTCAATGAACTGTTTTTTAGGGCGCCAGCGACAATGACCACGCACAAAGCCTGTAACAGGGCTTACTGTTTAAGAAAATACTATTTTTTTCACCTACACCATGAACCCAGCAATTGACTCTCTGCGCATCGCCTTCATTGGCGGCGGCAACATGGCCAGCGCCATCATTGGCGGCTTGCTCAAGGAAGGCCTCAGCCCACACCACATTCAGGTGGTGGAACCATTTACCGATACCGCCCAAAAACTCAGAGAACAATTTGGCGTCACCGTTTTCCCGACCGCCTGTGAGGCTCTTGTGAAGGGTGATTTGATAGTCTGGGCCGTCAAACCCCAGGTTTTCAAAGAGGCTGCCGCAGCCGTTCTGCCCTTTGCCTCCAAGGCACTGCATTTATCCGTCGCAGCAGGCATTCTCACGGACAGCATTGCGACTTGGCTGCACAGCACCCGTGTGGTTCGCTGTATGCCCAACACCCCCGCATTGGTTGGCAAAGGCATGACCGCTTTGTTTGCGCTTGCGCAGGTTTCTGAATCAGAAAAGGCCCTGGTTGAGCAGATCATTCGCACCACAGGGGAGTTCATCTGGGTGGATGCTGAAAAGCAACTCGACGCTGTGACCGCTTTGTCTGGTTCGGGTCCAGCTTATGTGTTTTATTTCCTTGAAGCGATGACACAGGCAGGCGTTGAGATGGGCTTGAGCGCTGAGCAGGCTTACCACTTGGCTGTGGCCACCTTTGCCGGGGCTTCTGAACTGGCCCGCGCATCCGACGAGTCCGCCGAAGTGCTGCGGCAACGCGTCACATCCAAAGGAGGCACCACATTCGCCGCCATCACATCGATGGAAACTGCGGGCATCAAAACGGCTTTCATCGCAGCCATGCAGGCGGCCGCTCAACGCGCTGGCGAATTGGGTGACGAATTCGGCAAGGCCTGATTTGAAAGCCCGCTGACTCACGGTATCAAGGCGGTAAACCCAGTGCCACCCCCACAAAAACCGTCAACCCCAGCCAGTGGTTCATTCGGAAAGCTTGGAAACACCCTTCCCGGGTGCGGTGGCGAATCAGGCCGAAGTGCCAGATCACTTGCAGCACCGCGATAAGGCCAGCCACACCTGCCGCAACGCCTTGGATGCGGTCGCTCAAGCCCCAAGTCCAAAGGCCCAAATACGCGACATAAAACCCCATGATGGCGGGTATGTCTTTATCACCCAAGGTGATGGCCGAGGTCTTCATACCGATGCGCAAATCGTCGTCCCGGTCCACCATCGCGTACTCCGTGTCGTAGGCCAGGACCCAAAATAAGTTGCCCAACAAAAGGATCCATGCCAGCAAGGGCACCTCACTTTGTACCGCCGCAAAAGCCATGGGAATGCCAAAACTGAAGGCGATACCCAACACCGCTTGGGGCATTGAAACAACCCGTTTGGCGTAAGGATAGGCCACCGCCGTCGCCAGCGCCGCAAACGACCACAGCACTGTGGTGCGGTTGACTGTCAGCACCAAACCAAAGGCCAGCATCGCCAAGACAGCCCCCAATATCAATGCCTCTTTGACCCTCAAACGCCCGCTGGTGACGGGTCGCTCGGCGGTGCGTTTGACATGCTTGTCAAAGTTGCGATCGGCCACATCGTTCAAACAACAGCCTGCGCTGCGCATCAAGATGGTGCCCAAGGTAAATACCGAAACCAAATGCCAGCCCGGAAAGCCACCCGCAGCAACCCACAAAGCAGCCAAAGTAGGCCACAGCAGCAGCAGCCAACCCGCAGGGCGATTCCAGCGAATCAAGTCCAGATACAAGTGGATTTTTTCTCGCTTCACTGCAAACCTCATGACAGCCGCGTCACACCCGGTAACGGACAGGCATAAATGGCATTGCGCAATGCGGCGACGGCTTCGTAGCGGGTGAAACTGCGCCGCCATGCCAGCACCACCCTGCGCGATGGCGCTGCCCCGCCCGCCGAATCCGTGATGGGTAAGTATTTGACGAATGCATCCTCGTTTTGATGCTGCGGTTTGTCTTGCAAAGCGGCTTGTGGCACTGACAATCTCGGCACCAATGTCACCCCCATACCGGCGGCCACCATATGGCGAATCGTCTCCAATGAAGAGCCTTCAAAACTCTTGCGAATGCCCTCGGCATGGCTGGAGAATCGTGCAAATTCAGGACACACTTCCAGCACATGATCGCGGAAACAATGCCCTGTTCCCAGCAGCAACATGGTCTCGTTCTTGAGCTGTTCGGCCGTCACAGAGGTTTGCTTGGCCAAAGGATGCCCCATGGGTACGGCGGCCATAAAGGGTTCGTCATACAAAGGCGCAATCGCCAAGCCGGCCTCCGGAAAAGGTTCGGCCAACACCGCGCAATCGGTGTCGCCGGTGCGCAGCATGTCCAGCAATTTGACCGTGAAGTTTTCTTGCAGCATCAAAGGCATCTGAGGGGCCTTCGCCATCATTTGTTTGACAAGGCTGGGCAAGAGATAGGGACCAATGGTGTAGATCAATCCCAGACGCAAAGTGCCGGCCAAGGGGTCTTTGCCGCGCTTGGCAATTTCTTTGATCTGCGCTGCTTGCTCCAACACACTTTGCGCCTGCTCGATGATTTCTTGCCCCAAAGGCGTCAACGTCACTTCATTGGCGCTGCGCTCAAAAATCTTGAGCTCCAGTTCTTCTTCGAGTTTTTTGATGGCCACCGACAAAGTAGGCTGCGACACGAAACACGCTTCAGCCGCTTTGCCGAAGTGTTTTTCGCGGGCGACGGCCACGATGTATTTGAGTTCGGTCAGGGTCACTTGGGGCGCTTTCTTTCAGGCTTTCAGGTATTGCGATTTTCCACCCAACCAGCGGGCAATGTGCCGCAAAGCCAAATGGGGGTGTCGGTCCAACATGTCAGGGGCCAATGCTTTGGCCCAATCGAGCAATCGCGTGTCGGTGCTCAGATCGGCAAATCGCAACAAGGGGGCGCCAGATTGACGGGCCCCCAAAAACTCGCCCGGCCCCCGAATTTCCAGATCCCGCCGGGCAATTTCGAAGCCATCATGGGTCTCCACCATGGCGCGCAGGCGCTCGCGGGCGGTCTCGCTCAGGCGACCTCCCTCGGGAGTGCCATACAACAGCACACATGCCGAAGCCGCCGCGCCGCGCCCCACCCGTCCGCGTAACTGATGTAACTGGCTCAAACCAAAGCGCTCGGCATGCTCGATCACCATCAAGGACGCGTTGGGCACGTCAACGCCCACTTCGATCACCGTGGTGCTGACCAACACCCCCATGACGCCGCTGGTGAACAAGTCCATCACCGCTTTTTTCTCGGCCACCGGCATCCGTGAATGCAGCAAACCCACCATCACGCCGGGCAAGACATCGCTCAAATCTGCATGGGTTTGGGTGGCATTGGTCAGGTCCAGGGCCTCGCTTTCTTCAATCAAGGGGCAGACCCAATACACCTGGCGGCCTTGCGACAACTGAGCGCCTATGCGCTCAACCACTTCTTCGCGGCGGCTGTCTGAAACGACCTTGGTCACCACGGGTGTGCGTCCCGGCGGCAGCTCGTCGATCACCGACACGTCAAGGTCTGCGTAGTAACTCATGGCCAAGGTGCGGGGAATCGGTGTAGCGGTCATCATCAGCATGTGCGGCTCCATGCCCTCCTCCTGCATCTTGCTACGCAAAGCCAGGCGCTGCGCCACACCAAAGCGGTGCTGCTCGTCAATGACCGCCAGTCCCAGATTTTTGAAGTGCACATGCTCCTGAATGATGGCGTGCGTGCCCACCACCAAAGCCGCCTCACCGCTGGCCACCAGAGCCAGCATCGCAGCGCGTTCTTTTTTCTTTTGGCTGCCGGTCAACCAAGCCACCTTGATGCCCAAGGGTTCCAGCCAGCCCACCAATTTGCCAAAGTGCTGGCTGGCCAAAATTTCAGTTGGGGCCATCAAGGCGCATTGCCAGCCGGCATCGATACCGACCATGGCCGCCAACGCAGAGACCACGGTTTTACCGGCGCCCACATCGCCTTGCAGCAAGCGGTGCATGGGCACGGCGCGGGCCAGATCGGCTGCAATTTCTTCGCCCACTCGCTGTTGCGCCGCAGTCAAGTTAAACGGCAGGGTCGACAGCAATTGATCACGCAAGCCTGCGGGGCGCGGCACCAGCCGAGGTGCGCGCAAGCGATCGCGTTCGCGTTTGGCGGTGAGCTGCGAAAGTTGCTGGGCCAAGAGTTCCTCGACCTTCAGGCGAATCCAGGCAGGGTGACTGCGGTCTTCCAGCTCGGCCATCGACACATCGGGCGTCGGTTGGTGCAAAAAATGCAAACTGGCACGCAAGTCCCAAGCGCCGCGAGAGTCCGGCCAATGCAGCCCCTGCGGAAACGCGGAAGGCAAGGTCTCAGACACATCAGCGTGATTCAAGCCCGAGATCACCGCGCGGCGCAAATAGGTTTGCGGCAAGCCAGCCACTGTGGGATAAACAGGTGTCAACGCACCCGGCAGCTCGCCACCTGCCGACTTGAATGTGGGGTGCATCATGGTCAAACCCATGAAACCGCCGCGCACCTCGCCACGCAAACGCAGTCGGTTGCCCACGGCCAAGGCCTTTTGATGAGAGGGGTAGAAACTGAAAAACCGCATGACACAGGTGTCCGAACCATCGTCCACCGTCACCAACAACTGCCTGCGCGGCTTGAAGGTGATGTCACACACGGTCACTGTGCCCTCAATCTGCACCGTGTCGCCCTCTCGGGCGTCGCGCAGTTTGACGATGCGCGTTTCATCTTCGTAGCGCAAAGGCAAATGCAGCGCCAGATCAATGTCACGGTCCAAGCCCAGTTTGCGCAACGCCTTTTGGGGCGCTGACAAGGCTTTGGTGGGGTTCGAGGCAACCAGGGGCTTGGGCATGACACGATTGTGCATGCAGCGACAGGGAGAGGGGCCGCGACTGCGCATTAAAATCTGCAGGAATCATGAGTAAAAAAAACGTTTTGCAGATCCTGTCCTTCCCAAAATTTCTTTTTTTTCCCAGCCGATGGGATGCATATTGGCCTCAGAGTCGCCTGGGTTTTCTTCGCTTTCTGCACTGGACCATCCTGTTCAGCCTGCCTGCTCAAGCGGCTGTTACGAATACCAACGACCCCACCACCAACTCTGCTGGCCACAGCGGCCACATCTGCGACCTTCTGGTGCCGCGTTTGCCCAATGTCAAAACCCGCTTGTGTATGAACGCTGAGTTACAGCCGACCCAGGGTAAATCAGTACAGGGGCGAGTTCTATTTTCCCGAGACATCATGGCGGCGAGTCCGCAGCTGCGCATTCTGGTCATAGGCGGCATCCATGGGGATGAAAAGTCCTCCGGATCCTTGGTGTTGCATTGGATTCAGCACGCCCATGAAACCCCCTCCAATGCCCTTTGGCGCTTCATACCCGTACTCAATCCGGACGGCTTGGTGGCCAAGCCTGCACGAAGAATGAATGCCAATGGCGTGGACCTGAATCGCAACTTTCCGACATCCCAATGGGCCAAAGAAGCCAAGTTTTACTGGGAAACCCGCACGCGCCGCGACCCTCGGCGCTGGCCAGGCCCCAAACCTTTGTCAGAACCTGAATCGCGTTTTTTGCACAGCGAGATGGACAGCTTCAAACCCGATTTGATTGTCAGTATCCACGCCCCCTATGGACTGCTGGACTACGATGGCCCCAGCGCACCGCCGCCTAAATTAGGCCGTTTGTTTTTAGACCAAGTAGGGATTTTCCCGGGCAGTCTGGGCAACTACGCCGGCGTTAACAGAGGGGTTCCGGTGGTAACGATCGAATTGCCCAACGCCTTGCTCACCCCGACCGATGCCGAAATGCGGCAAATGTGGTTGGATTTGCTGCGCTGGGTGAACGAGCGGGTTAAACCGAGCGCCACCACCACCCCATCCTTGCGGACGGAATAATTCCTCGCCTGCCGCTCTGCGAAAATAGAGTTTTGAACTTGGTACGGGTCCGTCCGACCCTCAAGACCTATGCCGTTGCCAGAAACACCTCCACGCTCGTTCACGCTCAGTGATTTTGACTTTGAACTGCCCACCGAGCTGATCGCCCAGCACCCAGCCCCCGAGCGCAGCGGCTCGCGCTTGCTGGACGGTTCATCGCCCGCGTTGGTGGACCGCATCTTTCATGAACTGCCCCAACTGTTCCAGGCAGGCGACCTGCTGGTCTTCAACGACACCAAGGTCATCAAAGCCCGAATTTTTGGTGAAAAGGCTTCCGGCGGCAAACTCGAGCTGCTGATAGAACGGGTATTGCCCGGACACCAGGTGGTTGCGCACATGAAAGTCAGCAAAAAGCCACTGTTGGGTGGCAAGATGCACATGGCAGGCGGTGCCCTCAACGGAGGTTTTGATGCCATTTTGCTCGGCCGCTGGCCGGATGAAAACGGCCAGCTGTTTCATCTGCAACTGAGCGACGAGCCGCATGCGGTGATGGAAAAGCACGGCGTGGTGCCGCTGCCGCCTTACATTGAGCGCCCTGCTGGCGCAACAGAACATGCCGACAGTGCGCAAGACGCGCAGCGCTACCAAACTGTGTTTGCCCGGGTTCCCGGCGCCGTGGCCGCACCCACCGCAGCGTTGCATTTTGACGACAGCTTACTGGCGGCTCTTGAAGCCCGTGGCGTGCAGCGCGCCAGCGTGACCTTGCATGTGGGCGCGGGCACTTTTCAGCCGGTTAAAACCGAAAACATTGCCGAACACACCATGCACAGCGAATGGTACGAGGTGCCTGAGGCCACCCAGCAAGCCATTGCAGCCTGCAAGTCCCGGGGCGGTCAAGTGGTGGCGGTAGGCACAACCACAGTGCGCACATTGGAGTCATGGGCCCAATTGGGCCCAGCCAGTGGCGACACGCAGATCTTCATCACACCGGGCTTTGAATTCAAAGTGGTGGACCGCCTGATCACCAACTTTCACCTGCCCAAGAGCACGTTGATGATGTTAGTCAGCGCCTTTGCGGGCTACGCGCACATCATGGGTTTGTACCGCCATGCGATTGCCAATCGGTACCGGTTTTTCAGCTATGGGGATGCGATGCTGCTGTCATGCAGATCACTTGCATCGAAGTCACCGGCTCAGCTCAGCTGAAGAAAAACCCGCCCGCCTTCCATCTTGACCGGCCATGACTTGACGGACTCCGTGGCCGGGCCGCAGGCCACTGAACCATCACGCAGGCTGAACTGTGCTTGATGGAAGGGGCACTCCACGTTGTGGCCCTCCACGAAACCATCACACAGCTTGGCGTTGCCATGGGTGCACAGGTTGTTGATGGCAAACACTTCGCCGTCCACGATGAACAGCGCAATGTCTTGCCCCTCAGGGGCCACGGCGATGCCTGCGCCTTCGAATAAATCGGCCTCTGCGGCCACGTCAGTCCAGGGGTTCATTTTCAGATCGGATAGATGATGGAGTTGGGGATCATTTCGCTGTCAAAGATGCACAGGCGCTCGGCAAATTTCAGGCCTTCAGGCGTGTGCACGATGGTGTCGATGTAGCGGCCGACATTGAAGACCGTGCTGGCTTTGTCGAGTTTGGTGCGAAACACCGCGTAGTTGGCCTCTGCATGAATCTTGCCATCTTCGACCTTGCGCACCACCGGCGCCCCCACGACGTGCCTTTGGTAATACGGGTCGTGGTACAGCGTTTCCTGAATGCCATAGACGCGGTCTTTGAGCATGCCCTTGCTGTTGAATGACAGCGTGCACAGGGGGAATCTGCGTTCAAAGTTTTCACGCGGCTGAAGTTTGTACACGCACTGCTCGGTAAAAAATTCGGGCCACAGATCCCAATTGCCGCTGTCGACGGCCGAGGCATAGTCGGCATACAACTGGGTCAAGGCCAGATGGGTTTCAAAGTTCACCATGTTCAGGCCTCCATCACTTTGCGCCAGTAGGCGTACATGCCCCGGATGAGGGTCTCGGTCACCATGTGGTCGGTCTCGCCGACGTCGCGGCCACCCAATTCGACCAGCATGCGGTGCTCGGGTTTGGACTCGAATGCCTGTTGCGAGAACTCGATCACCTCGCCATCATCGGCACTGACAAAACCGGCCGGACCAAACAGGTTGGATTGGCGCAGGCGGCACTCGCGCATCTCAGGCTTGTCGTCTTCAAAGCCAAAGTGCGTCCAGACAAAATCAAACGCGCCATGCCCGTCGGGTTGAATGTGCCGCGTGGACACGCTGTTGACCTGTTGCTGAAAAATCACGCTGGGGAACAATGTCATCATCACCGCCGTGGGCACCTGTTCACCCAGACGCCACCAGTCTTCAGGCACGATGTCCAAAAAACTCGGGTCGTTCAGTTGCATGCTTGCTTTGAAGCTGCTGACCTGGGTGACCTGCGAGGCCGCACCCGTGGCTTGGCCTGCGCTGCCGCGGGTCGAAATCATGGCTGCGTGGCGATGGTGTTTGTCCATCCGCAACTCGCTCTTGTTGTCGGCACGCCAAAGACCAAAGGTCACAAACCAGGTGTGCAGCAAACCGGGGTGGTACGGGTCCTTGATGTTCTCTTGCATCAGCTTCCAGTTGCCCGGAATGCGCTGGCGGTTGTAGCCCAGCACCTCCAGCTTGCGGCCATTGAACAGGCGGTCAAAGTAAGTGAGGATGGTCGGCCCCATGAAGTCTTCGAGCGACTCCACGTTGGGGTCGAAGGATGCAAACACCACCCCGCCACGCGTGGCCACCTTCAGGGCCGTGAGGCCATGGTCCTTGGGATCAAAGTCGGCGGGCATGCCGCCGTTGACCTTGCCGTCTTGCCGTACGCCGCGCCGAAACGGCACGCCCTGCAAGTCGCCTTGGAGCGTGTAGCTCCACTGGTGGTAGGGGCAAACAAACTCTTTTATGTTGCCGTGGCGCTCACGGCAAAACTGCATGCCGCGATGCGCACAGACGTTCTCAACCACATGAATGTGGCCGCCCTCCGTGCGCGTCATGATGACCGAGCGCTCGCCGACCACGGTGCGCTTGAAATCACCCGCGTTCGGGACCTCGGCCTCCAGACCCACATAGTTCCAATGGCTCTTGTAAAAGAAACGCTCCAGCTCTTTTTTGTGCCGGTCTTCGTCGGTGTACACGGCAAACGGAATCCGGCTGGTGCCGTCCGTTTCCCAATGGATCGGTTGTTCTGTCATGTGGATCTCTTTAGGCTTGGGTCACTGAGTTGACACGTTTTTCAGCGCCGTGGGTCGCCGCTGGGGCCCCAGATGCTGGCGGGACGGGTTGCCACCGGGCGCACAAAATTTTGGCCCTGTTCAACTTGCGCCAGAAAGTCGGCCAGCAGCTGGTTGAAAAGCTGCGGCTCTTCGAGGTTGATCGCGTGCCCACTGCCTGGCAACATGGCCAGCACCGAGGTGTTGATGGCGCGCTTGAGCATCAATGAAGGCTCCAGACAAGGCTCGTCTTCGTCGCCAGTCATGATGAGGGTGGGCACATTGACCTGGGCAATCTGGTCGGTCAAGGCGTACAGGCTCGGGCGCTCGCCTTGGTAGCCACGCGAAGTACGGGCTGAGCCCAGCGCCGAATGCTCGGCCAGATGCCGATTGAATTCGATGTAGCCGCGCGGATCCTTGGCTTTGAATTGCAGGCGCGAGGGCCCCATGCCGTAGGTGTTAGCCAAATGCTCGGCGCCCAAAGTCTCAATGTCATGCGCCAACACCTTGGATTGGGCCTTGAAATCTGCATGCACCGCCGGGTGTGAGCCCGTGCCGCAACCGGCCAGTGTCAAAGACAGGGCGCGCGAAGCTTGCCCCTGAATACCGTGGTGCAAGCCAAAATGCAGGCAGGCAAAAGCACCCATCGACAAGCCCACCAGATGGGCTTGCTCCATCTTCAGCCCATCCATCACACAGCGCAGGTCTTGCCACACACGCGCTTGCGAATAGTCAGCGCCTTGCGCAGGCACATCTGACGGCGGATAGCCGCGTGCGCTGTACACAATGCAGCGGTAGCGGCGCGAGAAAAATCGGATTTGCGGCTCCCAACTGCGGTGATCCCCCGCGAACTCGTGCACAAAAATCAGCGGAGTGCCGGTGCCGGCTTCTTCGTAATGCAATTGAACGCCATCGTCCGTGGTCACTAAAGGCATGAGAGTCTCCAAGTCAGGGTGGGGAGTTTGAAGTATAGACACCGGGTGAGACAGGCGGTGTCGCTTGAGGTGACGGCCTTCTTCCAGCAGGCTATCGCTTGCAGGGCAAGCTCCTACAATTCAGCCCTCAGCTTCAAGCCCTCCACATGCTCCAATTCGACCTGCTCACAACCGATCCCTCCAGCCATGCCCGACGCGGCACGCTGACCCTGAACCACGGCGTGGTGCAAACGCCGATCTTCATGCCGGTCGGCACGTATGGCACCGTCAAGGGCGTGATGCCGCGCAGCCTGCACGAGATGGGCGCGCAAATCATTTTGGGCAACACCTTTCATCTGTGGATGCGCCCGGGCTTGGACGTCATGCAGAGTTTTGGTGGTCTGCATCAATTTGAGAAATGGGATAAACCGATCCTGACCGATTCGGGTGGGTTTCAGGTCTGGTCACTGGGCCAGATGCGCAAGATCACCGAAGAGGGCGTGACCTTTGCCTCACCGGTCAACGGCGACAAGCTGTTCATGTCGCCCGAAGTCAGCATGCAAATCCAGACCATTTTGAACTCCGACGTCGTGATGCAACTGGACGAGTGCACGCCTTACGAAACCCAAGGCCACCTGACGACCGAGGCCGAAACGCGCAAGTCCATGGAGATGAGCCGCCGCTGGGCTGTGCGTTCCAAAGACGAGTTTTCGCGGCTGGAAAATCCCAACGCGCTGTTTGGCATTGTGCAAGGCGGCATGTTTGAAAACCTGCGCCAAGAATCCCTCGACGCGCTGGTGGAGATGGACTTTCCCGGTTACGCCGTGGGTGGCGTGAGCGTGGGTGAACCCAAAGAGCTGATGCTGCAAATCATGGCGCACACGCCCCACCGCCTGCCGGCCAACAAGCCGCGCTACCTGATGGGCGTGGGCACGCCAGAAGATTTGGTGCAAGGCGTAGCCGATGGCGTGGACATGTTCGACTGCGTCATGCCCACCCGCAACGCCCGCAACGGCACGGTGTTCACCCGCTTTGGCGACCTGAAGCTGCGCAACGCACGCCACAAAAACGACCCACAGCCGCTGGACACGACCTGCACTTGTTACGCCTGCGCGGGCCATCCAGTGGACTGCGCATCCGGTACCGGCGGCCTATCTTGGGACCAGGGCGGGCGCGGCGGTTTCAGCCGCGCTTACCTGCACCACCTGGACCGCTGCGGCGAGATGCTCGGCCCCATGCTGACCACCATCCACAACCTGCATTACTACCTGAACCTGATGCGCGAGGTGCGCGAATCGCTGGACACGGGCCAGTTTGCGCAGTTCCGGGCGCAGTTCAAGAGCGAGCGCGCACGCGGCGTGTGACTTTTTAGGCGCGAGGCTGCTGGCGATTTGTATTTGAAACTCGCCGACTATCGCTTGCAAGCAAGCTCCTACAAAAATCAATCGCTCGGCGTGGTGAACACCGTCAACACACCGGTGTAGCCGTACAAGCGGTTGCGGGCGATTTCACCACCGGCAAAAAATCCGACCAGCGGGACATCACCCAAAGCGTGGCGGATGATTTGCATCTCAGCGCTCGGCCCACCGAAATGCGGCCCGCCGCGACCCGTGCAGCTGACATACACTGCCCCCGCCATGCGCCGCGCAGGATGAGGAGCCGCTTGCGCATCGCTGGCTGCATAGGCATGGGCCATGTCCACAGACAGCATTTCGGGCTCCAGCGCTTCGCGTATTTCTGCGCAAATGCGCATCAAATCGGCCTTGGCGGCTTGCATATTGCGCTGAC
>Ga0114959_10000741_pt1 | contig 30437 bp, 29 predicted proteins | sample C_130625_EF_Meta_FD_87317 | JGI IMG/M metagenome (GOLD analysis project Ga0114959, IMG submission 87317) | Freshwater microbial communities from Lake Croche, Canada to study carbon cycling - C_130625_EF_MetaG | ecosystem: Environmental > Aquatic > Freshwater > Lake | place: Lake Croche, Canada... | reverse complement strand
TTCTCAAAGAGGCTGCAATATGAAAATTATGATCATCACCGATGCATGGGATCCACAAGTAAACGGTGTGGTACGTACTTTGAAGCAAACACGTGCTGAATTGACTGCTATGGGCCATGAGGTTGAAATGATTACCCCTAATGGCTTTAAATCGATTCCTTGCCCTACCTATCCTGATATCGCCCTCTCCTTATTACCTGGTAGAGAAGTAGCACGCCGTATTAAGGAATTCGCACCAGATGCCATGCACATCGCTACCGAGGGCCCACTTGGATTATCGGCGCGCTCTTATGCTGTTAAAAATGATCTGCCATTCTCTACTGCCTATCACACCCGTTTTCCAGAATATGTCAAAGCACGAACTGGGATACCGCTTGCAATCACTTATGCATTTATTCGTTGGTTCCATGGCAAGTCAATGGCAGTTATGGCTCCAACGATTGTAGTCAAGGATGATTTAGAAAAGTACGGACTGAACAATGTCGTCCTATGGTCAAGAGGGGTAGATCTTGATATTTTCAAAATGCAAGAATCAAAGGTTCTCAATACTGCCCATCCAATCTTTTTATACGTTGGTCGCGTTGCCATCGAGAAAAATATTAATGCCTTTTTAGAAATTGATTTACCGGGCTCCAAATGGGTTGTGGGCGATGGCCCTGCTATGGCTGGAATTAAAGAAAAGTATCCCGACATTAATTATCTTGGCGTATTACAACAACATGAATTAGCCAAGGTCTATGCTGCGGCTGATGTATTCGTTTTCCCAAGTAAGACAGATACCTTTGGCTTGGTTTTGCTTGAAGCTATGGCTTGCGGCACTCCTGTGGCTGCCTATCCAGTGACTGGACCGATCGATGTGTTGGGTGATTCTCCTGCTGGGGCTATGAATGAAGATTTACGAGAAGCTTGTATTGCGGCATTAAAGATTCCACGCGAAGTAGCTCGTGCACATGCTGAGAAATTCTCCTGGAGAGCGGCGTCCGAACAATTTGTAAATCATCTTAAACCGGTCCCCTCTACTGAAGTACACCTAACAGCACTAGCTTAAAGAAAGCAAGTATTGGATACCAAGTACCACATTGATCAAAACCCTCATAAAGGTAACCGAGGGTTAACTAGAGCTTGGCATGCTGCCAAGAATTCTTGGTGTGGTCTGGTATATGCATTTCTAGAAGAGAGTGCCTTCAGACAAGAGCTCACTCTATTCGCTTTATCAACTCCAATTGCTTTTTTCTTGCCCATCACGCACTTAGAAAAGGCCTTATTGATTTCCTCTTTGGTTATGGTGCTGGTAGTTGAGTTACTGAATTCAAGTGTTGAAGCTGCTATTGATCGCATCTCTTTTGAACACCACGATTTATCAAAAAGAGCTAAGGATTTTGGCTCTGCAGCAGTGATGTTAGCCCTCTTAATCGCAGTACTGATGTGGTCTGCTGTATGCATACCTCTTGTCTTAAAAGCGTAACAAATACCTTCAACGATCATATAAACATTTACTAAGGTTAATTTATGTCAGATATTCCAAACCCAATTGGCGCCTTTGAAATTTTCTCTAAAAGAAAAGAAAAAAAGCTATCTTCCTCTAAATTAAATCCAATTAAAAAGCTTTCTAAGAAGCTGACTAAAAAGCTCTTTGGTAAAAAGTTTGCCACTAAAGCACGTGCAGATTTAGCAACTGAAATAGCTCCTACAGTAAGTCAGGTTACTAAATCTAAACGGCCGGCCTTTCAGATTGAGTGGGCAAGCTCCCCAAGCGAAATAAAAGAAGCCCAAAGATTGCGCTACAAGGTTTTTGGAGAAGAGATGGGTGCAAATCTATCGCAGAATGCTGAAGGCTTAGATGTCGATGAATTCGATGCCTATTGTGATCACCTTCTCATACGCGATCAAGATACACTGAAGGTTGTAGGTACTTATCGTGTACTGCCTCCACATAAAGCGCAAGAAATTGGTCGCTTATATTCTGATGCTGAGTTTGATTTATCCCGCTTAGATCATTTACGCCCTAAATTAGTAGAATTAGGCCGCTCATGCGTGCACCAAGACTTCCGTTCTGGTGCAGTCATCATGGCTCTTTGGAGTGGTCTAGCCCAGTACATGCAAAAAAATGGCTATGAGATCATGCTCGGCTGCGCAAGCATACCAATGGCAGATGGTGGTCACTTCGCGGCAAGCTTGTATAACTCACTCAATAATGATCAAATGGCTCCAACAGAGTTGCACGCTTTCCCTCGCCTCGCCTTACCATTAGATAAGCTCAACGGTGGTCTGCAAGTAGATGCGCCACCTCTCATTAAAGGCTACCTAAAGCTTGGAGCAAAAATTTGTAGTGCGCCTGCTTGGGATCCCGATTTCAATACAGCAGACCTACTCACTATGTTGCGCCTATCGGAAATTAATCCACGCTATGCTAAACATTTCTTAGGTTTGTAATTTTTTAAAGTTTTATTTTTGAGTAAGCTCATAAGAACGGCCGATACGATTCCATTCGGCAGCTTCTTTTAAAAGGCTAAATTCTGTTAATGGGTGTGTTTGAGCCCACTCTTTAGAAATACTCACTTGGTATGTGCCATCCTTCTCTGAAACCCTAACTTTTGGCAGATCTTCATCGCTTCTACCGCGACAAAGGACTTGTGCTAAACGTAAGCAAAACAGCATACGCCAATCATTAAAACCAGCATTGTGCGCAAGCTTACCTAATTTACCGGTATGCCCAATAAGAAGAGCGGCTAAGCGAGCTTGGTCATTTTTAGAAAAACCGGGCATGTCAGCATTGCCAGCAATATAAGCAGAATGCTTGTGATAGCCATTATGTGAAATCGATAGTCCAATCTCATGAAGATTAGCAGCCCATTGCAAAAGCGCAACGTTATCTACCCTACTCTCTATATCAGGCTTGGGCAGTTGTTGTAAGAATTCAGAAGCCAGTTTGCCAACGCGTGTTGCCTGCTCTCGATCAGCGGAGTAGCGTTGCATAAATTGCTCAACTGTGACATAACGCATGTCATGGTGCTGGGAGCGACCTAAAAGATCATAAAGAACACCAGTACGTAAAGCGGCATCAGTCACTTCCATTTCTTCGATACCAAGCTCGTCAAAGACCGCTAACATAATGGCTAATCCTCCAGGCCAAACTGCTCTTCTGTCATCTTTCAAACCTAGTAACTCAACTTGACTAATGTGTTCGTATTTCAGCAGTTGTTTTTTCATGGCACGTAAGCCATCTCGGGTGATTAAGCCGCTAGAAGCATTCACACGACCCATAGTTAAGCCATCACCCGGGCCGTTGAAATCATTTGCAGCTATCAGTTCAGCTAATGCCCTAGCAGTACCCGAAGATCCAATCGCTTGATTCCAACCGCTCTTAAGGTAAGCACCTGAAATGACCTGAATCTCACGCCTGGCGGCTAATTCTGCCTCTTTAAAGGCATGAGCATCAACGTTGCCCTTTGGAAAAAAGCGCATGCTATGTGAAACGCAACCAATATAAAGGCTCTCCATCAGTTTAGGCTCATAGCCTTTTCCAATGATGAATTCTGTAGAGCCACCACCAATATCAACTACTAAGCGATTACCTTGTTCAGCTTGAACTTCATGGGCAGCGCCAATATAAATCAGACGAGCTTCTTCAACCCCTGCAATCACCTCAATTGGAAATCCTAGGGCCTTTTGAGCATCGTCAACAAATTGCTTAGCATTTTTTGCCACCCGTAAAGTATTAGTAGCAACTGCGCGTACATTCGAGGGATCAAAACCACGAATACGTTCCCCAAAACGGCTCACCGCTGCCAAACCGCGCTCATAAGCAGCAGTATCTAGAAGCTTATTTTCAGTTAAGCCTGCTGCCAGACGCACAGAATCACGAAGAGTATCAATGGGGCGAAGTTGCATCCCTGATGGGGTATTAATAGCTTGAGCAACTAACATACGAAAACTATTGGAGCCCAAATCTACAGCAGCAACTAGGTTGTCAGATGAAGATACGGAGTCGTCAGAATGAATTGCCAAAATATTCCCTTAAAACTTACACTATTCGAATATGTCTATTTTATGAAAAAACCGTGACATATTAATGAAATTAGAGCTTAGTCTAATGGGGAAAGGCTTAAGAGGCTAAGTTTTGTTCTGCGCTCGAGCAATCAAGGTCGCCAAAGCTGCAAAAAATACAGCAATCACCCGATTTGGGCTTCAAAATATTGCTACATGAGCGACAACGATATAAATGCTGGGAAGATCCTCTTGGAACCTCAAGCGTCTCTGATGCAAGGCAATGCGGACAGGTGATGGTAGATTGTTGTTTTTCTTGGGCAATATTCACAGTCGAATACTGAACTGTGAATATTTCAGGAATATGTCAATGAAATCAAATCACACTATATCAGCCTTAAAGAGCTATTTAGCTCCAAGGCCTAGAGTCTGAACCATCACTTTGAAGACTTCAGTGTTGTCCATAAAGCCTTTAAATTTTTCAGAGCCTGGTCCCATTGCATTTAATACAGCGTCATCGGCAGTATGAACGCCTGACTCTTGGTGTGCAGGTAAGTTCCCGCCTATATGTATGGCATCTTCCTGAAGTTGAATATATTTTGGGTTGGCAACATATTTACCATCAGTACCTTTAACTGCTGGTACAAAGGTCCCATCGAGCTTGGGATGAAGGGTTTCATAGTGATCTGGATAATTTCCATAGAAAAAAGCGAGGCGCTTAGTAACATCAATTTGACTAGGGTATCCACGAACATCTGCCTTTGGATAGTTTGGGTAGCCAGCATCAGCATAAATACCAACCTTTTCACGCAAAGGGCCTGGCTTGTCGTCATTCACAACACCGCTAATAGAGCCACTATGGGTATGGTCAGGCGTAACGATGATCAGAGTATCGGGATGGGTCTTTGCAAAGTCTTTGGCTACTTGCACTGCATTACTCAGCATGATGGTGTCAAATGCAGCCCTCTCCCAATCTAAGGGGTGATTGAACTTATCAATTAAGGCTGCTTCCACCATTAAAAAGAATCCATTAGGGTTTCTGGAGAGAACATCAATTGCTGATTGAGTCATTTCTGTTAAATCTGGTTGGTTTGGATATTGAGGTACGGTATTTTTTTTCAGAAATAATCGATCCAATGATCCATCCATATTGTCAGGATGAAATACGCCAAATAGTTTCTTAGTATTTTTATTTTCAGCAGCAGACGTCAATTCTTGTTTTGTCAAGGCCACTTGGTAGCCATCTGCTTTAAATGCATCAATCAGATTATTTTCATCCTTGCGCTTCGATCCTTTGTTTGATTGCGGATAGAAGTAAGCAGAGCCGCCACCCAAAATGACTTCTGCTTTACTTGCAAGTAATTGATCGGCAATATATTGCTTATCAGCTCTACGCCTCGTATGCGCCACCATTGCTGCTGGTGTGGCATCTTGTAATTCAGCATCTGAGACTATGCCTACCGACATATTCGTTTTTCGCTTAAGCAGCTCAGTAATGGTCTCAACCCTAGGATGGGATAAATTATCATTTGCACGAGATACGTACACTCCCATGGCATTGACAGCAGTTTTATGACCGGTCGTATAAGCACTCATAGAATTGGCAGAGTCTGTGATTAATGAATCAGAGCCAGATGTACCAATCATGGCAGTGCTTGGCATGTCATCAAATGCCAGTTTGCCTTGATATTTACCCTCTACTATCCCCTTGGATAGTACGCGCGCTGCAGTTCTATTAGCAATCGTCATACCATCGCCAATGAATAAGATCACATTCTTCACTTTACGTGGTCCACTCGCATAAACCTCCCAAGTTACTTGTAAATTTTCTTGAGGTGTACGAGCTAGAAGTATATATTTACCAGATTTTGGTATTTGTACATCTCGGTAGATAATTGAACTACCCTTGCTGTTTTCATTAGAGATAAATTCTGATTTATTAGCAACCCATTTACTTATGGGCGCTCCGTTAATCTCAATCACTATATCGCCAGGATTGACAACTTGGTTGAACTCAATTTTGATGTCAAACTTGGATCCCGCTAAAATTTGCGCACTATCAATTGGATAAATAGTTGCTGCGTAAGCAGTATTTAGAAAAAGTATGGTGAAAATCGATAAAGTGGTTTTAAAAAGGTAGCGGATATTCATGAGTTCAAGAGAAAGGTAAAAAAGGCAATTTATAATATCTACCTAGTAAATGACAAATAGATGACGTTGTTGGACTATGGTCTAAAGAGCTATTTTTTTCTTCGCTGTAGTGAGTTTCCCGCTCTTTACTGCCTTGCAAAATACCTCAAAATCCTGCTGGTTTTGCTTTGCATAAGACTTTGCGAATGAATATAGAGCTTCATTAAGCTCTTTGGATTGACCACAATATCCCGCAATCATGGAGGCATCACCAGAGCGTGCATGGCCTAGTGCCAATGCCCAGCCAAATAATTTGGCATAGTCGGGAAAGTTTTTTAAAGAAACTCCACCGGTACCAACCCCAATACCACCCTTCATATCTCGCAATTGACGCAAATAAAATCCCTGGCTCTTATTAATATCGTATTGCACTGCGCCGAAGTTCAAAAAGATATCTGGTGCACCTTGCAGCAATCGTTGGCCTGCAACAACGCGTTGACCCATATCGCGATAGATAGATTCCCCTAGATAAGGCGTAAGTACAGATTTTTGTGCTTCTTTGTATTGTAGGAATAAAGGATCTTTTTCATCATCACCCTCAAAATACAGAACCATGCAATTTGTACCAACGCTTCCGATGCCCACCACTTTTCTAGCGTAATCTTTTAAAGAGTATCGTTGAAATAAAATTTGTCGATCAGCCAGCAAAGTACTGGAATAATTTAATAAGGCCTTATCAATTAATTCTAGCAATGGAACCCCATATGCATCTTTCTTGAAGTGCTCAATCAACGGTGGTTTATTAATAATTTTACGATTCTTGCCTACCAAGGTAGTGAGGCTTTGCAGAACCTGAATATTCCCCTGCCCTTTAGTCTCTTTTAAGTAAATATCCAGTTTTTTCTGGTGCTCTTTGCTAAAGTGTTTACGAATATCTTTTTCACCAATAAAGACTTGTGCCAAATCTAAATAGGGCATCTTTGCGTATTGCTCAATGCGCTTTTGATATTCAGAAACAATGCCATAAACTAATTTTTTACCCAAAGCCTTATTACCACCCATGCTGTCTGAAGCAATAACAGCACTTGCTACTAAACGCTTGATATCCCATTCCCAGCTACCAGGCAATGTCTCATCAAAATCATTAATACCAAATACCAATCGGTGTTCAGCGGTTCCAAATAAACCAAAGTTAGATACATGCATATCACCGCACAGTTGAACAATGATATTGGTGGTCGGTTGATTAGCTAAGTCTTGTGCCATGATTGCAGCACCACCACGATAAAAGGCGATTGGGGACTGCAGCATTCGTTCATACCGTATAGGTATTAAGGATTTGATACGCTGCTTAGCCTGTGCCTCCAATATCGTCACCGGATCAATGCGGTGCTTAGGAGGTGTATAAACCCCTTGATCAGAAAAACTGACTTTCTTACGTAAAGCCTTGCCATCGACCATGCGTTTTTTGATGCTTGGACGCGGGTCTTTGAATGACTCTACCGAGTGTAGGACGGCAAATTGTGGCTTCTTATCTGACATGGGCTGCCTAGGCAATGAACTGACCCAAACATATTAATGCTTTAGCAGAACATGATCTTGAATTAAGAATTAAGGTGATTGAGCTTCCTTTGAATACTGGCAGGTAAGGTAGAAAACCAAACGCTGTCATCGCCTATAGAGGGCAGCAATTGACCATATTCGATCATTTGACCTGGGGTAATTTCGTCAATATAGGCCCAAATTTGATGTCCTGCCAATTTACTAGTACTTTGTATAGCTATTTCCAGCTCAACCAGCAACTGTTTTTTTACCTGCTCGCTTCTTCCGTTCCGGATTTGGCCACTCAAAAAGATATGGGGTTCATCAAGCAAAACACCACCTATAAAGCAGTCATGTAAATCCAATTGTTTAAATATCACTTGAGCAAAATATGCCTCTGCACCAGTAACGTCAGCATGAATTTTGGTAATTGCTTTAGCGATATTAAATTTCTGATGTGTCGTCAATGACAATCCAGCGAAATTTATGGTGTAGGTTGCCATATTAAGATACTTTAATAGTTCTACTACTTACATTTGTGATGAATACTGTGTAATTCATCCTTTAACTGAAGGAGATCTAACTTATCAAGTGGAAGATCGAGTAATAACTCTATTCGATTGCGCAAACCCATCTCCACTTTTCTAAAGGCTTCCCACATATCAGATTCGCTACTTGTTACAGTATCCGGATCCATAAAACCCCAATGAGCCGTCGAAGGATGTCCGGGCCAATAGGGGCACTCTTCACCTGCGGCAGCATCGCAAACAGTAATGATGAAATCCATATGTGGAGCATCAGCTGCTCCAAATTCATCCCAACTTTTACTTCTTAAAAGCCCTAGCGGGTACCCCATTTCCCTTGCAAGCTTTAAGGCAATTGGGTGTACATACTTTTTTGGCTGGGAGCCGGCTGAATAGCCGATAAAACGCCCGTGACTGATGGTAGTTGCGAGGGCCTCGCCGAGAATAGAGCGGGCTGAGTTACCAGTACAGAGAAACAGAATATTGTAAGGTTGAAACATGAATACGCAGAGGCAGAGATTTTTTTAGTTAGATAATTTCATCCAAACGCAATGAAAACCGCTTATCAATTACAAATTGAGTGTGATTTCGATCTATGGGATGGCAACTTATTTGCAAATTACTCTCTTTATTTTCAAGGTTGCTCCTCTGCTGCACTTCATTTCGAAAAACATCAGACAGGTATTTCGTTAGCTTTGCGTTCATGAAAAATTGAACCTCCAATAAATATTGGTGTTAATAATAGTGAAAAGATATTTCAGTTTTATTAAGGCTAATGAAAAAAACCCAGTTTGCACTGGGTTTGAAAGGAGACATTACATCCTTATCTTGCCTAACCTTTATTACAAACCAATGACTAGAACAAAAAACTTGTTCAGCTTCCAAGGCGGTGAAATATGTAGCGTTTTGCGTAAGACAATCGTGCCTCATGCCATGTCTGCAAAATAATTAATAAAGTTTTTTTCATATAAATCCTTGGGGTAGATAATCTAGCTGAGGCGTTAATTTAATTATCATTATTAGCAACTGTGATGACAGTGTGAAGACAATATTGTTATTAAATTGTTGATGTGGGATACACTAGCCTGGTCAATACATTAATAGCCAAGGGGAAATAACATGCTCAATTGGGATCTTTATGGCACCATTATCTTGAGACTAGCCTTGGCATTATTAGTTGGCACAGTTCTTGGCCTAAACCGTTGGTTACATCACAAATCTGCCGGTATACGGACTCACTCCCTAGTAGCCATTGGCTCAGCAACTGCAGTCATGCTTATTAGCGACTTTGTTCAAGATGATGCCCAAGCTGTCAGCCGAGTTCTCCAGGGGCTAATCACTGGACTTGGCTTTTTGGGTGCCGGTGTCATTATTCATGAGCAGCGATCACAAAAGGTTCACGGACTCACCACTGCGGCAAGCCTCTGGGCCTGTGCTCTTATTGGAGCCGCCTTTGGGGCTGGGCAGTTTGCCTTGGGGGGGTTAGCATTAGCTGCTATTTTCCTGATTCTTGCAATTGGAGGCCCCTTAGAGAGGCTTTTTGCAAGGATCAACGGAATTAAAAGGGGATCCGAGATTTCAGGCGATCCAGACTAAATAGCCTCTAAAACACTCTCTAGTGCACTAAATAATGATTTTTGTCATATTTCTTTGGTAATATGAGCCCCTTAAATATCAAGTTAATGCCATGAGTGAATATCGATACGAAGATGCAATTAAACAGCTTCAGGAAAGTGGGGCCATTGGCCTTGTTGATCTTAAAAGCCTTCCTCATGACGATCTTGTAGAGTTATTTGAGGAAATCAAGGTCTGGTGTTTATATGCGGGCGGTAAGACTGACAAGCTGCCCAAAGAATCTAAAAAGAAAAAGAAGAAAAAGAAAGATTAATCCCTAAGGATGTGTTTGCTTAAGTACTTAAGCGCTCTTTAGGAAAACGCAGCATAAACGTACTCCCCTTTCCTGGCGTACTTTCAATAGCCAACTGTGCTTGATGGCGATTAGCAATGTGCTTTACGATTGCCAAGCCTAAGCCAGTGCCTCCCGTATCACGAGAACGACTTCTATCTACACGATAAAAACGTTCTGTTAGTCTCGAAAGATGCTCTGAAGCAATACCGGGGCCGCTATCTGTTACAGAAAATTCCCCTTGCCCATCTTCATTGATACCCCATTTCACATGGATTAAGCCAGCATCCGGCGTGTAACGAATTGCATTTGATACTAAATTACTAAATGCAGATAGTATTTCTCGTTCATCCCCTAATAGATTTTCTTTCTCAAGCACTTCAAAAGTAAAATGATGATTTCCATGGGACAGGGCTTCAGCATCATTTTTAAGCAATGCCATTGATGTTTCAATATTGACTATATTTGATACAGCAGGCAATGAATTCGCCTCCAGATTAGCCAGTGTTAATAAGTCTTCCACGAGGCTTTTCATGCGCTGAGCTTGTGACATCATCATGCCAAAATACTGTTCGCGTTGACTTTGCTCAAGATCCAAAGATTGAACAGTCTCTAAAAAACCCATTAATACCGTAATTGGCGTTCTCATTTCATGAGAAACATTGGCAACGAAATCGCGACGCATAGCATCTGCTTTTTGAAGATCTGTAACATTTTGTACTAGCAATAAATGACGCTGATTACCAAAGGGGAAGGCCTGTAGCATTAAGCTAAGACTACTATCTGGTCCCATTCTTTCTAGAAGTAATGGTTCATCAAAGTTTCGTTTATTGAGGTATTGAATAAACTCAGGGCGTCGAATCAAAAAATTAATTCGCTGCATAACATCACGCTTGTAGACTAAGCCAAAAAAACGTTCAGCAATACTATTACACCATTCAATTTGATCACTCTCATCGAGCATGAGTATTCCATTAGGTGATGCTTGAAATGCTTCAATAAAATGGCTGTGCTGATCCTCAATATTGTGCATTCTCTGTTTTAGAGTTTTGATTAAGCGTTGTAATTTAAAAATTACTTCTTCCCAAAAGCCACTTGGGAGAGACATAGTTTCAACTGAATCAGACTGCACATGTTTACCTAAGTGAGCTATGTTGAGGTAGGAGTACATCAGGGGGATTGATAAGAAGGAAACGCCAACACAGATAGCCCATTCGGCTCCCCAGTTATGGAGAGTAATAAATGATGCTATCAATGCAAGGCAAATCAGGAAGATAAGACGTGTTAAGGCAGAAATCATGCCGTAATCTTAGACGATCTCAAAAATATTCTAGAAATAAGCCTAAAAAGCCTTAAGGCCAGGTTTACGTTTCGGTCGGTGTCTTGGTAATTCGGTAACCACTGCCCCTAACAGTCTCGATAAACCGGTCACAATCTACTGGCGTCAATGCTGCCCTTAGGCGCTTGATATGCACGTCTACAGTGCGCTCTTCAATATAAACCTCATTACCCCATACTTTGTCGAGCAAATTAGCGCGAGAATGAACCCGCTCTGGATTAGACATAAAGAATTGGAGCAGTCTGTACTCTGTTGGACCTAAAGCAATTGGTCTTGGGTCACTATTGGGCCACATTGCTAAGACCCTATGGGAACTTGGGTCTAACTTTAGTGGGCCAATAGAAAGTGGTCCTGTATCTTCAAGCGGGGTCTGCCTGCGAAGGAGAGCTTTAACTCGAGCGATTAATTCTTTAGGCGAAAAAGGCTTAGTAACATAGTCATCTGCCCCGGAATCTAATCCTAATACCTTATCGCTCTCTTCACTTTTTGCAGTGAGCATCAAGATGGGAAGGCCTCTAGTACGTTCATTTGCCCTTAGCTCTTTCGCAAATTGAACGCCCGATTTACCTGGCAACATCCAATCTAATATGACTAGACTCGGTAAGCGGTCTCTCATCATTGCAATTGCGAGATCAGTTTGCATGGCTTTTTCTATTTCATAGCCTGCATGAGTTAAATTCACTGCAATTAACTCGGCAATTGATGGCTCATCTTCAACTATCAGTATGCGGTGAGTCATATTGAAGGCTCTTTATTAGTCTTTATTGGCTTCGCGCACTAAATCTTCATGCGGAATATGTCGCACATCTGATCCTTTAGCAATATAAATCACGAACTCAGCAATATTCTTTGCATGATCACCAATTCGTTCTATTGCCTTAGCAATCGTGAGCATATCGAGCCCAGTACTGATGATGTGCGGATCCTCAGACATGTAAGTAATGAGCTTGCGGACAAATCCCCTGAACTCTTCATCAATTTGACGGTCTTCTGCTACCACCTCAGCAGCTGAAATGGTGTCAAGCCTCGCAAAAGCATCCAAACTACGACGCAAGAGATTAATGGCCATTTGACCAGACAGTCGGATCTCTGCAACGTTAATGTTGTGAGTAGCACCAGAGTCGATGAGGCGTTTAGTACGCTTTGCGACCCGTTCAGCCTCATCACCTGCTCGCTCAAGATTAGTGATTGCTTTTGAAACTGCCATTACTAGACGCAAGTCGCGGGCGATAGGTTGACGTCTTGCAATTAACTCAGTACAAGCTAAATCAATCTGAATCTCGAGATCATTAACGAGCTTCTCATTCTCAATAACTACGTTACAAGTATCAAGATCCATTTGAGTAAAAGCACGCATGGCAGTGGAGATTTGAGACTCAACCAATCCACCCATTTCTAGAAGTCGACTAGAAAGTGAATTTAAATCCGCATCAAATTGTGATGAAAGGTGATTATCAGGCATTTAGTATCTCCAATTAACCGAAGCGGCCGGTAATATAGTCTTCTGTTTCTTTGCGCTTAGGTTTAATAAATATTTCATCCGTTTTGCCGAACTCTACTAAGCTGCCAAGATACATATAAGCAGTGTAATCGGATACGCGAGCTGCCTGTTGCATATTATGAGTAACAATTGCAATGGTGTACTCATGCTTAAGTTCATTGATTAATTCCTCAATTTTTCCTGTTGAAATAGGATCTAAAGCAGAAGTAGGCTCATCCAACAACATCACTGACGGTTTTACTGCAACCCCTCGAGCAATACACAAACGTTGTTGTTGCCCACCAGATAATGACAAACCACTTTGATTTAATTTGTCTTTTGATTCGTTCCAAAGGGCCGCTTTATTGAGAGCCCATTCAACTCGCTCATCCATTTCAGAGCGAGAAAGTTTTTCATAAAGGCGTACACCAAAGGCAATGTTCTCGTAAATAGACATTGGAAATGGGGTTGGCTTCTGGAAAACCATACCTATACGTGAACGAAGTAAGTTCAAGTCTTGATTTGGTTCGAGAATGTTTTGACCATAAAAGTTAATTTCACCCTCAGCACGTTGACCTGGATATAGGTCGTACATGCGATTTAAGGTTCTAAGTAAAGTAGATTTACCACAACCAGATGGCCCAATAAATGCAGTAACCTTGCCTTGTTCGATATCTAAGTTGATATCTTTCAGCCCCTGAAAAGTGCCGTAAAAGAAGTTCAGGTTTCTCACTTCAAGTGCGTTGATAGCAAGCTGCTCTGATTGTTGATCTGTTGTTTCCACTTTACCCCCTTGACTATCAATCTTATTTAAGTCAAACATTGTTTTTACGTTACTCATCATCCCTGAACCTTCTCACGAAATACAACTCGCGCCAAAATATTTAAGCCAAGCACGGCAAATGTAATTAGCAAAGCACCGCCCCACGCTAGATCAACCCAATTGTCATAGGGACTCATTGCGAATTGAAAGATAACCACTGGCAGATTAGCCATTGGCGCATTCATATTGGTAGAGAAAAATTGATTATTTAAAGCTGTGAACAACAATGGTGCTGTTTCACCGCTAATCCGAGCTAAGGCAAGTAAAATACCAGTCATCACCCCACTTTGAGCAGCTCGCAAAGTAATCATAAAAGCCACCTTCCACTTAGGTGTACCCAAGGCATAAGCAGCTTCTCGCAAGCTCCCTGGCACTAGGCGCAGCATATTTTCTGTAGTTCGCACAACAACTGGTATGGCAATCAAAGCGAGTGCGATAGTTCCTGCCCAACCTGAAAAGTGTTTAGCCTGTGCCACAACAAATGCATAGACAAATAACCCAATCACAATTGAAGGCGCAGACAACATAATGTCAGTAACAAATCGTGTTACAGCAGCAACACGACTGCGATCGCCATATTCAGATAAATAAAGGCCTGCTAATACCCCTATTGGAGTACTTATCAAAGTACAGGTACCAACTAATAAAAGACTGCCAACAATTGCATTGGCCAGGCCTCCACCTTCTGAGCCTGGAGCAGGTGTGCTATGGGTGAATAGGTTCCAATCGATTGCTGAAATTCCTTTAAATATTAGAACGCTCAGAATCCATAACAAAAAGGTCATACCCAAGAGCATTGCACCCATAGAAAGGGTTAAGCCAATCTTATTGCTGCGTTTGCGCTTAGCAAAAATTGCTGGGTTAATGTTGGAAAAATTACTCATGTTTTTAAGCCCTGCTTTTTCTCCATATTATTTAGCATCCACTTAGCACATGCCAAAACAACAAAGGTAATAATAAAAAGTGCCAAGCCTAAGGCGAATAATGAAGATAAGTGGTTGCCAGCTTCAGCCTCGCCAAACTCATTAGCAAGCGTTGAAGCAATCGATGTACCAGGAGAGAATAATGAGGGCGAAAGGCGATGTGCATTGCCTATCACAAAGGTTACAGCCATTGTTTCTCCAAGCGCCCTACCTAGGCCCAACATAATGCCGCCAATGACACCGGCCTTCGTGTAAGGAAGAACCACGTTCTTTACCACCTCCCAGGTAGTGCAACCAATACCATAGGCAGATTCTTTAAGAACTGGTGGAACAATTTCAAAAACATCACGCATAACGGATGCAATAAATGGCAAGATCATCATCGCCAAGATTAATCCTGCGCACAAAACACCAATCCCATTAAAAGCACCGGAAAATAAGATACCCAATCCTGGAACTTGTCCCAAGGTAGAAGCTAGAGCGGGTTGAATGTACTCGGCAAATAGAGGCGCAAAAATAAATAGGCCAAACATACCGTAAATGATTGATGGCACAGCCGCTAAAAGTTCAACTGCGGTTCCTAGTGGTCTACGCAGTGGGGTGGGACATAACTCAGTTAAGAAAACTGCAATTCCAAAACTTAAGGGTACTGCAATAAGCAATGCTATTACAGAAGTCACAACCGTTCCATAAATGGCAATGAGGCCGCCGAATTGCCCATTTACTACATCCCATTCTTGAGAGAAGAAGAACCCAAGTCCGAAAGTACGAAAAGCAGGCCAAGCATTGATCACTAGCGAAACCAGAATTCCCACCAAGGCAATTAATACCGTTAAGGCAAAGAGCTGAGTAATCGCATAAAAAAGGAAGTCTTGAACTCGCTGTAATTTAGCGATTCTCAAGGCCTGAGGAGTTGGAGCTGAATGGGACTGCGTAATATCCATCATTTGTTCTACTTATTTAGATGTTGAAACAGCCCCACCATAGTGGAGCTGCTCTCGATTTGACGACTAAAAATAGTTACCAAAACTTACTTAGTTACAACCTTTGTGAATACGTTCTTGCGAATGAAATCAGTTGTAACATCAGGCATCGGAACGTAATCTAACTCTTCGGCCATTTTCTTGCCATCCTTGAATGCAAAGTCAAAGAACTTAATCACTTCAGCTGCATTAGCCTTATTCTCTGGATTTTTGTAAAGGAGGATAAATGATGCACCAGTAATTGGCCAAGACTTAGCTCCAGCAGCATTGGTAATAAAAGTCCCCATACCAGGAATCTTTGACCAATCTGTACCAGCTGCAGCCGCAGCAAAAGTTAAATCGTCTGGAGCAACATAATTTCCATCTTTATTTTTCATTGAAATAAAGGTCATCTTGTTTTTCTTAGCATAAGCATACTCAACGTAACCAACTGAGTTTTTGACACGAGTTACGTTTGCAGCTACGCCTTCATTACCTTTACCGCCTACTGTAGAAGCAGCAGGCCATTTAACGTTAGCACCAGCACCGACAGAATCTTTAAAAAGCGTGCTTGTTTTCGCTAAGTAGTCAGTAAAAATTGCGGTAGTACCAGAGCCATCAGCACGCACGACTACAGTTATTGGACCAGAGGGAATCTTAACTCCAGGGTTCATGATCGCAATACGCTTATCACCCCAATCGGAGATAACGCCTTGGAAAATATCGGCCAATGTCGGGCCATCTAATTTGATTTCGCCTGGCTTAACACCTTCAACGTTAATCACCGGGACTACACCACCGATAATGGCTGGGAACTGAACCATGCCATCCGCCTCAAGATCTTCAAATTTTACTGGGTTATCAGTAGCACCAAAATCAACTGTTTTTGCTTTGATTTGCTTGATACCACCAGATGAGCCAATGGATTGGTAGTTCAAGTTTGATCCAGTTTTGGCCTTATAGGCTTCAGCCCACTTTGCGTAAATTGGGTAGGGGAAAGTTGCGCCAGCGCCAGTCATATCGACGGCAAAAGCTGTTGGAGCCAGGGAAATAGCGCTAATAACTAGTGCTTTTTTCAAAAAAGATTTCATGTAAACAGTCCTTGTATTCAAATAAAGAAATATTTCAGTCAGTTCACAATACGTTTGGACTATGACGCTTTGATGACACTATGCCTATTTTTTTAAAAAACCTATATTAATCAATAGTTTAGTTTTCATCCTTTAAAAAGAATTGCCATTTTGTGAACTAGGAGATCTTCAGGTGGTCAGGCTAAATATTCTTCCTCACTAACAAAGGACAAGATGTTAAGACTTCTTAAAAAGATTAAGCCAAGGCTTTATCGCACAAGGAATTTCAACCAAGCTATATTGGGGTAGCAAGTATTCGTACTGATTTAAATGCCTAAGCTACAAAAACAATGATTTTGTTGTCATAAATTATAGGCAAACTCAAAACTTCAATGAATTAGACAAATTGGAGCTCTATATGAACTATCAAATTATTCCTTTAGAAATCGGCTCTATTGCAGAGCGCCATATCTTTCAGTGCGGAAATAAAGAAATTAAATGCGGAATGGTATGGAAGCTAGGCTCAGTATTAACCCATATTAAGCCAACATTTACTAAGTCATATGATCCTAATATCGGCATTTTCATTCAAGACATTCCTGGCGGAATAATGGGAGAGACCTATGCTGGAGAAAAAGTCATTTATTTTTCTGATAATGTAGAGGAAGGTGAGGAAGATGAGTTAACAGAAATTTTTTACGAGAGCACTAGAAAGTACTCAAAAAATTATAGTGACGTATTTCATGATCTCGGTTGGATAGAGCTTAGCAATCAGTCCTATATTTATGGAGAAATTGAAGTGATAGAGCTCAACAAAAATCAAAACATACATAAATAATGATGCAATTTTTAAGAGTTCTTCTATTCTCATTTGCAATTCTTTATGCAGGCCAAGCTCTTGCGCAGTCATTCAAGTTTGTTGCCCTCGGTGACATGCCATATAAAATTCCAGATGATTATGTACGCTATGAAAGATTGATCACCGAGATTAATAAAATGAATCCCAGTTTCTCGATATTCATAGGCGATACAAAATCTGGCTCAAGCCCATGTAGTGACGAATACAACCTCGTTGTTAAGCAGCATTTTAATCAATATTTATCTCCAGTAATTTACAGTATTGGCGACAATGAATGGACTGATTGTCATCGGGCACAAGCAGGTGCCTTTGATCCTCTAGAGCGACTTCAAAATTTACGTAAAACTTTTTTTCAGTCTAAGGCGAGCTTAGGTAGGAGTACATTGCCTTTAACCAGACAGTCCGATATTGATACTAGACATAGTAAATATGTGGAGAACTCTTATTGGGTTAAAAATAATTTTTTATTTGTTAATCTTCATATTACGGGGTCGAACAATAATTTTGAGCGTGATGAAAGTGCGAAGCGGGAATATCTTGAGCGAAATCAAGCCAACTTAAGCTGGATTGATCAAGCGTTTACTCTTGCAGCACATAAAAAATACGCAGGGATTATTCTATTCTATCAAGCAGATATGTTTTATAGTCCAAGTCAGACTACAGATTTAACGAGTGGATATAGAGATACTTTGCAGGCCTTAAGTTCACATGCTCAAGGTTACAAAAAGCCTGTGCTGTTGATTCATGGCGATAGTCATCGCCTCATCATTGATCAGCCACTTAAAACGATAGATCAAAAGCATATTCTTGAAAACGTGATGCGTCTGCAAGTAATGGGTGCTGAGCAAGTCCAAGCAGTAGAAATCCAGGTTAATCCTATAGCAGAACAGCCTTTTAGCTTTACACCGATCTTAATCAGAGAAAATATGAATATCTTGGAAAAACAATGATTCTGTTTAATTGATAAAAGAAAACTTACTAGACTTATCAGTCAATATTTTTCTCCAATCTTTAAAATCAAAAGATGCTTTCATCAGAGAACAAGTAGGCATTGCAATTGCTTCTCCGACAATATGTGATGCTAAATGCGTAATGCTGGGATTGTGACCCACAATCATTACATCATCATATCTTTTTGCTATGCGAGAAATTAGCTCAAGCAATGCATTGAGCTCCGCGCCATAGACTAATGGGTCAATTAAAAAATTCGTACGCTTCATATCTAATCTATTAGCAATAATTTGGGCGGTAGTAATTGCTCTAATAGCATTACTAGAAACGAGTAGATCTAAATGCACCCCTTTTTTATGTAGCTTCACGCCGAGCTTGTTGGAATCTTTCAGGCCCCGATCTGAAAGTGGCCTATCCTGATCGGGGACCAATAATCCCCCAGTAATAGCCTTGGCATGTCGTAGTAAGAATAGCGTTTTAGTACCCATCTCTACCCGCACCAATCTTAAGTATGCATCTATGAGATTCTAGGTATTATTTTCTAATTTGCCTAGTATTGGAAAGTCAAAAACTAAATGATGTCAGATTTGCTCGATATGACAATAATATGGCAGCTTTTTTACAAACTTTTATTGCCCTAAAAGCTTACCCTAAGATCCTACTTGATAGGAATCAAATCAGCAATACTTTTTGCAGCACTCATGGCTACGTCGCCATCTTTTGTTTCGATCATAATCCGTAGGAGCGGTTCGGTGCCAGATGCTCGAATGAGAACCCTACCAATACCCTGTAGATCTGCTTCTACTTTAGCAATCTGCTGTTTGAGCGTTTCATCAGACTTCCAGTCATAGCCAGGCTTAAATTTCACATTCAGAAGGACTTGCGGAAAGATTTTGACTGTTTCAAGTAATTGAGCAAGGCTCTTTTTGTTTTGGCTCATCGCTGCCAATACTTGGAGCGCTGCGATAGTGCCATCACCAGCGGAATGTCGATCTAAGCACAGCAGGTGACCAGAGCCTTCCCCGCCAATAATCCAGCCTTTTTGTTTTAGTAGCTCTAGAACATATCGATCACCCACATTGGCACGCTCAAATCCAATGCCTAGGTCTTTAATTGCATTTTCGACTGCAAGATTAGTCATCAGCGTGCCAATGGCTCCACCAATCTTTTCTCCTCGATCCAATCTGTCTTTGGCAAGGACGTATAGCAGCTCATCGCCATTAAATAAACGACCGGTAGCATCTACCATTTGCAGACGGTCAGCATCTCCATCTAGGGCAATACCAATGTCTGCCTTGACCTCTTTTACCTTAGCGATTAATGCGGCTGGAGCAGTAGCTCCGCAAGCCTCATTAATATTTTTGCCATCAGGAGTAACACCAATAGAGATGACTTCAGCGCCCAGTTCGTGAAATACATGCGGTGCCGTGTGATATGCAGCACCATTAGCGCAATCAACTACGATCTTTAAACCCTTCAGATTCAAATCCCCCGGAAATGTAGATTTGCAGAATTCAATGTAGCGGCCTGCTGCATCATCTAAACGAAATGCTTTACCCAGATTTTGCGCACTCACACATCCTATTGGTTTTTCTAATTCAGCTTCAATCGCAATTTCAAAGTCATCGTCTAACTTGTCGCCAATAGCCGAAAAGAATTTAATACCGTTATCTTGATAGGGATTGTGTGATGCAGAGATCACGACCCCGGCTGATAAACGTAATGCCTTAGTGAGGTAAGCAACCCCCGGTGTTGGCATTGGACCGCAGAGCATGACATCCACACCAGCAGCAGCAAAGCCAGCTTGTAATGCTGACTCTAATAAGTAACCAGAGATACGGGTATCTTTTCCAATGAGGACTTTACAGTGCTCTCCTGCCTTAGCGTTTTTAGTGAGTACCTTACCAGCGGCATAACCTAAGCGCGTCATGAACTCTGGAACAATCGGAAATTGCCCTACTTCACCCCGTATGCCATCAGTCCCAAAGTATTGTTTTTTCATAGGAATCATTATAAAACTGAGAAGCTCACTACCCTAGCTTAGAGCTACGCATTGACAGATTCCCAGAGCTTTAGCGCATCTACGGTCTCAGGAACGTCATGCACTCTCACAATTCGAGCTCCACGATCGGCCGCCATGATGGCTGCAGCCACACTTGAGGCTAGTCGCTCATGGGTATCTTTACCAGTGATTTTGCCAAGCATCGATTTACGGGATATACCGGCCAATACTGGATAACCCAATTGGGAGAATTGCCTAAAATTAGAGAGCATATTCAGGTTGTGCTCCAGACTCTTGCCAAAACCAAAGCCTGGATCAATAGCGATTCTGTTTGCATCAACCCCTTTTTCTTTTAATACTTCTGCGCGCTCTTTTAGAAATTGCATGACTTCCAAAACTACATTTTGGTAAACAGGATCAAATTGCATAGTTAAAGGGTCACGCTGCATATGCATGAGGATAATGCCGCAGCTACTACTTTCTAATACAGCATCCACTGCCCCATCCTGTCTTAGCGCCCACACATCGTTTACACAATCTACGCCTGCTGATAGAGCCTGATGCATAGTCTGCGCTTTATAGGTATCGATCGATAGTGGAACGCCACAATCTTTCAGGGCTTCGATCACTGGCAAAACACGATCAAGCTCTTCTTGCAGCTCTACTGGCTGCGCCCCTGGTCTGGTTGACTCTCCACCGATATCAATCAGATCAACGCCATTGGCAATCATCAGCTCTGTTTGCGCTATAGCATCTTTTGCTGTTCTAAATTTTCCACCATCTGAAAAGGAATCTGGTGTTGCATTAAGAATACCCATCACGATTGGACGTTTGCGTTTCGTGAAGTCAAAAAGAAAACGCCCACAACGCCATGTTGTGGGCATCTCATGTATGCCGATACTCATCTAGACTAAATTACTCTAAGCCGTAGCTGGTGCAGCGCCAGCTGCTGGGCCTGGAGTGCCAGCAGAGTTACCAAAAGTTGTCGCTGGCGGTGGCAAAGGAGCACGTGGAGGACGTCCTTCCATAATGTCAGTTAGCTGATCTGCATCGAGGGTTTCCCATTCGAGCAAAGCAGCCACCATAGCTTCAACCTTATCGCGATTATTTTCCAGAATAGATCTTGCTAAAGCATATTGACTATCAATTAGAGTACGAATCTCAAAATCAACCTTTTGTTGAGTCAATTCAGAAACAGTCTTAGTGCTATTACGTCCAAAGATACTTTCAGATTCGGTATCAACATACACCATCGTACCTAAGCTATCGCTCATGCCATAACGAGTCACCATATCACGCGCCATTTTGGTTGCACGTTCAAAGTCATTAGAGGCACCGGTACTCATCGAGTTCAAAAATACTTCTTCTGCAGCACGACCACCAAATAAAATCGCCAACTCTTCCATCATGCGATCTTTGTATAAATTGACGCGATCAAATTCTGGGAGCTGCCATGTCACACCTAGAGCCATACCGCGCGGCATGATGGTAACTTTATGAACAGGATCAGCCTTGGGTAAGCTCTTCGCAACCACTGCATGACCAGACTCGTGATAAGCCGTATTACGACGCTCTTCTTCACGCATCACAGCAGACTTACGCTCAGGACCCATATAAATCTTGTCTTTAGCGTCTTCAAAGTCTTTCATGTCTACTGAACGCTTATTGCGACGAGCGGCAAACAAAGCAGCTTCATTAACTAAGTTCGCTAAATCAGCACCTGAAAATCCTGGTGTGCCACGCGCCAATACTGCCGCGTTCACATCTGGGTCGATGGGAACTTTACGCATATGTACTTGCAAGATTTGTTCACGACCACGAATGTCTGGCAAACCAACGTGCACTTGACGGTCAAAACGACCTGGACGTAGTAAGGCTTTATCTAAGACATCGGAGCGGTTAGTAGCAGCAACAACGATCACACCGCTATTGCTTTCAAAGCCATCCATCTCAACAAGCATTTGGTTGAGGGTTTGTTCGCGCTCATCATTACCGCCGCCCATACCAGCACCACGATGACGACCTACCGCATCAATCTCATCAATAAAGATGATGCATGGTGAATTTTTCTTGGCATTATCAAACATGTCGCGTACGCGAGATGCGCCAACACCCACAAACATTTCTACGAAATCAGAACCAGAAATCGAGAAGAAAGGAACCTTCGCTTCACCTGCAATAGCACGAGCCAAGAGGGTTTTACCAGTACCTGGGGGGCCAACGAGCAAGACACCGTGCGGAATACGACCGCCCAGTTTTTGAAACTTCTGAGGGTCTTTAAGGAAATCAACCAACTCATACACTTCTTCTTTAGCCTCATCGCATCCAGCAACATCTGCGAAAGTGACAGTATTACTATTTTCATCAATGAGACGTGCCTTGGATTTACCAAAGGAGAATGCTCCACCCTTACCGCCACCTTGCATCTGGCGCATCATGAAAAACCAAAAACCAATAATCAACAAAGTAGGTCCGAGATAATAAAGAGCAGATACCAACATATTGGGTTCGTCATCTGCCTTACCCGTTACTTGAACGCCGTACTTCATTAAGTCACCAACCATCCAGATATCGCCCGGAGAGATGATGGAATATTTATTGCCATCTGCCGGCGTGACTTGCAATGTACGACCTTGCACGTCAACGCGTTTGACTTTTCCAGCCTTGGCGTCATCCATAAATTGGGAGTACGTGACTTGAGTCTGGTCCTTGGGCTTATCAAACTGTTTAAAAACAGTAAACAGCACCAGGCCCACAATGAGCCACACGCCGATTTTTTGGAACATATTGCTGTTCATATTGCCGTTCAAGATGGGTTCCTTTTCTGGATTTGTCCAGTAATTAAGCAGCTTGCTTCTTATGTATTTGATTCTACTACCACCCCTTTTCAAGGGCTAATGGCATATTTATTTGATAAACCCCTTGTGTTTAAGGGGGGTATTGGGTGTATTTCATATGCATTTTAGGCTCATTTTGGGGATTATTTAGGCGATTTTAGGTTTCGCCCCAGCAAGAAGATCTCTGAAGACTTTGCCCTAGAGGCCTTCGGCTTTCTGGAGGCGACTGTTTTAAAGACCTTTTTGAAGGATTCAACAATCTGGCTATAGCCACTGCCGTTAAAGCATTTAATCAATAATGCGCCCTCTGGCTTGAGATGATCTACCGCAAAATCAAGGGCAATTTCAGCCAAAAAGGCCATGCGGGCAGCGTCGGCCACACCGACTCCTGAAAGATTTGGTGCCATATCGGAAAGCACGAGATCGACCTTACCTTCAGCGCTCTTAGGTAATAGTACCTTCAGAGCATGCAGCCCCTCTTCTTCACGAAAGTCGCCCTGTATGAAACTGACATCAGCAATATCTTCCATTGGCAGGATATCAATCGCAATGATTTGACCATCGGGCTTGCCTGACTCAATCTTGGGATTACTCTTACCAAGTTCAGTTAAACGATTGCGTACATATTGAGACCAGCTCCCAGGTGCGCTCCCAAGGTCAACAATAGTCATGCCTGCTTGTATGAGACGGTCTTGCTCGTCAATTTCACTGAGCTTATAAACCGCTCTCGCGCGATAGCCCTCTTTCTGAGCCATCTTCACATAGGGATCAGTTAAATGATCCTGCAACCAACTTTTATTAAATTTATTCTTCGCCACAACTTACCCACTTTCGCCCTACATTTTCCTAGTTTTAGCCCGCTAAAGCAAAAGGAATCGTTGCAAAACCTAGTAAATCCAGTCTAAAAAGGCTTTTTATGTCATCAATGCTCTATCATCAGGCCCATGACTGCACTTACTATCACCCCAACACAACGCAAAACTCTCAAAGCGGATGCCCATGATCTAAGTCCTGTTGTCATGATTGGTGGTGATGGATTAACTCCTGCCGTTGTCAAAGAGGCAAAGCTTGCTATTGGCCATCATGGACTAATTAAAGTTCGGGTCTTTGGTGATGATCGTGATGCACGTGTTGCGATTTACGAAGAGCTCTGCGATAAACTGGGCGCTGCACCTGTGCAACATATAGGCAAGTTACTGGTCCTATGGAAACCAAAAGATATTGTTGACGAAGCATTCTCCAATCTTGGCAGATCTTCTAAGCAAACGAAGAAATCATTACAAGCGCCACGCACGAAACGTCAACCCAATCGTGCACCTACCAAATCAGGCGTACGCACAAGTACATCAGAAAGATCCGATCGCCGCTCTGCTTCCAATAAAGCGCCATTTGCTCGTGCTGCCGCTGTAAAGTCTGCTACACCTAAGAAACGGGTCCTTCGCTCTGAAGCTGCTGAGTCGAAGATTGGCTGGTCATCACCAGGCTATCGCAAAGCTGCTGCCGCGCCTGCACCAATCAAGAAACGCAAAGTTCGAATGAGCAGTAATAAGAAAAAATCGCTTGGATCTTAATAGACCTACAGAGGGTGTGCTTTTGTAAGGCGCCAAACTAAATAAATACCTAGCGCACTCTGTATCAAAAACACTACGCTAGAAGCTCCGTGTAACTTTGCAAACATATCAGCCGATGGCGATAACATTACCGGCATACCCTGCAACAAAGCCTGATCACGCAAAGTATTCATCCAGGGAATGAAGATAAATGAAGCTGCCACCGAGCAGATCAGCATTCCCAATAGAATTAAACGGATGGGCTTGTAATTACTTAGTCCTCGTGTAACGAGAAGGTTGGCCAAAATCATGAGTGCTACAGATACTATTGAACTCAAATACGCCTCAACCCCAAAAATACTTCCAGCAACCATGCCGGCAACTTGTCGATCAGTCATGGTATTGAAAATGGTAGGGGCTACTAAATATCCAACGGTAAGCAAACCGCCTACCCATAGCCCAGCAATCAGAATAAAAAGTCTTTGTGCTCCAGCATGTATTGGGGCAATCGGATTCTGCACTTAGTTTCTCTGAGGATAGTTTTAGATATAACGAACGGCCAAAATCTCAACTTCGCGATTGCCACCCGGAGCTTGAACAGCAACAACATCGCCCTCTTCCTTACCAATCAATGCACGAGCTATGGGAGAGCTAATAGAGATCTTATTAAAAGCAATATCTGCCTCATCATCACCAACAATCTGATAAATGAGCTTAGTACCATCTTTCAGATCTTCTAGGTCAACGGTAGCCCCAAAAACAATCCGGCCGGAGACATCAAGTGAAGCTGGATCAATAATCTGCGCCGCGGACAACTTCCCTTCAAGCTCCTGAATACGGCCTTCAATAAAACCCTGCTTTTCTTTAGCGGCATCATATTCAGCATTTTCAGAAAGATCGCCTTGGGCACGGGCCTCAGAAATCGAAATAATGACTGCTGGACGTTCTACATGCTTGAGACGATGCAGCTCCTCTTTAAGAAGTTCTGCACCGCGTTTGGTAATGGGAATTGTGCTCATACTGCCAACCTAACTTAAATTCTTGCGCTCTATTGCGCGAACAAAAGTCAATTTTAGATTAAATGAGCTTTTGATGTAAGTCCTGTAGGGAATACACCTCTAAGGACTCTTTGCTTCCTTTTTGAGATGCTAGCAGACCATCCATTACCGCACGGGCTGCACTGATAGTCGTGTAGTAAGTCACACCATTTGCTTGGGCGGTAGTACGAATAGACCTAGAGTCCGCAATAGCAGTACGGGTTTCATCTACAGTCGTAAACACCAAGGAAATTTCACCATTTTTAATGAAATCCACTATATGAGGACGACCATCCTTGACCTTATTTACTAGTCGTACTGGCAAACCAGCGGCTTCAATGGCGGCAGCAGTACCTTTGGTAGCAACCATTGGGAAGCCTAGTTGGTGCAAAAGCTTAGCAACTTCAACTGCTTTAGGCTTATCGCTATCTTTGACTGTTAGTAAAACAGTTCCGCTCTTTGGTAATTTGATACCCGCACCTAATTGAGATTTAAAAAGCGCTTCGCCAAAAGTCTTACCTACACCCATGACCTCACCAGTTGAACGCATCTCTGGTCCAAGGATTGGATCAATGCCTGGAAACTTATTAAAGGGAAATACCGCTTCTTTTACTGAGAAGTATGGGGGTTTTACCTCTGCCTTAATACCCTGTTGCTCGAGTGTTTGACCAACCATGCAGCGTGCGGCAATTTTAGCCAGCTGTAGACCGGTTGCCTTAGATACAAATGGAACCGTGCGTGAAGCGCGTGGATTAACCTCTAGAACAAAGATCACATCTTTGCCATCTACATTCTGAATCGCAAACTGTACGTTCATTAAGCCAATCACATTTAGACCTTTGGCCATGAGTGCAGTTTGACGCTTAATCTCAGCTACCGTTGAATCCGATAAAGAATATGGTGGCAATGAACAAGCTGAGTCACCAGAATGAACGCCGGCCTGTTCGATGTGCTCCATCACGCCACCAATAAAGACAGCAGAGCCATCGCTAATGCAATCGACATCACACTCAATTGCATCATTAAGGAATCGATCTAGCAATACTGGGGAGTCGTGCGAGACTTTCACAGCCTCACGCATATAACGCTCTAGGTCACGACCATCATGCACGATTTCCATCGCACGACCACCTAATACATAGGAAGGACGCACAACTAATGGATAACCAATTTCTTCAGCAAGTACTAGTGCTTCCTCTTCTGTGCGAGCTGTTCGGTTTGGCGGTTGACGCAAACCGAGTTCTTGCAATAATTTCTGAAAGCGCTCACGGTCTTCCGCAGCATCAATCATGTCTGGTGAAGTGCCAATAATAGGAACGCCATTGCGCTCGAGATCTAAGGCGAGTTTCAAAGGGGTCTGACCGCCGTATTGAACGATGACACCTTTGGGCTTCTCTTTAGCAACAATTTCTAGTACGTCTTCCAGAGTCAAGGGCTCAAAGTACAAGCGATCGGATGTATCGTAGTCAGTAGAAACCGTTTCAGGGTTGCAGTTCACCATAATCGTTTCATAGCCATCATCACGCATTGCCAAAGCAGCGTGGACGCAGCAATAGTCAAACTCGATACCTTGTCCAATACGGTTAGGGCCACCACCTAAAACCATGATCTTCTCTTTAGTACTCGGGCGTGATTCACACTCGCCGTGCTCAGCTTCATAGGTTGAGTACATATACGCAGTATTTGTAGAAAACTCTGCGGCGCAGGTATCAACACGTTTGTAGACGGGCACTACCTTTAGGCGATGGCGAGTAGCCCGAACCAATGAGGCATCAATCCCCAATAATTTGCCTAAGCGACGGTCTGAGAAACCCTTCTGTTTGACAAAACGCAATTCTGCAGCTGAAAGAAGATCAATCTTGCGTTGTTTGAGCTCTGCTTCAATCTTGATGAGGTCTTCAATTTGCTCTAAGAACCATGGATCAATCTTCGTCTCGCTATAAATCTCATCTAATCCCATACCCATGCGAAAGGCATCAGCTAAATACCAAATACGATCTGGGCCTGGCTCATTAATTTCGTTGATGATGTCATCAAGATCGGTAGAGAATTCATCTAAACCATCGACACCAACCTCTAGACCGCGCAATGCCTTTTGAAAGGACTCTTGAAAGGTTCTGCCAATCGCCATGACCTCACCAACTGATTTCATCTGCGTGGTTAAACGTGAATCTGCTTGTGGGAATTTCTCAAAAGCAAAACGGGGAATCTTTGTCACGACATAATCAATTGAAGGCTCAAATGAAGCTGGCGTAGCACCGCCCGTAATATCGTTCTTAAGTTCATCTAAGGTGTAACCAACGGCAAGTTTGGCGGCAATCTTGGCAATCGGAAACCCGGTGGCTTTTGAGGCCAAAGCAGATGAGCGAGAGACCCGTGGGTTCATCTCAATCACAATCATACGGCCATCCTCTGGATTAATCGAGAACTGTACATTCGATCCACCAGTATCAACACCGATTTCACGTAAAACCGCAATCGATGCATTGCGCATGATTTGATACTCTTTATCGGTCAGCGTTTGTGCAGGAGCAACAGTAATGGAGTCCCCAGTATGCACACCCATTGGGTCTAAGTTTTCAATTGAGCAAACAATGATGCAATTGTCATTACGGTCACGCACCACTTCCATCTCAAATTCTTTCCAGCCAAGGAGAGATTCCTCAATCAAGAGTTCATGGGTAGGTGATAAGTCGAGACCGCGTTTGCAGATCTCTTCAAATTCTTCACGGTTATAAGCAATACCACCACCAGATCCACCCATGGTGAATGAGGGACGAATAACTACTGGGAATCCGGAGCTTCCAGTCTCTATCTGAATACGCTGTTGTACCTCAAGCGCTTCTTCCATCGTATGGGCAATACCCGATTTAGCAGAGCCAAGACCAATTTTAGTCATCGCTTCTTTAAATTTCTGACGATCTTCTGCTTTATCAATTGCCTCTGGTGAGGCACCGATTAATTCACAACCGTATTTCTCTAACACTCCATGACGATGGAGGTCTAATGCGCAGTTCAGGGCAGTTTGTCCACCCATGGTTGGTAAAATAGCATCTGGTTTTTCAGTAGCAATGATGCGCTCAACTACTTCCCAAGTAATGGGTTCGATGTAAGTCACATCAGCCATTTCTGGGTCAGTCATGATAGTTGCAGGATTGCTGTTCACCAAAATAACTTTGTAGCCTTCGTCTCGCAGGGCCTTACAAGCTTGGGCGCCAGAATAGTCAAATTCACAAGCCTGTCCAATCACAATTGGACCAGCGCCAATAATGAGAACACTCTTAATGTCGCTACGCTTAGGCATTATTTGCCCTCCTTCTTATTGGTAGCACTGGCAGCATTCATAAGATCAATAAAACGATCAAACAAATAGGTAATGTCATGAGAACCAGGCGAGGCCTCAGGGTGGCCCTGAAAACAAAATGCGGGCTTGTCTATCCAAGCAAGGCCTTGTAAGGAACCATCAAATAATGAAACGTGTGTTACTCGTATATTGTCAGGCAATGTATTGGCATCTACTGCAAAGCCGTGGTTCTGGGAAGTAATAGCTACCTTACCAGTATCCAAATCTTTAACAGGATGGTTAGCACCGTGGTGACCAAATTTCATCTTCAAGGTTTTGGCGCCCGCTGCTAGCCCCATAATTTGATGCCCTAAACAGATACCGAAAGTCGGTATACCCTTTGCAATAATTTCTTTTGCTGCAGCAATGGCGTAATCGCAAGGCTCAGGATCACCAGGGCCGTTAGAGAAAAATACGCCATCTGGGTTCATTGCCAACACTTGTGAAGCACTCGTTTGGGCTGGAATGACAGTTAGCTCACAGCCTCGCTCAGTGAGCATGCGCAAGATATTTCGCTTAACGCCGAAGTCATATGCAATCACTTTTTTGATCGGCTTTGTTTTATCTAAGCTTCTATATGCAGGCTTATCATTTGGACCATGCAAATCCCACTCAGCTTCTGTCCACGGATAAGATTGTTGAGTACTCACCACTTTAGCTAAATCTAAACCAGCCATTCCCGGAAAGGCTTTAGCAAGCTCAAGGGCTTTCTTGCTTAGTACTTCATAGCTATCGCCTAATTTACCAGCGACAATAGCCCCAGATTGAGCGCCCTTGTCGCGCAGAATACGGGTGAGTTTTCGTGTATCAATTCCGGCAATGCCAGGAACGCCTGCTTTGCTGAGGTAGCCATCTAGGGTTCCTTCAGAGCGAAAGCTAGATACACGCTTGGGTAAATCTTTAATCACCAAGCCAGCTGCATGAATTTGATCAGACTCTGCATCTTGAGTATTGACACCAACATTTCCAATATGAGGATATGTCAAAGTCACAATCTGCCGACAATAACTAGGATCAGTAATGATCTCTTGATAGCCAGTTAACGCGGTATTGAAAACCACTTCGCCGACGGTTTCGCCTAAGGCGCCAATACTAAATCCGGGAAATAGAGTGCCGTCGGCTAAGGCCAACACGGCGGGAGGAAAAGAAGGAAGCAAGGGTGACAAACCATC
>Ga0114959_10000740_pt1 | contig 30438 bp, 26 predicted proteins | sample C_130625_EF_Meta_FD_87317 | JGI IMG/M metagenome (GOLD analysis project Ga0114959, IMG submission 87317) | Freshwater microbial communities from Lake Croche, Canada to study carbon cycling - C_130625_EF_MetaG | ecosystem: Environmental > Aquatic > Freshwater > Lake | place: Lake Croche, Canada... | reverse complement strand
TCATATTTCTGAAAATTTATCGCTACCACTTTTGTTAATATTTAAAGTTATTTTTGTATTTTAAACTAAAAGTCATGGATGCTTTTTTTATACTCAAATTGTTGACTAAAAATCTATTCATCGTAATTTTCTTGAATTTCACCCACAAAAAAAGCCCGATTGACGATTATCGGGCTTTTTGTTTTGAACGAAATTTTTATCCGAAAGTCAATTTTTCCTGTGAAATATGTTCTTTTAGGATTTTTAAGGCACCAAAAATTAAATTATACACAGATTGTGGATTGATGTTCATTGCATTTGAAATTTGATCGGTATCCATGTCTTGAAAAAACTTTAAAGAAATGGCTTCTTTTTGTCTTTTAGTCAGAAAACGAAATGATTCATTTAAATTATCAGTCAATAATTTTTCTTCTTCAAAAGCCACTAAACGATGTTCGTGTGATCCGGTATAATCTGGATTTTCAAGATAATAAGCTTCGTGATGTTGCGTATGGCGCTGAGTAGTTTCTAAATGACGAACCAATTTTCGCTTGATGGAAGCCATCAAATAATAACGAATGGAAGTCGTTTCGCCTAAGTTTTTATGATTTTTCCAAAGCTCAACAAACAAGTCGTGCAAACAGTCTTTTATCAACTCACGGTCGGGGGTAATACTGGTGCTGTAATTATACAAAAGACTAACATAATTCTGATAAATTTGCGTGAAGGCAGCATGGTTTCCTCCACGAAATTCATTCCACATTTTTACTTCGTCAATGTTTTTTGGATTAATCGTCATTATCTTAAATTGGTTATTAAATTCTATTTTAGGGAAGTGGGATATTTTATTCTATAAAGATATATTAAAAAAATATCACTATTCAATGTTTTTATTGAATATTTTTCCGTAAACGTTTACGGAAACGTTTGCAAGAAAAATACTTTTAAATATCAGTAAATTTACAAAGATGAATTTCCTTAAAGTAGATTTTGGATATTATTGCTTTTACAATAATGCTAAGGGTAATATTTTAAGAAAGTCTTGATTAAACCAAGAGATTAAAGTTGGAAATTAGCCTTCTGGCGTTTACTTTTAGTGATCATAAAAAAATAAACCAACCATCACAAACAATGAAAAAACTGTTTATAACAATGCTCAATTTTTTTCTATTGAGCCCACTCATTTTTTCCCAAACCCAAACTTTTCCCAAGAATGGTGTGCAAGACGAAAGGCCGGACATCCACGCCTTCACAAATGCGACGATTATTACGGATGCCAATACCACCATTGAAGGGGCAGTACTTATTATAAAAGGGGCAATAATTGAATCGGTAGGGAAAGGAATTAGTATCCCCCAAGGTGCAACAGTAGTAGATTTGAAAGGTAAACGAATCTATCCATCCTTTGTAGAATCCTATTCAAATTACGGGGTTCCAGAACCAACTCGCCAAGGTCCGGCGGGTTTTAGGGGAGACCCGCAACTCGAATCTAAGAAAAAAGGTGCATACAATTGGAATCAGGCCATTAATCCGGAGGTGGAGGCTGATAAAATTTTTACGGTAAATAATAACTCAGTGGAAGATTTGCGTAAGGCTGGATTTGGAGTGGCAATTTCACACGTACAAGATGGTATCGTCCGGGGAACTTCTGCTTTAGTAGCCCTTTCGGATGGAAAAGATCAAGATGCGCTACTGAAAGGTAAGGTATCAGCGCATTATTCATTTTCAAAAGGAACTTCAACCCAAGATTTTCCAAACTCGTTAATGGGGTCAGTTTCATTACTTCGTCAAACCTATTATGATGTAGAATGGTATAAAAAAGCCAAAGGAAAAACCGAATATAATATTTCTTTGGATGCGTTCAATAATAATCAAGGTATTCCACAAGTATTCGAAGTATCGGATAAATTGGGCGTTTTGAGAGCCAACAAAATTGGGAAAGAGTTCGGCATTCAATACATTATTAAAGGAATGGGGGATGAATATCAACGGCTGGATGAGGTGAAAGCAACGGGTGTTAGCTTAATTTTACCTTTAAACTTTCCTTTAACACCCGATGTTGAAGACCCGTTTGATGAGAGAGTTGTTTTGCTGACCGACATGAAACATTGGGAAATGGCTCCTGCCAATGCGGGAATTTTATCCAAAGCAGGAATTAATTTTTCTTTGACAACCGCAAATTTGAAAGCTAAATCAGATTTTATGGCTAATCTTAGAAAAGCCATTGAAAATGGATTGGACGAAAAAACGGCTTTGGCTGCTTTGACTTCAACGCCTGCATCGATGATGAAAGTTGATAATTTAGTAGGTTCTATAAAAACTGGTATGTTAGCTAATTTCCTAATTACCTCTGATAATGTTTTCAAAGAAGGCAATGTCATTTATGAAAACTGGATTAAAGGAAAACGCTACGTTTTAGCTGATATGAACGTAAAAGACGTGCGTGGAAACTATGACTTGGTAATTAACGAAAATTCAAAACTGAAATTAATCGTCAGTGGAAAAGCAGAAAAACCTGAATATCAGATTGTGGTGACGGATTCGGTGAAAGTATCACCAAAGGTAAACCGCACGGGTGATATGCTTACAATTCTTTATAAATTGGATGCTAAAAAAGAGAAAGGTGAGTCAAGAGTGACCGCTTATTACGATGGTAAAAATATCATTGGGCAAGGAATGAGTGGAGATGGGAAACCAGTGGCGTTCGTAGCAACTTTTAAAGAAGCCATGAGAGAAACATCTGTAAAGCTAGATACGGCCAAAAAAGCAAAAATTGAAATGGGTAAATTAGTCTATCCTTTCAATGGTTACGGAAGCGAAACAAAACCACAAGCAGAGACCATTTTAGTTAAAAATGCGACTGTTTGGACGAACGAAGCAGCAGGCATCGTCCAAAATGGGGATGTATTGATTCAGAATGGAAAAATTGCCCAATTTGGTAAAAACCTTTCATCGATTGGTGCCAAAGTGATTGACGGAACGGGTAAACATTTAACCAATGGTATCTTTGATGAACATTCACACATCGCTTTGATAGCTATTAATGAAGGGACTCAATCAGTTACCTCCGAGGTTAGAATGGAAGATGTAATCAATTCGGAAGACATTAATATATATCGTCAATTAGCAGGGGGGGTTACTTCTTCGCAATTATTACACGGTTCAGCAAACTGTATTGGCGGACAATCGGCCGTTATTAAGTTGAAGTGGGGTGAGGCGCCAGAGGCCTTGAAAATTCCGAATATGGATGGTTTTATCAAATTTGCCTTGGGAGAAAACGTAAAACAAGCTAACTGGGGTGGCGACCGTGCCAGGGTGCGTTTCCCACAAACACGTATGGGCGTTGAACAGATTATGATGGATGCTTTTTTGAGAGCGAAAGAATACGAACGAGCTATGAAAAACGTGGGAGGATTGCCCGTAAAGCGTGATTTAGAATTGGATGCTTTAGTAGAAATTTTAAACAAAAAACGTTTTATTACCTGTCATTCATACGTTCAATCTGAAATTAATATGTTACTAAAAGTGGCTGATTCATTGGGCTTTAAAGTAAATACTTTTACGCATATCTTGGAAGGCTACAAAGTAGCAGATAAAATGAAAGCACACGGGGCAAATGCTTCAACTTTCTCAGATTGGTGGGCTTATAAAATGGAAGTAAAGGAAGCGATTCCTTTCAATGCGGCTTTGATGACGAAAGTTGGGGTGAATACCTCAATCAACTCGGATGATGCTGAAATGGCTCGTAGATTAAACCAAGAAGCTGCTAAAACGGTTATGTACGGTGGAATGACCGAAGAAGAAGCATGGAAAATGGTAACCTTAAATCCTGCTAAAATGATGCACTTAGATAATCGTTTGGGAAGTATCAAAGTAGGTAAAGATGCCGACGTGGTGCTTTGGAACAATAACCCACTATCTGTTTACGCAAAACCTGAAAAAGTAATCATTGACGGAGCGGTTTATTTTGATCTAGAAAAAGACAAACAATTGAGAGCAACGATTGCTTCTGAACGTAATCGTTTGGTTCAGAAAATGTTAGCTTCGAAAGCGGGCGGAAACCCAACGGCGAAACCAGAAATGAAAAAGCCAAGACAAATGCACTGTGATTCGGAAGGCGATATTTACTCGGAGGAGACGCATAGTGAGCATAATGATTAATTTGGTAAAATATTCATAGCATGACTTTAAGTCATGCCATGAATAAAGGAATAGAATAATATAAATCCATAAAAATGAAAAACATAATATATATCCTTGTATTCCAGTTAATTGCGAATACAACTTATGCCCAAAACCAAGCCGCCGCAAGTCCACAAACCAAGGCAATTGCGCTTACAGGTGCAACAATCCATACCGCCAATGGACAAGTAATTGAAAATGGCGTCATTGTTTTTAGTAAAGGTGTCATCACCGCCGTTGGGGGTGCTGGAACTATTTACGATAAAGCCAATACCGAAACGATTGAATTAGCGGGAAAAAGTATTTATCCGGGCTTAATCTCCCCCGCTAATGAATTGGGCTTAACTGAAATTGATGCCGTTCGTTCAACCAATGACCAAGCAGAAATTGGGGGCATTAATCCTCACGTACGAGCTTTGATTGCTTATAATACGGATTCTGAATTGATTCCTACGGTTAGAAGCAATGGAATTTTGATTACCCAAGCAACGCCACAAGGTGAAATCGTTGCAGGAATGTCGTCAATTATGCAATTGGATGGATGGAATTGGGAAGATGCTGCCTTGAAAAAAGACGATGGTATACATATCAATTGGGTAGGCTATTTCAAACGTGAATTCGACCAAAATACATTTTCAATAACTACCAAAAAGAACGATAAAAGAGATGAAGTTTTGAGAGAAGTTGATAATATTTTCAATGATGCCATTGCTTATACTCAAGTAAAACCTGCCGTTACAAACGTTAAAATGGAAGCCATGCGAGGCCTTTTTGATGGTTCAAAAATTCTTTATATTAGCGCTGATTACGGCAAGGAAATTATTGAAGCAGTTCAGTTTGCAAAAACAAAAGGCGTAAAGAAAATTGTAATTATCGGGGCAGAAGAATCGTTGTTAGCAGCGGATTTTTTGAAGGAAAATAATGTTCCAGTAATCGTAAGTGCCACGCATCGTTTGCCAAATTCTGCCGATGATGATACGGATATTTCTTATAAATTGCCTTATTTGTTGGCTCAAAAAGGCATTTTAGTCGGTTTGGGATATATTGGTTTAAACTGGCGAACTCGCAATTTGCCTTTCTTAGCGGGCATCGTGGCGGGTCACGGGATGGATAAGGAAGATGCTTTGAAATTAATCACGGCCAACAATGCCAAAATTTTAGGAATTGATAAAATGGTAGGAACGTTGGAAGTTGGCAAACACGCCACGTTAATCGTTTCGGCGGGGGATGTTTTGGATATGAGAACTGCCAAAGTTGAACACGCTTTCATTCAAGGTCGTAAAGTTGATTTGGATGATAAACAAAAACGTTTATACCGTAAATATTCAGAAAAATATGGAACGAAATAATTAAACTTCCAATTAGACTATTTTGCGGATTTAAACTTGGTATCCCGCAAGGATTATTGACTTGGATTAGCTTCCCGAGCGTTTTAAACTTTCGGGAAGTTTTGTTAAAAATGCAATTTTTCAGCTTTGCGTAAATCAGAAAGCCAATACAATCTTGCTTTATGAAATTCCCGAAGTGTACAAACATTATTCTTTGGGATTTGTTTATGTCTATATCATGTATCAAAAAATTTGAAAGTAAATTCTATAAATATTGTCTGGTTCAAACGTGATTTACGCCTCCGTGACCATTCCCCGCTACACGATGCCCTTGCTGAAGGCTTGCCAGTCATGATGCTCTACGTGTTTGAACCATCCGTCTGGAATGATCCTCATTATTCCGCCCGTCATTGGCGATTTGTTAATGAATCCTTAGGTGATTTGAATAGACAATTAATAGAACTTTTCCCTGTTCAAAATCCTCCACAATTTACCATTCTAAACGGAGAAATGATTGATATTATTCGTCAAATTCACGAACAAATTGGCATCAATAAAATTTTCTCACACGAAGAAACAGGAATTAAAGTTACGTACGACCGTGATAAAATATTATCCCAATACGTGAGAGATAATAGTATTCAATGTCCTGAATATCAGACCAATGGAATCATCAGAGGGAAACCTAATCGTTCAGATTGGGTGAAAGATTGGCACGTTTTTATGTCAAAACCACTTGTGAATGTCTCAATTGAATTATTGCGAAAGTTGGTAATTGCGGATGAAAAATTAGAGATTTCATTTAGCTCAAAAAGTGATTTCAAACACGAGCTTTTTTTGGAGGAGAAAATTCCTCCTTTGGGGGTGGAGGGGGCTTCCGTATTTCAAAAAGGTGGTGAAGTTTTGGCCTACAAATACATGAAGAGTTTTATGGAGGAAAGAGCCATAAATTATTCAAAATACATTTCAAAACCGCTCGAAAGTCGTAAAGGGTGTAGTCGATTATCACCCTACATTGCCTGGGGAAATTTATCCATTCGTCAAGTTTATCAAACGGCTTTGGAAGCGACAAAGAAGAAGCCTTCTTTTAAGCGGCCATTGGTAAATTTTGGGTCGAGGTTACGCTGGCATTGTCATTTCATTCAGAAATTCGAGAACGAAGAATCCATGGAATTTGAGAATGTAAATCGGGGTTATGATTCATTGCAGCTTTCTGATAATCAAAGTCATTTGGTGGCATGGAAGGAAGGAAAAACGGGTTTTCCACTCGTGGATGCGTGTATGAGATGTTTGCAAGCTACGGGGTTTATGAACTTCCGAATGCGAGCAATGATGGTTTCGTTTTTAACGCATCAACTAATGCACCATTGGAAAGACGGAGCCATCCATTTAGCGCAACTTTTCTTAGATTTTGAGCCTGGGATTCATTACCCGCAATTTCAAATGCAAGCGGGCGTAACGGGCATAAATACCGTAAGAATTTACAACCCCGTAAAACAATCGCAGGAACACGACCCGCATGGAATTTTTATTAAACTCTGGCTTCCAGAATTAAGAGACTGTCCAGAAATATTCATTCACGAACCGTGGAAAATGACCTTGATGGAACAAGAATTGTATAACTTCAGATTGGGCGGTTTGGGGTATACTTATCCAATTATCAATCTCGAAGAAAACACAAAATTAGCCAAAGAACGCATTTGGGGACATCGAAAAACAATGGAAGTGAAAGAGGGAAAGGAGAGAATTTTGAAGAGACTGGTGATTCCGAGAAAGGAAGTTTTAAAATAAAATTTATAAATTATTAATCTGAAAAATCCGCTAAAATTTGTGTATTGTTAAAGCTCAAATCAATAAATCATCCGCTTTTACGCCGGCAATACGCATGGCTTCATATTCAACTTCCACAATAAATTCTGTTTCATCTTCAGTAAATTCTTGATTATCCCAATCTTTAAAAAACTGTTGCGTTTGTGCTTGAATATTATCTACGTTTTTATCCAAACGCTTTATTAAAAAATCCGTAAAACGATCCACTTCTTTGCGCATTCTCACGACCGCTTCCGTTGCCGGAGGAGTCACTTCATAATCCTCCAAATCATCTAAAAGGAATTTTTCTTTGAGTTTATAAGCTTTTAATTGGGCAATTCTTTCTTGATTCGTCATTAATTCTTTTTCTATAAAGTTAAGGGAATTAATTGCAGAAAGAGACGACAATCACGCCATTGATAAAATTCATAAAATTCGTAGGCTATCATTTACATTATCAGTTTCTTTTTACTCTCCTAAAAATCTCAGTTGGCTTTGTCTACTTCATACTACAGTTGCGAGTTTTTATTGAATCTGAATGTTTAAGTAAGATCTTCCAACGGCTTCTTATCTAGCATTGACATAGTTCTTGCCAAAACTAAGGAAGAAAAATTACAAGTAAAAACCAATTTTTATGATGAAGATGGTTTAGAAAATTACGCAAACGGGGATTCTTGCTCTTTCAAATATTTTCCGATATTGAAAGAAATACCATTAATAATTTCAATTTCTTTATGCCAATCAATCACCAACCAATTTTCTCCTTTGGTTGCCACCAAAACCTTCTTACTCGCAGACATGATCCAAATCATTTTCTCTACGCCAAAGTCTAACAATTTTTCTGTTTTGGCATAAATGTAAGCATCGGGTGTTTCAAAACTTTCTAAATCTGCATCAATATCCACTTCAATTTGAATCTTTGGCGGCACAGAAGCATAATGTTTATCGCCAGATTTTACGGGTAATTTTTCAGCATCAAAAATGGCAATATCGGCTGAGAAATTAGATTTTAACCCCACGTGTAAACCCTGTTCATTGGTAAGAATATGAAATTTATTTTCATCTAAATTTCTGAAAAGAATTCTTAAAATATGCTGTAGGATAAAATTTTGTAAGGTACTTGATCCCATAATTTCTGCTTTTGTTTTTGTCCCTGCAATAACGTCTCTATAACCTCTGTAATAAATAGGTTTGCCGTCCATGATTTCATAAATCAAGGCAGAAGGTATTTTTTTTGCAGGTATGCGTGGGAGCGACTTTCGAGGACTTTTTGTTGCTATCATGGTAATTGATATTTTTATCAAATTTAAGGATTATTTTGATAAAATCAGATTAACGAATTATCCTCTTTAATGATTCCAAATTTCAAGTGTTGGATTTGGATCTTTTTCTAATTGAGTGAGTTTTATGAGTTCTTTTATTTTTAATATAATGTCAATCGGAAGTGGTTCTCCTTCTTGTTTAATATACCCAATTTTAATATCTGCATGGGCAAGATTATCTGCATATTGAGGATGATTTTGGATGGGTGAATATTTTACATCAAAACCGACTTGATTTATGTTTTTTACAGACACAATTCCTAAACCCCAAAACGAATTTCTGTCATTGTGCATGATTAAGCCTAGTTTTTTACAAATATCTAAGGAAGTATAAGAAAGTCTATTCACAGAAATATCTTCACTATTGGCAGGTGGTTGAAAGGCATAAGGCTTGATTTCGTTACTTTTATGAATATGAATCGGGGATAATAAAACTCTCACAACTTCTTCGGATTCATCGATGGTTTGTGGTATCTCAAATACTTGCATTTAATTTCTTGATATATGATTTAATGGTTTTTATATTCTCTGTACTAAATTCTACCAAGTCTTTTTTGATAGAGGTTTGTCCATTTAACATTAAAAAATAAGACATTTTAGTATCTCCAATTTCAACAAAGAACTCTTCCCCATTCTTATTTTTCCACTCAAAAGAGATCGTACCATGTGTATTTGGATAACCATCGTAAAAATGCTGAAAGGCTAAAACTGGCAACGTTGAAATGAATTCGATGGCATTTTTAGCACTATTTATACCCACAGGAATTGCTCCATAACCATCCCAATTATTTTCAAGATGAGAAAAATCCACAATACTTTTAAAAATGTTTTCCTTTCTCAAAGTATCTGATTTCTTATACTGAATAGCTATTTCAGCAACTTCTGGAATCAGTGATGGTTTATTGTATGTTTTTGTGATTGCTTCCATCTGAGAAAATAATTGTTCTGTAAAGTTATTTAAAATTGAGGTTTTTACAAAATGTGTTGTAAAACCTCAAAAACACCATTTTTTTACTTTACGGTAAGCACCGCCAATAAATTTTAGCTATTTTTGGCTGATTTTAAACAAAAACCAAACATGGAAAATGCTGAATATTATTTTGATTTAGGAGTTTCAGAATATGAGCAGGGAAATATCTTAAAAAGTAAAGAATACTTTCAAAAAACCATTGAAGTACAAGCGGATTATGTGGATGCTTGGAATAGTTTAGGGATTGTTTACAATGAATTAAAAGAATACCAAAAAGCTATTGAACACTATCAAAGAGCTATTGAAGTACAAACGGATTTTTTTAATGCTTGGTATAATTTAGGGAATGTTTATCATTATGACTTAAAAGATTATCCCGAAGCCATCAAACATTATCAAAAAGCCATTGAGATTCAAGCGGATTTTGTTCAGGCTTGGAATAATTTAGGGAATATTTATGATGACTTAAATGACCATCCCGCAGCCATCAAACATTATCAAAAAGCCATTGAGATTCAAGCGGAGTTTGTTCAGGCTTGGAATAATTTAGGGAATGTTTATTATGACTTAGAAAACTATCACGAAGCCATCAAACATTATCAAAAAGCACTTGATATTCAAGTGGATTTTGTTCATTCTTGGTATGGTTTAGGAAATGTTTATCTTGGTTTACAAGACTATCCTGAAGCCATCAAACACTATCAAAAAGCACTTGATATTCAAGATGATTATGTTCAAGCTTGGTATAATTTAGGGAATGTTTATTATGACTTAGAAAACTATCACGAAGCCATCAAACATTATCAAAAAGCCCGTGATATTCAAGATGATTATGTTAATGCTTGGTTTGGTTTAGGGAATGTTTATTGTGCTTTTAACGACTATCCCGAAGCCATCAAACATTATCAAAAAGCCATTGAGCTTAAAGCGGATTTTGTTCATGCTTGGTATGGTTTAGGGAGTGTTTACTCTAACAAAGTAAGTCCCCACTACTCTTTAGATCAGCTTTGTTTTAATCGTTTTATAAGTTTGGCAACTCATAAGGAATTTGCTAAGTATGTATTTAAAATAACCTCTTTCTTCAAAGATTATTCAGATGCTCCATATATGCTCAAATATTTACTTGAAAAAATTGCTGTAAACAAGAATTTAGTACATGGTTACACTACATTAGTAACGGTCAGAAGGCAATGCCAGTCCATTGATTCTTATTTGTCTTTCTTGAAATATTTACCTTTCAAAGAGTTAGATGAAATAATTATTTCTCATAAAAAGCAAATAAAAGATTTAGATTCAGAACTCAAAAAAGCATTGAACACATTACCTGAAAAAGATGTTCGCCTGCAAATTCATGAACAAAAAGAATTACTCAATTCTTTTGAAAATCAATTTAATGAAGCATTTTATAAAACTAATGACAATACGCTAAGTCATTCGCAATTAGAGGCTTTGGTTAATCATTTTATGGGTAACTGTATTGAGGCTTATAGAATTTATGATGAAGAAATTGAAACAAATTTTTCAGATGAAATGACGATGATGGATAGATTTTATTATATCAAATCGGCTAATCAATTTTTGCATCCAGAAGCTAACTATTTGTTGAATGATACCATTGAAAATGAGGTTAATAAATTAGAAATCAATACTCAAAATCCTTCTGAAATATATTATGCCGCCCAAATTTATCTCATGGCTTGGCAGTCGGATGAAACGATAGAGTATTTACAAAAAGCCCATAAATTATTCCTGAGTGCTGATTTTTACTTACCTGCCCAATACATGAGTGCATACACGAGTGATAAATTGGGTAATGTTGAACAAAGAGAAAAGCAAATTGAAAAAATATTAAAAAGTAATGAAAAGTGGTTCGTAGATGGTTGGAAAGTAAGACCTTATGATTTTGAAAATCCAGATTTTTTAAGGCAATTCAAGCGCTATTCTCATTTCTCGGAAGTACAAGAAGCCATTAATTTGATTCATACAGATTATGAAAAAGGCTATTGTTTCCTGCCTTTTTATGAAGCCTTTGAGTTTAAAATTACGGATACGGAATATTCTAATTTTGAGCGTTTTATGCGTAAACGTGGAGGATTAGAAATTGCTAAAAGTCTGAGTCAAACACTTGGTATAGAAGTTGGTACATACAAAAATCGAGAGTTTATCATCAAGGATAAAATTGGTGAATTAGGGATTTTAAATGATATAGAAAAATCAACAGAATCAGAGGTTTTAGAGACAAAATTGGTAGAATTTATTTTCGCTTGGAAGTTAGATTTATTGCCTAAAATTAAAATAGAAACGTATTCAGACATTATTCTCTATGCCGTAGCCTTAGAGAAAATAAATCTTATGACTGCTCTAAGATTAATTGTTTATTCAAATGTTGTAAGGATATTTTATGATATGAATACTGAAAATAAGTATATTCAAAAATTTGAATCAACATTTTATAATTTCGGACTTAGAGGAGTTGCAGGAGCATCAGTATATAGTATTACCGGTGATTCTACTTATGGGGTTGGTACGTTAGCTATAAATTTTGTTGGCTCATTTTCAAGCAATATCATTGAATATAGAAAGAAGATTTTTGGCTTTGAAATGCCTAAAATAACGGTTTCTGAATCCTACAAAAGATTTAATGAATATTATTTAGAAGATCTCGGTATTAAATTAGATGAGTTCAAAATCAGCAAATGGATTGGTGAGCCATTTGTTGAAAATTTGCAAAAAGAGTACGATAAGCAGATGATGATTTTTAGGAAAGATTAGGGATAAATATTTTACTCAACCCACTGAACAATTTTACTCAAACCCATTGAGTAAAAACATTTCCGTACCTTTGCACCTATGCAAAAGACCATCTTCGCCATAACGCCCCCGTTTACGCAACTCAATACGCCCTATCCCGCAACGGCCTACATCAAGGGATTTCTTAATACTAAGAATATTTCCTGTTTTCACGCTGATTTGGGCATTGAAGTCATTTTGGCTTTGTTTTCTAAAAATGGTTTACAAGAACTTTTTAGAGCGATAGAAGCCCCCCAACCCCCGAAGGGGGAGTTAAAATCGGACGAAAAACCGAACCATCAAATTCCCCCATCGGGGGTTAGGGGGCTTTTTCTCGCCGATGATTATATCCAAACCATTGATGCCGTCATTTCATTCTTGCAGGGTAAAAATCCAACGCTTTCCCACGTAATTTGTCAGGGAGATTTCCTGCCCGAAGGTGCTCGTTTTGCCCAATTAGAAGAGGATTTGGACTGGGCTTTTGGTTCGATGGGAACGCAGGACAAAGCCAAACACTTAGCGACTTTGTATTTAGAAGATCTTTCGGATTTAATCACGGAATGCGTGGATCCACATTTCGGATTTAGTCGATATGCGGAGCGTTTGGGACGTTCTGCCAATAGTTTTGATGAATTATACGAGGCTTTACTACAAGAATATACCTATATCGACAAAATTCTTATTAAGATTTTGGCAGAAAAAATGGCGATAGTTCAACCAAAATTAGTCGCTATTTCGGTGCCTTTTCCGGGGAATTTATATAGCGCTTTTCGCATTGGACAATGGATTAAAGAAAATCATCCCGATACAAAAATTGCGATGGGCGGAGGTTTCCCGAATACAGAATTACGCTCACTTTCAGATGTAAGAGTTTTTGAGTTTTTTGATTTTATTTCCTTAGATGATGGCGAAGCACCGTTGGATAATTTACTGGAACATCTTGAAGGAAAACGCCCACTGGAAGAACTGAAACGTACTTTTACCTTACAAAATCAAGTTGTAAAATATATCAATAACAGTAAAACACCAGATTACAAACAGTCTGAAGTGGGCACGCCCGATTATTCGGATTTATTGTTGGATAAATACATTTCTGTTATCGAAATCGTAAATCCCATGCACCGAATGTGGAGTGATGGGCGTTGGAATAAACTTACGATGGCGCACGGTTGCTATTGGGGAAAATGTACATTTTGTGACATATCCTTAGATTATATCAAAATTTACGAACCCGTAGCCGCCAATTTATTGTGCGATAGAATGGAGGATTTGATTGCCCAAACGGGTCAGAATGGTTTCCATTTTGTGGACGAGGCTGCACCGCCTGCCTTGATGAGAGCATTGGCTTTGGAGATTTTGAGGCGAAAACTTGCAGTTTCTTGGTGGACAAATATTCGCTTCGAGAAAAGTTTTAGTCACGATTTGTGTCAATTGCTCAAAGCTTCTGGTTGCATCGCCGTCTCGGGAGGTTTAGAAGTGGCTTCCGACCGCCTTTTGGAATTAATTCAGAAGGGCGTAACCGTTTCGCAAGTCGCAAAAGTTACCCGCAATTTTACGGAAGCGGGCATCATGGTTCACGCTTATTTGATGTACGGTTTTCCTACCCAAACAGATCAAGAGACCATTGATTCGCTAGAAATGGTGCGGCAAATGTTTGAAATAGGGATTCTACAATCTGGTTTTTGGCACCAATTCGCCATGACCGCCCACAGTCCCGTGGGAATGTATCCGGAACAATTTGGCGTAAAAATAGAAAATCCAAACTTTGGCAGTTTTGCTAATAATGACTTGGTTCACAGCGACCCCAAAGGCACCGACCACGAGATTTTCAGTGATGGGCTGAAGAAATCAATCTTCAATTTCATGCAAGGAATTGGCTTAGATTTACCACTTCAAAAATGGTTCGAATTCAAAGTTCCGAGAACGAAAGTACCTAAGAATTATATTGAAATGGCTGTTTCTGAGGAGGAGGATCGGGCGTCGTTCCGCTTGGTATTAAGACCAACTGCAAAAGTCGTGTGGTTGGGCAAAAAACCTACGGTAGTTTATTCAAGTTTTAAAAAGGGAGAATCGGACCGTCGAACGGTTGCCACGCTTAGTTTTCATAGTAAAAAAGAAGCGTTTTCCATGAAAATGAATAAAAATCAGGGTGATTGGTTGGCAGAAATATTAGGAATAATTTCCCCTAAAAATAAGAAAATTTACACATTACAAGAAGTGAAAAATCATTTCGAAAATGCAGGATTGAAGGATTTTGAGTTATTTTGGTACAATAAACCGGTGAATAGTTTGGGTGAATACGGGTTATTGGTTTTGTAAAGGCACTCCCGCTAAATACAAAAAAGCCCCGCCAAATTGATTGGTAGGGCTTTTTGAAAAAAATAGTAAGAATTATTTTGGCATTACTACACTGTCAATAACGTGTACTACTCCATTTGAACCCTTCAAATCAGCGGCTATAACGTGGGCAGAACCACCTTTTTCGTCCGTAAGTTTTACTTTACCCTTGTCTAAAGTTACCGTTAATTTTCCACCACTTACCGTTGTAACAACAGCTTTTCCTTTTCCTGCTTTTACAGCGGCCATTACGGCGGCAGCATCCAAATTACCACTAACAACGTGGTAAGTAAGAATTTTTGCTAAAGTTGCTTTGTTTTCTGACTTTAATAACGTTGCTACTGTTCCCGCTGGCAATTTATCGAAAGCAGCATTGGTTGGAGCAAAAACGGTGAAAGGTCCTGTACCTTTCAAAGTACCTACTAAATCTGCCGCTTTTACTGCAGCTACTAAAGTTGTATGATCAGCAGAACCAATGGCAATATCAACGACATCTTTTGACTGACCAAAAGAAACCATTGGCGCAAAAGCTACTAAAAATCCTAAAATTAATTTTTTCATTTTGTTTGTAAGTTTAATTGTGAGTAATATTCAAGTATTTGTATGTATTAAAACCATTTTTTGATTTGGTGTAAACATGTGATGGACAATTGATTGTACCGCTTCATAGCTAATTCAAATACATATTCAATTAACTCAACTACATGATTTTTGTTCAACTATTATTTGGAAATACTTACACAAATTTTCAAACAGGAAGGTATTTCTTGTAATAATTTATTTTTTCGGAAGTATTGAGCTATCAATGCAAATCTTTAGCTCATTATCAAGTAGCTAAATTTGTAATTAACCTTCGAAATTTTGTGGCATTAACAATTTTATGATTAGTTTTTACTTTAACGAATTGAATAATACAAGAAATAAGCGTGGGCTAGCGCTAACACTTTAATTATATCAGCGTTTAAAATTCGCTGTCGTTAGGTACTGAGGCTTATTTTAAACATTTATTTAAACTTCTGTAGTTACTTCATTTTCCTTATTCTAAAAAATATCTTTCTTTATTTCGACTTTAAAACTGACTTCGCTCTCCGTATTCTGATCAATAAAAATAATATAAGCATGTCTTTTTTCTATTTTCTTCAACCAAAAAATAAAGACTTTTTTAGCAGTTGTTGTTTGTAATTTTTGTTTCAGCATTGTTAAGGCTCCTTCCAAAAGGCTCATCAAACAGTACGCCACCTCATAAATTTGGCATTGTACGCAGATCAAATATCTCATGCATTTCCACCATTTTGACCTTCTTTAAATCATGAACTCAGGGTTTATTTTTTATTTGAAGGTTTTCAGTGGCAATTTTATTGATTAATTGATGAAAAAATCCTTCTGTTTTCTTTAAAAATAGCTTTTGTGAAACGAGTCACTTTCTTTCGACCGTCCTGCTTGGCATATTTAAAGGTATGATGAACAGTTTTCTCTCAAATAAGGCTACTAATCAATCTCTAACACTAAAATAATCTCATTCGATTGTTGTTGTTCATGGTAAACGTAAAAATCATCTTCATTTTCACGAATAATCACAAGACCTACTCTTAGGTTTTTTCGTGTTGACAAATAGTGTCAGACCCATGAGCGGGCGGACATTTGAATAAAGTCCCAAAAACTTCCAGGTTGTAATATTCAAACTTTTGTTCCATCTACTTGGTAACTTCAAGATCAGTACCTCTAAAAACACCCTATTTTTACGCACAATCTCCCCACGCTTTTTTGGCGATTCATGCCGTATCTCCAGCTGAGTAATCATTTTCAAAGGCTGGGCCTATTGCCATAATTAGTAAGAAGTTAGCATGTGTATTTTCTGAATCAATTCCATTCCTTTTTACTACGGTGCTTCTTGTAATTTTATCGTTTGTTTTAATATTTATAGGGCACAATTGTTTAAATAAATTCATTAGTTTATATTTATACTTGTAAAAAAATCTATAAAATACTTTTATGAATTATACTTTGAATCAATTACAAGTGTTTTTGAAAATTACACAAACACTCAGCATTACGAAGGCCTCCCAAGCACTTAATTTGACCCAACCTGCGGTATCAATTCAGCTAAAAAATTTCCAAAATCAATTTGAAATTCCTTTGTATGAAGTGATTGGAAGGCAGCTTTTTATTACGGATTTTGGCAAAGAAATTGCTGTTTCTGCAGATAATATTCTGAATCAAGTTTATGCGATAAATTATAAAACAATGGCATTTAGCGGTAAAATGACGGGGAGATTAAAAATTTCAATTGTTTCAACTGGGAAGTACGTGATGCCTTTTTTTTTATCAGATTTTATGAAAAAAAATGAGGGAGTAGAATTACTGATGGATGTTACTAATAAAATGAAAGTAATCGAAAGTTTGGAAAAAAATGAGGTTGATTTTTCTTTAGTATCAGTCTTACCCGATAATATAAAGATTGAGAGTATTGAATTGATGGCTAACAAATTATATTTGGTTTCTGATACAAAAACAAGGTTTACAAAAAACGAATATGATAAAGAAATCTTTGAAGATTTACCGATAATCTATCGAGAACAAGGTTCTGGGACGAGGCTCGTTATGGAAAAATACATTGAAGAAAATGGTTTTCCAGTAAGAAAAAAAATGGAACTAACCTCTAATGAAGCCATCAAACAGGCTGTAATTGCAGGATTGGGTTGTTCAATTATGCCTTTAATCGGAATTAAAAATGAGTTGATCAATGGAGATTTACAAATAATTCCTGTGAAGGGCTTTCCAATTATTTCTTTTTGGAATTTGATATGGCTAAAAAATAAAAATTTTTCTCCCGTGGCTCAATCTTTTTTAAGTTATATTAGTCGAGAAAAACAAAACATAGTGGAACAAAACTTCCAATGGTTTGAAATGTTTTGAACTATTCAAGTCAGATTTTTCTATTTCTACAGCGAGAGGGCATTGATTTTATTAAAAATGTATTTTAAAATTAATGTGAGGACTTAGTTTCTAAAATAAACCCTAATTTCGATTATTGATTTAACTTAATCTCAAAAAACACATGAAAAGCACTTTGTTTTTTCTTTGCCTTTTATTTCAATTCACTTCAAACATCACGGCGCAACAACCCAGCGAGCAAGTTTTAAACTTCCGTTGGAAAGCGAATTGGATTGCACCCCAAAATGTAAATTTGAAAGAATTTGGCGTTTATCATTTTAGAAAGAATTTTGACCTTAATCAAAAGCCTAATACTTTCGTGATCAACGTGTCAGGTGATAATCGTTATCGCATTTTTGTGAATGGAAATTATATTGGAGCCGGGCCAGCTCGTGGTGATTTGATGCACTGGAATTTTGAAACTTTTGAGATTGCTTCTCATTTACGGAAAGGGAAAAATACCATTGCTGCCGTTGTTTGGAATTTTGGAAAATACACTCCCGTCGCTCAAATAAGTAATCAAACCGGTTTTATATTGCAAGGAAATTCAGCCTCCGAAGAAATGGTGAATACCAATAATACGTGGAAAGTAATTGAAAATAAGGCTTATAATCCTTTAAAAGTGGACGGTAAAAAACTGCAAACCTATATCGTGGTGGGCTGCGGCGAAGAAATTGATGCTTCAAAATATCCTTTTAATTGGGATAAAACTGATTTTAATGATATTTTTTGGGATCATGCACAAGCCCTTGAACCTGGTTATCCAACGGGGACAAGTTCGGGAGCTGGATGGTATCTAGTGAAAAGGACAATTCCGCAAATGGAAGAAATTTATCAGCCCATCAAAGAAATTCGTCGTTTTACGAACCTAAAAGATGAACAAGTAAACGATAAATGGCTGAAAGGAACAGGGACTCTTACGATTCCTGCCAACACAAAAATGACCATTTTACTCGATCAAACTTTTGAAACCGTGGCTTATCCTGAAATGACCGTGAGCGGTGGAAAAGGTTCTTCTATTCAGTTTACGTACGCTGAAGCTTTAGTGAATGATAAAAGACAAAAGGGAAATCGAAATGACATATCGGGACGTAAAATAATTGGAAACCAAGACATTTTTAGACCCGATGGCTCGAATAAAATATCTTTTAAAACCCTGTGGTTCAGGACGTATCGTTACATTGAATTAGAAATTGAGACAAAATCTGAACCGCTGACGATTAATTCTTTTTACGGGATGAAAACGGGTTATCCATTCGTCGAAAACGCCTCATTTTCGAGTAAAGACGATAAATCTATGGCTGATATTTGGAAAGTTGGCTGGCAAACCGCCCGGCTTTGCGGGGGCGAAAACTACTTCGATTGCCCTTATTATGAGCAACTTCAATACACGGGCGATACCCGAATTCAATCACTCATTTCATTGTACGTTTCGGGAGATGACCGCTTAATGAGGAAGGCTTTGATGGATTTTGATAATTCGGTTATTTCGGAAGGGCTTTCTCAGAGTCGTTATCCTTCAAATACGGTGCAAATCATTCCTACTTTCTCATTATTTTGGGTTTCAATGGCATACGATTATTGGATGCACCGACAGGACGATAAATTTGTGCAATCGCTATTGCCAAATGTCGAAAAAGTATTGGCTTGGTACGAACGTAAAATGGACGCTAAGAAAAATATGTTAGGGCCGATTAATTGGTGGCCTTTCGTGGATTGGGCACAACCTTGGCAATGGGATGCGAAATCAGACATTGGGGGAGTGCCAGCGGGAGCTACCAACGGTAATTCGGCGATTATCTCGTTTCAATATGCCTATACTTTACGTCAAGCGGCTGCACTTTTTGAAACTTTTGGAGATAAAGAAAAGGCGATTTATTACAAAACACTGGCGGATTTAATTTCAAAATCTACTTACCAACTGTGTTATGATGCGGATAAAGGCGAAGTTTCGGACACACCCGAGAAAAAAGTATTTAGTCAACACGCCAATATTTTTGCCTTACTTTCGAATAGTGTTCCGAAAAATAACGAAAAGGTAATTATGGAGAAAATTTTGAACGATAATTCACTAATTCAAGCAACTTTTTATTTCAAATTTTACCTAACCCAAGCACTCAAAAAAGTTGGAATGGGCGAGCGTTACCATGGCACTTTGCAACCGTGGCGAGAGATGATTAACATGGGTTTAACCACTTTCGCAGAAAAAGAAGAACCCACCCGTTCCGATTGTCATGCTTGGTCGGCTTCGCCAAATTATGATTTTCTAGCGACTATTTGTGGAATAATGCCCGATGCTCCAGGTTTTGAAGAAGTGCTTGTGCAACCTGCATTAGGTATTTTGGATCATGCTCAAGGCAAAATGCCACATCCGAGGGGAGAAATAGAAGTAAGTTTAAGGCGAAAAGGAAATGTTGGAATTGAAGGAGAAATTACGTTACCTGAAAATAGTAAAGGTCGTTTTGTTTGGAATGGCAAAACAGCAGCCTTAAAAGGAGGGAAGCAGACCGTTTCTGTGGATTGATTTGTGCAATATAAAATGCCTTTTGGCTGTACTGAATAGGCATTTAATGCCGATGGTTTCAAAGATTTTTAGTAAATTCACATTCCAACCAATAAAATTTGTCAATGACTGAAACAAACTCGCAAGAACTAAAAAAAGAACTATCCCTGACTGATGCCACCATGATTGTGATTGGCTCGATGATTGGTTCAGGAATTTTTATTGTCTCCGCCGATGTTACCCGAAACTTAGGCTCGCCCGGTTATTTATTACTCACATGGGTTATTACTGGCATAATCACCCTAATCTCAGCACTCTCGTATGGCGAACTCGCTGGAATGATGCCTAAAGCCGGCGGGCAATACGTTTATTTGAGGGAAGCCTATAATCCTTTGGTTGGATTTTTGTTCGGTTGGACTACCTTCTTGGTTATCGAAACGGGCACAATAGCTGCCGTTGCCGTGGCTTTTGCCAAATATACTGGGGTGCTTCTACCTGATTATATCGGACCAGAATATTCATTTTTGTTTTTCAATACCCAACAACTTTTAGCCATTGTGCTCATCTTATTTTTAACTTTTATTAATATTCAAGGGGTTAAAAACGCCAAATTGGTGCAATTAATTTTTACCACAACCAAAATTGGCGCTTTATTAAGTTTAGCCATTTTAGGGATTTACGTAGGCTTAACTTCTGGAAAAGGCATGTGGGAAATCAATAATTTAGACTTTTGGAGTCCGGTGGCAATTCAGTGGGATAAAGTGACCGGGAAAATTTTGGATTATAAATACTTGTCAGGTATTGGTTTGTGGTCGGCCATGGGTTTAGCCTTAATTGGCCCCTTGTTTTCGTCCTCCGCTTGGAACAACGTTACTTATACAGCGGGCGAAATGAAAAACCCCAAAAGAGACATTCCATTGAGTCTTTTGTACGGTACTTTAACGGTAAGTTTTCTGTACATTTTGGCAAATGTTGCCTACCTAACATTGCTACCTGTACAAGGACAACCCAATGCGATTGACACGATTGGAAGGGGAATCATGTTTGCTACCAATGATCGGGTTGGAACGGCAGCCGCAGAAATGATTTTTGGAAATCCTGCTGCCATTATAATGGCCATTTTTATCATGATTTCGACCTTCGGATGTAACAACGGCATTATTTTATCGGGAGCCCGGGTTTATTATGCCATGGCCAAAGACAATCTTTTCTTTAAAAAAGCGGGTGAATTGAATTCAAAAGGTGTTCCCGCAGCCTCATTAATGATGCAGTGTTTTTGGGCTTGTTTGTTGTGTTTGACGGGTACTTATTCAGATTTACTAGATTATACCGTTTTTGCCATTTTAGTATTTTATATCCTCACGATTTGTGGCGTTTTCATTCTTCGTAAAAAACAACCTAATACGCCAAGACCTTATAAAGCCTTTGGATATCCAATTATACCAGCCGTTTACTTATTTTTTGCCGTAGCACTTTGTGTTAATCTCCTGATTTACAAGCCAGTACCTTCGTGGATTGGGGTAGGAATTGTGGCTTTGGGCGTGCCAGTTTTTTATCTTTGGAAGAAGAAAGCGTAATACATACTTCCGAGTTTGTACAAAATATATAAACTTAAAAAAAATGGTGGAACGGCAAAATATTTTGTAATTCCTCCATTTTTTCATTCTTTTCAAAGCTACTCGAATCTAAAATCGCTATTCCAAAGTTTTCTACGATTTATATAGATTATGAGGATAGTAATTAAAACCGAAATCAGTATCGAAAACGCTAAACCAAATTGCTTGATAAGTTTTTGGTGAAACAAAACAATTAAAAATACAATTGGATATAAAATATTGAAAAGTGTAGTCAAAAAATAATCAGATTTCCCGGCATATTTTTCAAAATTATCAAGCACTTCAATAAATAGACCGTTAATTTCTTTGATGTATTCGTTGAATTGCGTCTAATCTTTTTTGATATAATACAATTCGTTTGAAGGCATTAATCTAAAAATCAATTCAATTTTTGAAATAATTTCGGTAGGAATCGTCTGATGATTACTCGCTTTGTCTAATATTTCAAGGCTTTGCTTGAAACGAGCAAGTCTGTAATCTTTTACCTGCTTTTCAAAAAAATCTCCTTCTTTTACCGCTAACTGATTAAGATACCTTTCAAGATGTTTCCTTGCCATTTTCTGTTTTTTTAAGGTATATTTTCCAAAAATAGCAATCATTTTTGATTTTCCAATTTCAGAATTAAAGAAACTATTTTTGTCCGACTTGAGTTGAAGGTTATAGTTATTACTTAAATAAAAACCTAAATTCATCATGTCAGAAATTATAAAAACGGCCCTCATCACGGGAGGTTCAAAAGGAATTGGTTACGGCGTTGCGGAGGCACTTATCAAAGACGGAATTAGGGTGGCGGTAACTTCACGTACCCAAGCAAATGCGGACGAAGCGGCAACGGAATTGAACAAAATCAAGGCTGGATTTGCCATTGGGATTGAATCAGATGTTAGAAATTTGGCATCTCAGGAAAAGGCGGTTCAAACGATTATATCCAATTGGGGAAGATTGGATTATGTAATTGCCAATGCTGGCGTTGGTTATATGGCTCCAATTCAGACCCTTACTTCCGAACAATGGCAAGAAACAATTGACATCAATTTAACCGGAACTTTTAACTCAATTAAAGCGGCTTACGAATCTTTAAAGGCATCAAAAGGCTATTTCATCACGATTTCGAGCTTGGCTGGAACCAATTTCTTTGCGAATGGGGGAGCGTATAATGCTTCTAAATTTGGGGTAGTGGGCTTTTCCCAAGCAATTATGATTGATTTAAGAAAAGACGGAATAAAAGTTACGACCATTATGCCGGGTTCAGTTGCCACGGAATTTGGTGGACATACGCCTTCAGAAAAAGACGCTTGGAAAATTCAACCAGAAGATATTGGACAAATAGTCTCAGATTTAATAAAAATGCCCGCAAGAACATTACCCAGTAAAGTGGAAGTTCGTCCTAGTATGCCGTCGTAAAATTTAAGATCTGACTATTTATTTGGTGAACTTTCCGAAAGTTATTTCTACTTTCGGAAAGTTCACCAGCAAACTATTTTCTACTTCAAAACTAATGATTATTGAATAACTCTGTACTAATTATAAATAAAATTAACCAAATAAAATACTTTCTTTTTCTTCCTTTCTTCCGAGGCGATGCTCAAGGTAATTAAATCTTTATCCGTCGAAGCGCTGTAGTTATTATCCGTATTATTTTGTTCTGTCCAACTACGGACTAAAACCTGTAATTGCTTTTTCGTTTTCTCAAAATATTGTTTGGCTTCCTCCTCATTTTCTGACTCAAAAATGGTGGTTTTATAATTTGAGGTGCTGCCGCCATTATCCTGCAAAATCAGGCCCGATTTCCCCGTAACTAGTTCAAAAGAAGTTTTGAAACGTTCCTGGCCAACCGATTTATCTTTTTTGTCTTTCTTGATTTTTTCGTTCGTAATATTTTTAAAATTCTCCGTTTTTGAAGCGGTCAACGCCTTAAACTGTCTTGAAAATTGTGGGTCAATTTGCGCCTCTACGGCATTTGGGAGCGTAATTGTCTTTTGAATTTTATATTTTCCCGCTTGACCTGCGTCCATTGAAGTGGCCAGTAAGGTGTAAGTGCCCGTAGTAGGAGCAACATAAAAAAACTTATGGTAACTTGTTCCTGAATAAGGTCTAGAATCGTAACTATTTTCTTGTTTATTAGCGGGTGTTTTTAGCACCAACATTGCCCTAAAATTATCCGAAGAATGTTCTAAAGTTAATTCTTCTCCTGCGTGTAGAAACAATTTATAGGTATCATAATATCGTTTTTCTCCATTTTGAGAAGAAAATTTATCTTTTCCCGTTAAACTTGCTTCTACTTGGTCTTGGGCTTGTTGCATTCCGCTGTTCAACTGATTGCGATTTAATATTTCAGTTGAATCTACTACGACAATTTTAGTTTTAGCGGTCTTTTTAGACGTTTTCTTTTTTTGGGCGTATGTCGCAAAACTTAGTACAAGGCACAATAAGGTTAATAATTTAACTTTCATTTGTCTGATTATTTGTGAAATTTATTGCAAGAAGGCACAGAAATATATTTTCACCAAATAAAATTTGGAAGATTTTGTTTCAAGTAGAAGAATTTATCGAAAATCAAATAATAATCATGACAGAATACTGCAATATAGTACAATTTTTTACAATATAAGTGTAATTTTACGGTTAAATTTATGAGTATTCAAAAGCAATTTTTTTTATGTTTTTGAATGGTTGAACATTAAAATATAAACAAAAATAAATACATGAAAAGAAGAGACGCAATAGCCAGAGTCGCATTACTCATAGGCGGAACATTGTCTGCGGGTACTTTAGCTACCGTTCTGGAAGGCTGTAAACCTGGCGGAAGTTCGACTGCGGGCAGTAATTTTGCTGTAACCCCACAACACAGTGAAATGATTGCAGAAATTGCAGAAATGATTTTACCAAAAACCTCAACGCCAGGAGCAAAAGAAGCCAAAGTGCCTGAATTCATTGAATTTATGTTGAAAGAATGTTACAAAGAAGAACAACAAAAATCATTCTTTGCCGGTTTGGAAAAATTGAATGAAGGAGCCAAAGGAGATTTTATGAAGGCCACCAGCGAAGAAAAATTAGTCTTATTAACAGCTGAAGACTCTGCCAAAGAAAGATCAGATTTCTGGAAAACAATGAAAGATTTGACCGTGTTAGGTTATTTTACTTCTGAACCAGGTGCTACGAAAGCTGCCGAATATTTAGAAGTGCCAGGTAAATATGAAGGTATCAAATTGCAAAAAGGCCAAAAAGTTTGGGCAATGAGCTAATTTTAGATCAAAGCTAAAGAGTTATCGTTTTAAACAGTTACAGCCATTTGATGGTGAACTCTAACTCATTTCATTCAATTCAAAAAATAACGGTTATTTAGTTTTCGATTTAAAAAAATAACGTTTAAACTCTATAACTTTTCAACTCCCTTAAAATGGAAATATTAGGAACAGGAACTAAAGCAAATACTTACGATGCCATCGTAGTAGGTTCTGGAATATCTGGCGGTTGGGCTGCCAAAGAATTATGTGAAAAAGGTATGAAAGTGATCATGCTCGAGCGAGGACGTGATATAAAACACGTGACCGATTATCCAAATGCCACTAAAAACCCGTGGGATTTCCCTCATCGAGGAAGGGTTGATAATAAATCTGCTGAGGAGCATTTCATTGGCATGAGAACGGGTTATACCGTGAATGAGCCGTGGAGAGATATGTTCGAAAATGACAAAGCAAATCCAATTATTGAAAAAAAACCGATCGACTGGATTCGTGGCTATCACGTGGGTGGTCGTTCTTTGATGTGGGGTCGTCAATCATATCGTTGGAACGAAGCTGATTTTGAGGCTAATGCGAAAGAAGGCGTTGGTACTGATTGGCCAATTCGGTACAAAGAATTAGCCCCTTGGTATGACCATGCGGAGAAATTTGCAGGTATCAGCGGGGGAAAAGATAACCTTGATGTTTTACCGCACGGGGAACATTACCTACCTGCGATGAATATGAACGCTTTGGAAAAAGATTTGAAAAAGCGGATTGAAAAAGAATTTCCAAGTCGCCATTTCATCATGGGACGTACAGCTCATTTAACGGGGGAATCCAAAATTGCTTATGATTTGGGGCGTGCGCAGTGCCAATTCAGAAACCGTTGTATGATGGGTTGTCCTTACGGTGGATATTTCTCAACGCAATCCTCAACCCTTCCTGCGGCGGTGAAAACGGGCAATTTAACGCTTCGTCCCGATGCCATTGTGCAAGAAGTGATTTTTGACGAGAAATTAGGTAAAGCCGTTGGTGTGAGAGTGATTGACCAAAATACTTTACAGTCAATTGAGTATTTTGCTAAGGTTATTTTCCTGAATGCTTCGGCTTTTGGCAGTACAGCCATAATGTTGAATTCAAAATCACACAGTCATCCAAATGGTTTAGGAAACGAATCCGATCAACTAGGCCGTAATATCATGGATCATCACCTAGCGGTTGGCGCATCTGGCGAATTTGAAGGTATGGAAGATGAATATTATTATGGTCGACGGGCAAATGGTATTTATATTCCAAGATACCGGAACTGGGGAACTGATAAACGTGAATATAATCGTGGTTTTGGTTATCAAGGTGGAGCCAGTCGACAGGAATGGGGACGTGGTGCCAACGAAGAAGGAATTGGAGCCGAGTTTAAAGATTCGTTGAGTTATCCAGGCAAATGGACATTCGGGATGGGTGGTTTTGGCGAAGTTTTACCAAACCCAAACAACAGAATGTATTTAGATGGCACTCAAAAAGATAAGTGGGGGATGCCTCTTTTAGTGTTTGATGCAGAATACGGAGAAAACGAAAAAAAGATGCGTATCGATATGAAAAACGATGCCGCCGAAATGCTAGAACGTGCAGGTTTAAAAAATGTAAAACCTTACGACGACCAAACTAAACACTTAGGAATTGGTATTCACGAAATGGGAACTGCACGGATGGGAACTGATGCTAAGAACTCTTGTTTGAATAAAAACAATCAAGTCTGGGGAGCTGAAAATGTTTTTGTAACAGACGGTGCGGCCATGGCTTCAGCTTCCTGTGTGAATCCTTCTTTAACGTACATGGCTTTAACGGCTCGTGCCGCAAACTTTGCGGCCGATGCATTAAAGAAAGGAGAATTGAAGGCATAAATCAAACACCATTGAATTTTAAAGGGTAGGAAATAATATTTTCTTGCCCTTTTTTGTTAGCCACTGAATTTCATCCTTATAAGGTTATTTCATCCTCGTAACTAATTTTCCTGTTTAAAACTACCATATATTTGTAGCCTAAGGCTAAAACCCTTAAAAGGTACATTTTTTTTCAATAATCCTTTGTAAATGTGCACCTTATCATTATTTTAGCACTGAATTTATAAAATCCGGTTCCTTCCTAAAAACGGCCAATGAAATTCTTAGTTACTCGGCAAGAGGACTCATCGTTCTCGTTTACGTCCTTTGACAACAATTTAAATATCGTTTTGTCAAGTCTCTCTTCCAATAATTGTGATGCCCGGGTCAATGCAATTCGAGCACTGACCACAGCCATGCCGAATGGAGTAAATTATGAAATTACCTCGGAAGATGAACAGTCCTTCTTTACGGTAATTTCAGAAGGAGATAAAGTAGCTAGGAGTTCCATGTTTTTATCTTTTGGCCAGTCGAATGTTACCGCTGAAAGCCTGATTAAGGAGACATCCGCTGAAATAAAATATGTGCAAAATATTTCCACTTCAAAAGATAACACCACTCGGCGCTGGATAACTTTGCGAAGTCCGCTCGAAATTGATTTCCCCACACTTTATGATTTAGATTACGCCTCACCCAAGGGTGCACCAGGGTTTGAGCGATTCAGGCGAGATGACAAAAATGCCTCCCATTTTCATTTAAACGATGCCAATGTAAAGGCATTACTTTACAACCGAGGTTTTGACGTTAAATCAAAACTGGAACCGAAAATTCGTCAGGTAATTGCAGTTACTGGAAAAACTCGGCGTTACCAGCTAATGGAGGAAAAAGGTCGTTATAATTTTATCATTAAAGAACGAAATAATTTGAAAATTACCCGTAGTAGGACATTCACCACCCGAGAAGAAACTGCATCACAAGTGACTTATCTTAGAACTTATTGCTTTCTCTAAACTTCAATGTTTCCTCAATCGGCAAAACGTAAAAGTGTTTTGTAATACAATTTTGAGATAAAGACTAATTTTAAATCAGAAGGATTTGAAGCCGTGAAAGGAAGGTCTAGTAATTTTATTTTAAGTTAAAAAAAGCAATGGGAAATTCCATTTTATATCCTCAAAGTTACCGCTCAGCTACACCAAGAGATAACAGAATCATAACCGTAATAAAAAATGGTTTAGATAAATTCAAATACGAAAAGTCTGATAAGAACGCAGATTTTTCCTTTATTTTCAAGGCAGGAAATCGGCAAAAAATTGCAAAAAGTCTTTCATTTGCAAGCGCAGTGGAAAGAGATCATGCCATGATTTGGGAAGTAAAAAATATGAGTGTGATTGTCAAGAAATACGGTATTACCTATGATAGCAAGGCAATAATTATTAAGAATGCTTAAATATTTACCATAGTTTGCCATTATTAATTCCGGCAACAGTAGATGAAAAATAAAAATTAAATGCGACAATTATGAAAATTGACAGTTATTTATCTTGTGATTCCTACGTAGGACATTCAGATTCTCCAGTAGAAAATTTCAGAATTTTTCAAAATTTAGAAAATGGGGAGTATTATTTTACTATGCTTAGCACGTCAGGAAAAGTTGTTTTTAGAAGTGAAGGTTACCAAACGATAGCGGCTCGGAACAATGGCTTGGCTTCTGTTCAAAAAAATTGTTTCAAGAGAGATCGTTACAGTTTTTTGGAGCAAGATGGTGAGCACTTCGTGATTTTGAAAGCTGGAAATCATCAAGAAATTGCCAGAAGTTGTCCCTTTGATAGTTTAGATAAAATTTATGCATTGTTTCCATTTATGGAGGCTGGTTCAAATGCGGCAATTTTATTTGACGATAAGCCTGTTTCTGTCTTGGTGGATGCATCAGTAGTGGATAATAATACGGACGATTATTTACCCTGTAATGCCTATGCTGGCCATTCAGATTCTCCAGCCGAGGGAATTCGTACTTTCTCTAAATTTGGATTGTATTATTTTTCAGTTCTAGATAAAAATGGAGACGTAGGCATGCGAAGTGAAAGTTATTCTACCACCGCTGCCAGAGATAAAGGTGTAAACTCTGTTCTAAAAAACCGTGATAATAAAGAGCGTTATGCAGAAATAGAAGAAGATGGCGTGCATTATGTCATTTTGAAAGCGGGGAATCATCAAGAAATTGCTAGAAGTTGCCCATCAAATACTACAATTGGCCTTTTAGGGTTCTTGCCTTTATTGGGATTGGCAGGTTTAGTCGGTCATGGCTTTGCGGGTGCAGATGCTGATGCTATTCCAGACGTCATTGCAGCCCCTCCAATTCCGGAAACTCCAATTGCATCAACAGCATTTGCCGAAGTTCCAAATGTGAAGCCTTCAATTGCTGAAATCCCGAAAGATGAGATTACAAGGGCTGAGGTTTCAAAACTAGCTCCTTTAGCTTATTCAGAGCCAGAAGCCACAGCAGGTGGTTTGCCAAACTGGTTACCGCCTTTGGTGGGAATAGCGCTAATAGGATTACTGCTTTGGTGGTTGATGAAAGGTTGTAAAAATGAAACGCCAGTTGTGGCCGGAGAAACACCAGTAATGGTGGATACGGTCAAAGCAGTAGATACTCAACCAACCACGCTAGCGAAAGCTGCTGTAGCTTCGGCTGAACAAATGGATGCATTTGCGCCTGTAATTTTGTATTTTGATAATGACGAACCCAACAAAAATAGTAAAGCTATTTCCACAAAAGAAACGTATACGCAAGTTTATAACAAATATGAAAATAGAAAAGCTAAATTTTCGTTAAAGCAAGATACGCCAGAAGCCAAAACGGCAATTGTGGGTTTCTTTAATAATGAAGTTAAAAAAGGATATGATGATTTGATAGTTTTGTCGGATACTATTGCAAAAAAGCTCGCTGAAGGTTATAAAGCAATGATTACTGTTAAAGGTTTTGCAAGTCCACTAGCCCAAAATGAGTATAATATCAATTTAACCAAAAGACGTATCAGCAGCATTCGTAATTTCCTAGCCAACTATGATGGCGGAAAATTGAAAGGATTGATGGATAATGTATCAATCTCCGAACAAGCAAATGGTGAAGATTCGGCTGCTTCTGGATTGAATGATGACGAAAAAAATACAAAACTTTCAATATATGATTTAGCACCTTCAAAAGAACGTCGTGTTGAGATTGTTGATGTTCGTTTTGTGAAATAACGAAAATGCAACTTTTCAAAAAGAGTCATTCTTTGATTAGATTGCCTCTTTTTTATGGTTAATAAATTTATTTATACGTCGTAACCGTTTAGTTTTAAGTACTTTAATTATATTTTTTGCCTTTTGCATATTACCAAAATTATTTATTGGAACTTTATTTCTTGTTTTTTGTTATTAATGTATATACAGCTAATGTATATACATTAATAACAAAAAATATAATATGAATTTAATTGACCAATTAAACTGGCGTTATGCTGCCAAGAGAATGATAACTGACAAAGTTGTTCCTCAAGCTAAAATAGAAACTATCAT